>Ga0129316_1000259_pt1 | contig 34209 bp, 30 predicted proteins | sample Cm1ome_2_FD_94429 | JGI IMG/M metagenome (GOLD analysis project Ga0129316, IMG submission 94429) | Eastern black-and-white colobus group fecal microbial communities from Wisconsin, USA - Cm1022B metagenome | ecosystem: Host-associated > Mammals > Digestive system > Large intestine > Fecal...
TCTGTAGGGGCGGCAACCTGCCGCCCGCTATCTCACGGAATTACGCACTTAATTCTAGCGTTCTGTTCCGAAAGGCAGCGGGCGGCTGGTAGCCGCCCCTACAGGTTTTCTATTTTGCAACAGTCCCTTTTATTTTACGATCACCGGCAAAATCCCTCCCTTGCGGACGGTCGTTTTGGCTATATGGACGAACGAAAAACGCTAAAAGAAACAAATATTTGAAAAACTGAAAAAAAAAAAGATAGTCTTGCAAAGTGTGCGCAAAATAAGCACAAATGTGCAGGCAAGGCGGTTGAAACGCGGTGAATACACCTGAATAATACACGGATAATTCATGAATTGTCGGCACGAGCGGAACGTATGTGCGCCAGTTATGGAAAATTAGCATTTGTGAACTTTACAAAAACGGGAAATCTATGGAGACAATGTTTGTGCATTCGGTAGAAATGCTAATGAAAAAGAGTTTTTACGCGAAATTCCTATTGATTTTCACTGTCAAACGTGGTATCATGCTGACAAGTCACTTGAAAACAAGCGATTCATGCAGGAGTCTGAAAAGAGAAATTCAAATTCCTGCAAAATGAAAAAGGAGGAAGAACAATGAAAAAATTTCTGGCCCTGCTGCTTGCTCTGACCATGGTGCTTTCCATGGCGGCCTGCAGCAGCAGCACCCCCGCCGCGACAACAGCTGCGACTACGGCTCCCGCCGAGACCACTGCTGCCACTGAAGCGGCTGGTGACGTCTATACCGGTCCTGACTGGGCTGCTATCGACGCTATGGATTACGACGACGCTTCCGATGCTCTGTATGACTGGAACCTGGGCGAATTCAATGAATACTATCAGGACGCCAAGTCTGAGATCACCGACCTGAATCTGCGTATGGCCAAGATGGCTATGGCGGACGCCAAGCTAATGGAGTCCGGCGTCTTCTCCCCTGTGTACGGCAACGGCGGCGCTTTCGCTATGAACCGTGTGGTTCCCCGTACCGACACCACCACTTCCTGGGGCGTTGACGAGTACAGATGGCACTCCAAGCTGGTTGCCAACGAGCTGATCACCTCTGAGGACCGCGCCGCTCTGACCGCTCTGTGGGGCGAGAGCGAGGACGCTGCTTCCTGGCTCGAGGCTGCCAAGGCTTACCTGGACGAGCACGGCTACACCCTGAACGACACCTGGAACTATGCGATCAACTATGAGCTGGCTACCTGGGACGGCATCGCTTCCAGCTACACCTCTGACCACTACTTCATCGCACCTACCTGGGCTCCTCTGCTGGAGTACGATGCCAAGAACGTGCAGCAGCCCGGTATTGCCGAGAGCTATGAGGTTTCCGAGGACGGCACTGTTTACACCTTCCACCTGCGTCAGGGTGTGAAGTGGGTTGACCAGCAGGGTCGTGAGCTGGGCGAAGTTACCGCTGATGACTGGGTCGCTTCCATGGAGCACGTTCTCGATAACAACGATGCTCTGGGCTACCTGATGACCAGCAGCAGTGGCTGCGGCATCAAGAACTATGATGCTTACCTGAGCGGTGAGGTTACCGATTTCGCCGAGGTCGGCGTCAAGGCTGTTGACGAGTACACCCTGGAGTACACTCTGGAAGCTCCCTTCCCCGCATTCCTGTCCATGATGGGCTATGGCTGCTTCGCTCCTCTGAACCGGGCTTTCTACAAGGCTCAGGGCGGCACCTTCGGCGCTGAGGGCGAGGAGTACACCTCCGGCAACTACGGCACCACTCCTGCCAACATCGCTTACTGCGGCGCTTATCTGGTTAAGAACTTCACCGAGAAGAATGTGACCAGCTATGTTGCCAACCCCTCTTACTGGGATGCTGACTCTGTGCAGACCCACAACATCAACATCTACTTCAACGACGGTTCCGATCCTCTGCGTATGTACAACGAGGCGAAGGACGGCACCGTAGCCGGCTGCGCCTTTAACTCCTCTTCTCTGGTTCTGGCCAAGGAGGATAAGCCCGAGGGCTCCGACAAGACCTACTTCGATCTGTATCACTACACCACCGCTAACGACGGCTCCACCTTCTGCGGCTGGCTCAACGTCCACCGTGGCTCCTGGGCAAACTTCAACGACAACACCGTTGGTGTTTCCGCTCAGACCGACGAGCAGAAGGCCGCTACCCGCGCTGCTCTGAACAACAAGAACTTCCGGAACGCTCTGGGTCTGGCTTTCGACCGCGGCGCTTTCAACTCCACCATCGTTGGCGAGGAGCTGAAGTACGCTTCCCTGAGAAATGCTTTTGTCCCCGGCGACTTCCAGGTTAGCACTGCTGAGGTCACCGTTGAGATCAACGGCGAGGCTACCACCTTCCCCGCCGGTACTTACTTCGGTCAGATCGAGCAGGCTCAGCTGGATGCCGATGGCTATCCCATCAAGGTTTGGGATCCTGCCGGCAACGACGGCGCCGGCTCCGGCGACGGCTTCGACGGCTGGTTCAATCCCGATGCTGCCGTGGAGTACCTGGACAAGGCAGTTGCTGAGCTGGCTCAGGTTGGCGTTGAGGTTTCCGCTGAGAACCCCATCCACATCGATGTGCCCTACGGCTCCTACAGTGAGTCCATCACCAACCGTATGAACGCTTACAAGCAGTCCATTGAGAAGGTTCTGGGCGGCAAGGTTGTTGTTGATCTGGTTGCCTACGCCGACAACACCGCTTACAGCTATTCCTACTACCGTACCAGCACCGGCAACGAAGCCAACTACGACGTTGCTCCCGGTACTTCCGGTTGGGGTCCTGACTACGGCGATGCTCAGTCCTATCTGGATATCATTCAGCCCTACGGCTACATGACCAAGCAGATCGGCCTGTACTAATTCCGCACAACACCATTTAGGTTGACCTGATGTGGGGGAGTTTTCTCCCCCACATTTTCCGCTACCTGCGGCAAAGGAAACTCTGAATCAATGGGTAGAGGCTCTGCCGATTGATTCAGGGCTTCCGATCTTTTAAAATAAAACGAAAAAGGGTGATACCGTGGCGAAATACACATTCGTTAGAATCCTGAAGGGTATATTATCTGCGGTTTGCGTTGTCGTTTTGATTATGGTGTTGGTTTACTCTCTGATGGATCGTACCACCATTTTTGCCGGCGACCCGAACTATTCCAAAATGCAGAGCAACAGCCGAATTACCTACGAGCAGAGCCGCTATAAGGCTTTCGGCTATATTGACTATTCCACCTATTCCGACTATATCAAGAGCCTTTTCTCCAGCGGAGAAATTGACGATGCTACCCGCTCCGACGCGCTGAAAATCGGTGTCACAGCCGAGAAGGCTTCCGACACGGCCAACGAGTACATTGCGAAATTTACCCAGGAATATGAATCCCAGGGCTATACCATTACCCGCCTGGACGCGGACCGGAAGAAAAACGGCCAGGTCAAGGACGGCGGTCAGGCAGTGATTTATGCCACCCGTGATCGTCCGCTCATTAAGCGTGTTGTCAGCTACTTCACGGACCTGATTTTCTTTGACAATGTTCACTATGTGGATGAAGCCACGGACATCGGTCCCCGGAAGCTCACCTTTACGCTGTATGATCCCGTTTACGGCGGAACAAAGTTCTCTCCCGCCATTATTGGCAACGGTACCATGCACAGATATCTGCTTTACTTCGACAATTCCTTCCCCTATATCCATCAGAACTTTGCCACATTGCATTTGGGCGAAAGCTACACGGTGAATCGGGGAGTTGATGTGTTCGAGACCATGACCACCTCTCAGGGCTCTTACATTCTGAAGGATGTGATCTTCCCCACGGGCCACTCTGAGAAGAGCGCGGATGATCTGCATACGGCTACCTATGTGGCCGGTTCTCTGGAGCAGAGCGCCATGTACGCTACACGGTTTGTGGACGACTACACCCATACCATTACCCATAAGAACAATATGTCCAAGATGGGCTTCTCCTTTGTCATTGGCGTCATTGCCACCATCCTCAGTTATGTCCTGGGCCTGCCTCTGGGTCTGCTGATGGCCCGCTATAAGGACGGCCTGCTGGATAAAATCGGCACGTTCTATATCATGTTCATCATCGCCGTGCCCAGCCTTGCCTATATCTTCCTGTTCAAGGCAATTGGCGGCAGCGTCTTCAAGCTGCCCACCTCCTTCGATATGGATACCAACAGTAAGGCCATGTATGTGCTGCCCATCATCTCTCTGGCGCTTCCCAGCATTGCCAACCTGATGAAGTGGATGCGGCGCTATATGATCGACCAGATGAACAGCGACTACGTCAAGTTCGCCCGGTCCGGCGGTCTCAGCGAGAATGAGATTTTCGCCAAGCACATCTGGAAGAATGCCGCCATTCCCATTGTCCACGGCATTCCCGGCAGCCTGCTGTTTGCCATGACCGGCGCGATTATCACCGAGCGTATTTATTCTGTCCCCGGCGCCGGCAACCTGCTGACCCAGGCCATCAATAAGTATGACAACGGCGTTATCGTGGGCGTGACACTGTTCTATGCGGTGCTGACCGTTATTTCCAACATCCTGGGCGACGTGCTGATTTCCATGGTTGACCCCAGAATTTCCTTTACTTCCAAGGGTAGGTGATCAAGAATGCATGAAGATTTGAGCCAGTATACTGACGAGGAGCTGTTTGCTCCTGTGTCCCATTCCGATGCGGAATCCGAAAAAATCGCGGCTCCCCGGTATTCCTACTGGAAGTCCGTGTTCCGGGTGTTCTTCCGGAAAAAGGTGAACATCATCGCCCTGTGTCTTCTGCTGTTCGTGATCCTGTTTGCCTACATTTATCCCTCTGTTACAAGCTACGACCCCTACGCAAACCTGCTGGATCCCAACGCCAAGCATCTGGGTCCTGCCCAGGCTTTGAATTACTTCGGCCATGAGCTGAAGTGGATTCTGGGCTCCGGCGCATCCGGCGAGTCCACCTTTGACGCCGTGTGGAACGGCTCCAGAATTTCCATTTCTCTGGCATTCATCTGCGCCGCCATTAATATGTTTATCGGCGTGATGCTGGGTGCCGTGTGGGGCTTCAGCAAGAAAGTGGATATGGTCATGATGGAGGTTTACACCATCATCGGCAATGTGCCCATGATTTTGATCATCTCCGTTTTGTCCATGCTGTTTTCTCCCACCTTCTGGACCATGGTGTTCGCGCTGACCATTGTGGGCTGGCTGAGCATTGCCTACTTCATTCGTACACAGGTGTTGATTATCCGGGACCGGGAGTACAATCTGGCTTCCCGCTGCCTGGGTACCTCTATTTTCAAAATTGCCACCAAGAACATTCTGCCCTTTATGACCTCTGTCATTGTGACGCTGCTGGCCACTGAGCTGCCCAGCTACATCTCCTATGAGGTGTTCCTGTCCTACATCGGCATGGGCATGAGCGAAATGTCTCTGGGCCGTCTGATTTATGCCGCTGAGGCCGCCATGGTCACCCCCGGCTGGCAGATGGAGTTCTGGAGTCCCGTGGCCATTGCTTCCATTATTACCGTTGTTCTGTACGTGGTGGGCCAGAATCTGGGCGACGCTTCCGACCCCAGAACCCATATGTAAGGAGGATGGAACATGGAAGAGAAAAAAGTATTGCTGTCCGTTCAGGACCTGGTTGTCAAGTTTAAGGTCCGCGGACGCTCCCTGACCGCCATCCGGGGCATCAGTCTGGACATCTATGAGGGAGAGTCCATTGCCATTGTCGGTGAGTCCGGCTCCGGCAAGTCTGTCTTCACAAAAACCTTTGCCAATATGCTGGATTCCAATGGTTACGTGGAAAGTGGCAAGATTATCTTCAACGACCCCGATCTGGCGGAAACCAGCCTGGACGTGGGGCGCAAGGAAGATGTGCGGATGACTTCCATCCGCACCAAGCTGGATATTTATTCCATGCTGGAAAACGGCGCGGAAACCTACAGAGCCATGAAGGCGCTGGAGGCGGAGAAGAAGGCCCGGGCCGCTATCTCCGACGAGGAGGACACCGTATTTCAGGAAAAGCTGGCCGACCTGCGCTTTGAGCGGGCGGAGACCTTTAACCACAAGCAGACGCTGGATTCCCACGAAAAAGCACAGGTGAAGGAAGCCGCCGCAAAGATCGCCGATCTGGACAAGCAGATCGAGGCGCTGGAAGCGGACCGCAAGAAGCAGCAGCAGACCAGAGCCAGAGCCGCCGCGGCAGACACTGCCTACAATGCGGAATTCGCGAAAAAAATGGCCGGGCTGCGGGAGCAATACCGGAAGGAAATTGCCAAGCCCATTACTCTGGAGCAGCATACCCGCAATGTTAATCTGGCGAAAGAAATATATCTGTCCGTAGGCCGTTATGATTTCGTTTCCCGGAACCGGATGATTCGCAGACTTCTGAAAGCCTGCAAGGAGGCCATGCGGCAGGGCCTGGATATGGACTCTGACGAGGTGCGTAATGATGTGTTCGGTGCCGTTACCTTCCGGGTCAAGCTGATCGACGAGGCGGAGAACCGCCTGTTCGGCCGCTGCGTGCTGGATCTGGCGAACATCAAGTACAGCAAGGATTTGACGCAGATTCGAGGCAAGAAGATTGCCACGGTCTTCCAGGACCCCATGACCTCTCTGAACCCCATCATCACCATCGGCCAGCAGATTACCAGCATCATTCTGAAGCATCAGCACTGCTCTGAGGCGGAAGCCCGGATCCGTGCTCTGGAGCTGATGAAGAAGGTCGGCATCCCCAACGCTGAGAACCGGTTTGACGATTACCCCTTCCAGTACTCCGGCGGTATGCGTCAGCGTATCGTTATCGCCATCGCGCTGTCCTGTCAGCCCAAGATTCTGATCTGTGACGAGCCCACCACCGCTCTGGATGTGACCATCCAGGCCCAGATCCTGAAGCTGATCAAGGATTTGCAGCATGAGTTCGGCTATACCATCGTCTTTATCACACACGACCTGGGCGTTGTCGCCAACGTTGCCGACCGTGTGGCAGTCCTGTACGCCGGGCAGATCGTGGAACTGGGAACCGTGGAGGATGTGTTCTACGATCCCCGCCATCCCTACACCTGGGCCATGCTCTCCAGTCTGCCCCAGCTGGCGCAGCGGAACACGGAACTCTACTCCATTACCGGTACGCCTCCGTCCCTGTACAATAAGATCGTGGGCGACCCCTTTGCGCCCCGGAATCCCTACTGCCTGAAGATCGATACGATTCAGGACGCGCCTATGTTCAAGGTGTCCGATACCCATTACGCGAAGACCTGGCTGCTGGACCCCAGAGCGCCGAAGATCGAGAAGCCCGAAGCTATCCGCAACCTTCATGAGAAGCTTGTGGAAGCGTTCAACATTTGAAAGGAGGTCATGCCGCTGTGAATAACGAGAAAACAAAGCTGGAAGCTACTTCCAGACATATCCCCGAGCATGGCCCCATTGACGAAAAGACCGGCAAGGAGATTCTGCTGTCCGTCAGAAATATGGACATTGTCTTCGGCAAGGGAGACAAGGCATTCAAGGCTGTAAAGAACGCCTCCTTCGATATCTACAAGGGCGAGACCTTCTCTCTGGTGGGCGAGTCCGGTTCCGGCAAGACCACCATCGGCCGTGCCGTGATCCGGGTCAATCCCTGCGCCGCCGGCGAGATTCTCTACAAGGGTGTCCGCATTTCCGGCAAGATTCCTCATTCTCTGGACCGGGAGGTCATACGGAATATCCAGATGGTCTTCCAGGATCCCGCCGCATCCCTGAACGAGCGCGCCACGGTGGACTACATCGTCTCTGAGGGCCTGTACAACTTCCATCTGTACAAGGACGAGGCGGACCGTGTGGACAAGGTGGAGAAGATGATCAATGAGGTGGGCCTGCTGCCTGAGCATCTGACCCGTTACCCCCATGAGTTCTCCGGCGGCCAGCGCCAGAGAATCGGACTGGCCCGCGCCATGATTATGGAGCCGGAGCTGGTGGTGGCCGATGAGCCTATTTCCGCTCTGGACGTGTCCATCCGCGCCCAGGTGCTGAACCTGCTGAAGAAGTTCCAGCGGGAGCAGGGTACGACCTATCTGTTCATCGCCCATGACCTGTCCATTGTGCGGTTCATTTCCGACCGCATTGGCGTAATCTACAAGGGTGACATTGTGGAGGTGGCCGAGGCGGAGGAGCTGTTCAATTACCCCATGCACCCCTATACCCGCAGTCTGATCTCCGCCATCCCCATTCCCGACCCCAAGCTGGAGAAGAACAAGGAGCTGTTCACCTACGATCCCTCTGTTCATGACTACAGTGAGGACAAGCCGGAAATGGTGGACATCGGCAACAACCACTTTGTCTACGGCAACAAGAAGGAAATCGAAGAGTATAAGGCTCTGCGGGCTAAGAATGTTCCTATCAAGAGCATCACCATCCGGGACGAGAACGAGCCTGCCCACGCGCAGGCTGCCAGGGAGATTTCCCCCGAGGATATCCAGATGCCCCCTGCCCGGGATACCGGAAGCTATTGGTACAATTTCCTGGGCTTCCTGCTGCCTCTGCTGAGCTTGCTGGGCGCGCATATTTTCCGCAAACACAATTATATCCGCAACTTCAAGGCTTTGAAGAAAGGGGCCATCGTGGGCCTGATTTTCCGAGCTGTGATTGTCGGATTGTTTGCGCTGCTGCTGGTGCTGGCGGTGCTGTAGCCCTTCACAAAAACGTCAAAGGCCGCTGCCGTCAAAGCAGCGGCCTTTGCGGCGTTCTGAAAGTACAAACGGCACCATCCTTGCTTTTAGGGGCAAGCTGTAGTAAAATAAATCAAAAACAAACCCGGAAAGGAAACGCCTATGTCAAGATACACCCGGGGCAGAGAGCCCTACGCACCGAAAGTTGATCGAGTTGAGCTGCCTGAGGGGCATGTGAAGCTCCGTGCTATTTTGTTTGGGGCGGCGATTCTGCTGGCGGTTATCGCCTTTGGCGTGGGATTGAACAGCCTCCTGATGCCCCAGACCGGCTGGCAGACAATAGAAGCCGCTGAACGCACCCCCGCGGCCCAGGAGATCAGCCTGCAATACCGGCTGGGCGAAGGGGAGAAGGGGATTGCGGCGGAGCGGAAGCTGGTTTCCCAGGTCTATACCCGCGCCCTTTCTCAGGCGGACGCGCAGCTTGGCGCCCAGTCAGGTGATGCGGCAAACCTTTATACGGTCAGCACCTACCCCAACGAAACGGTGACAGTGGGGGATGTGCTGTATCAGGCGTTGGAGGACTATCTGGCCACGGGCAGCCGTGCCATTTATTTTGGACCGCTGTACAGCTATTACAACGCGTTCTTTGCGGCCCAAAACGATGAAGACGCGGCTATGTATGATCCGGCCCGCAACCCGGGGTCCGCGGATTTCGTGTCGGAGATCACAGCCTTTGCCACGGATCCGGCCCAGATCGGTCTGGAACTGCCGGGAGAGAATCAGGTCCGGCTGCACGTCAGTGAAAGCTATCTTGCCTATGCCCGGGAAAACGAGCTGGAAACGCTGCTGGACTTTGGCTTTGTGAAAAACGCCTTTCTGATAGACGCCGTTGCGGACGCGCTGGAAGAGGCCGGCCTGACGGGCGCACTGCTCACCAGCTCGGATGGGTTTTCCCGCAGCCTTTGTGAGGATACCTTGGGCGTGAATCTGCTGGAGTGGAAGGGGGAGGCTTACCGCCAGGCGGCGACGGGCAGCTATGCGGGTCCGGCTTCCGTAGCCGCGCTGCGGGCATTCCCGGCGGGGGATGAGGCGCGTTTTTACACCTATGCGGACGGTACTGTCTGCGCCCCGGTGCTTGACGAAGCTACAGGTTTCCTGACTGCGCAAAATGACAACCTGATCCTCTTCGGTCAGGGCAGCGCGGGGGTGCTGGCCCTTCAGGCCATGCGGGCCCTTTCCACCTGGGAGTTGGACGGGCTGAACTGCCTGTACAGCCGGGATGGGGTGGTATACTGTACCGACCCGGCTGTAGCTGTATCCGAACTCTTTGAGGGAGTCCCGCTTGAAAGCGGAAACTGAATTACGATGCCTTTTGAATGGAACCGGTATGCTCTGTTCAAAAGGCAATACAGGATAAACACATTTACTGTGGAGAATTAAAAATATAAATGCGGAAGAATTTGCGAAATTCTTCCGCATTTATTTGAACTTTATTCCTTGACATCTATTTCGGAAACAAGTATAATTCAACCCAGCTGAATGATGGGTAATATAGCACCAGGCAGACGCAGGCGCTGCGGGGGCGGTATGCTTTGTTTGACAGCGTACATTCGAAAGAAGGAATCTTGAGAGGAGCGTACCATGAAAAACTGGACAAAAAGAACGTTGGCGGCAGTGCTGACCTTACTGATGGTCATGCAGTGCGCGCCCCTGTCCGCCTTTGCCGACACTGCGGAGGCTCCGGCGGAAACAGTGGCGCAAGAGTCCGCGGCGACGGAAGAAACGGTGGAGGAGACCACCGTACCCGAGGAAACGGAGGAAGAAACCACTGTCCCCGAGGAGACGGAAGAGACCGTCCTCGAGACGGAGGCTCCTGAGGCAGAAGAAGAGGCGGAGGAAGCAATCTCTGAGCAGGAAGAAGTGCAGACCGGGGAGAATGTACAGCCCGTGCTGCGCGACGGTACCGCGGTCATTCCCGCAGGGGCTTCCGTTCAGGAGGTGACCGCGATCCTGATCGATGCCCTGGTCGCCAACAAGGAAGAGGCCGATACCTCCAACATCGCCTGGGAGTACGAGTGCGAGGGAAAGAGTGCCATTGGGACAAAGAACACTGGATTTGGCCCCATTGCCGGATTTACAACGACCACCGGAAAGTACATCAAAACAACTTACACCCACCCCGCTCTGGCGGACAATGCCGATGGCAGCTACCAGGTCCGCATCGCCGGAACGGCGGATGCGGTCACGCTGAAAAAGGTTGCAAAGCTCAGCAGCTCCATTACACTGAACGACGGTGTTTCCGTTGCCATTCCCCACAACGCGGACGGCAGTGTGGACTATGCTGCCCTGCGGACGAGAATTTTTGATGCCGTTGTGGCGTCTGTTTCTCCCGTGCTGACAGTCAGCGATGTGGAGATCACCTATTATGCTGCCGCAACCACAGGCACTGTGGGCAGTCTCGGCCATGCCTGGGTCGATCTGGAAGGGGAGAAGGTCTATCCTGCCATTTCCGCCGGTTCCCAGAAGCTGAAGTTCAGCTGGGCCGGAAATGACACCTACTATGGCTTTGAGAAGGAAGTTACCGTCACCCTGACGGAGCGGGCCGAAGCAAAGGTCGTACTTCAGGATGTGCAGACCCTGAATACCCGGAACATGACGGTCGCGGATGTCCTGGCCGCACTTGTGAATGCGGAAGAAACCAATGTAGAGCTGACCGCCGACAATGCGGCCGTGGAATACCAGCAGAAGAGCCTGCTGGGCATCGTTAGCTGGCAGAAACTGGAGACACTGGAGGACGGCACTTATACTCTCCGTGTGATGTTTAACGGCAACGCGGACTATCTGTCCGCCACTTCCGAGGAAGTGACCGTGGAGTTCGTCAGCAAGAGCAATGCCTCTCTGGAGCTGAACGAGGCCCCCTATTCCGTAAAGATGCCCTACACCGAGGACGTCCAGCTGGATATCCCCGCATTGAAGAAAGCTGTTTTCGCGGCTATTGTCAAGAGTACCGATCCGGAGCTGACCGCTGAGGATGTTGTGTTCCGGTATTATGCCACAGCGACCACTGGAGCGGTTGGCAGTCTGGGCAAAGATTGGGTCAGCCTGGAGGGTGAGGGTCTGACCTATCCTGCCATTACCGAAGGAAAACAGCAGCTTCGCGTCACCTGGGCGGGGAACGAAGATTTCTATGGCTTTGAACGGGAAGTCGAGGTCACGCTGACCGAGCGGGAGCAGGCACCCTACACCCTCCAGGAGACCGTTTCTCCCGTGACCCTGGTGGTGGATGATGATCTGAACACGGACTACGATGCCATCCGGGAGGCGGTTTTCAACGCTGTGATCGCCCAGTCTGATGTGCTGAATGCCGAAAATGTCACCATTGAGTATTACTACGAGGGATTCATTTCCGTCGACTCTAAGTGGCTGCCTCTGGAGGGGCAGGAGATAGCCCTGGGTCAGGGCTATCCCGCTGTTTCCACCGGTACCAAGCGGGTCCGCATCAGCTGGCCCGGCAGCCGTGACTATGCGCCTACGACTGTGGAAGCCGCTGTGGAATTTGCGGACCGTCCCACGGTTGCTTTCAACCTGAAGGAAGGCCCCTATGAAGTGGGCCTGGCGTTCTCCGATGCGGAGAACTATGACTATGACGCCACCGCCGAGCGTATCTTCGCCGCCGTGGTGGACAGCACCGAAAATCCCGAGGGCCTGACCTTCGCCGATGTGGCGGTGGAGTACAATGTGGACAAGACCGGCGTCAGCCCCATCTACAAGTCCCTCAGCGAGTCCGATCTCACCGGCCTGGTGAAGTTCGGCGCCGGAGATTGGAAGATCCGCATTTCCTGGGCCGGTTCCAGGGAATACAAGGGCGGCAGCGTTATTGTGGACGTGACCATGACCGATAACCGGTTGGAGAGCGTTGTGGCCCTGAAGGAGGGCATCTCCTTCACTTACAGCATGGATGTCAATGTCATGAAGCAGGCGATTTTTGACGCCGTCATTGATTGGGACAATTCCACCCTGCCCGAGAAGGCATCCCTCTCCATGGATGATTTCGTCATCCAGTACAAGGCCAGCCTGATGGATATCGACACCGGTGTAAATCTACCCAGCATCCCCGGCGTCAGCGACAGCAGCGCCCTGACCCAGTGGGTGCCCATTGAGGGCAAGGTTTACGAGCTGGCCGGTACTGTTCTGGGCCGGTATCCCCAGATGGGTGCCGGGGAACAGCAGATCCGTGTGAAGTACGTCGGCAATGCCAAATACCGTCCCAGTGAGATCGCAGAGGGCGCTGTGACGGTGAACAAGGCCTCTGTCAACGTGAAAGTCAAAACCCTTTCCCTGTATGTAGACGAGGCACTGCCCGCCGACTTTGTCACCACCAGTCCTGCCGACAAGTTCGATATCTACACCATCAGCGCCGGTGTGACCAGCAACGTTACCACCGCCATCTACCTGAACCTGCCCGCTCGCTACCAGAGCACCACCTTCCTGAAGGTCCTGGATCCCATTGCCCAGAAGCTCTACGGCAAGACCTTTACCCAGATGCTGAACGACGGCGTCACCCTGGGTGAGCTGCGGCAGCTGCTGAGCACCCAGGAGCTGCTGGATCTGCTGGCGAAGCTGAACATCGACACCGGCACCTTCGGCCAGATCCTGACGGTCATCAACAAGCTGCCCGCCATTACGGACAGCATCCGGGTATCCTTCGGCTATCCCAACCGGGCGGGTATGTATCTGGTCACCGCCGTTACCGACAACAAGAACTATAATACCGGCGTCGGTGCCGGTGTTCTGGTGCTGAAAATGCGGCTCTCCGGCTCCAAACTGACCTGGAATGAAGCTATCTCCGGCGGCAAGATGACCGCCGAGGAGGCCGCCTCCTTCGACTTCGGTGCGACTCTGAGCTACAACGGCGACGTGACCGTCGACCAGAGCAGTGTGCATTACCTGTATTCCGGCTTCACCAGTAAGTGGAAGCCCTATTCCAGTACCACGACACCGCCTACGGAGCCCGGCCGCTATGTGGTCACCGTCTGTATCATCGGCGGCAACCACTTTGCCTTCCCCCTGACCCGCAGCTTCCAGATCACAAAGTAAAAGGATCCAAATAGAACGGCACAGGCGCCCTTCCCGCGGGAAGAGCGCCTGTGTTTTCAATTCAATTTCCGGCCTTTTCTGTCGTAGAGTTTTGCCAATCCGCCTTCGCTGGTTTCCCGGAAGCGCTGGTTCAGGTTGACACCGGTTTCGTGCATGGCGCGGCAGACCATGTCGTAGCTGATGTTCCGGGAACCGGTGAGGAAATAGCTCAGGTTGCAGGCATTCATGGCACGCATGGCGGCCACAGCGTTGCGCTCGATGCAGGGAATCTGCACCAGTCCGCAGATGGGGTCACAGGTGAGTCCCAAATGGTGCTCCATGGCCACCTCGGCGGCGTACTCCACCTGGTCCAGATCCTGGCCGTACAGCTCCGCCAGAGCGGCGGCGGCCATAGAGCAGGCTGTGCCGATTTCCGCCTGACAGCCGCATTCGGCGCCGGAGATGGAGGCGTTGCTCTTGGTCAGGTTGCCGATGATGCCGGCGGTGGCAAGGCCGCGGCAGATCTGCGCATCGGTCAGATTTTTGGTGTCCTGGACGTATTTCAGCACCGCGGGGAGAACGCCGCAGGCCCCGCAGGTGGGGGCGGTGACGATGGTGCCATTGTCCGCGTTCTGTTCGGCCACGGCGTAGGCGTAGGCGGCGATTTTCTGGAATTCCTTCAGAGCGGGGGCGTCGCAGCCGCCGACCTTGTTGTAAAGATAGTTTGCTTTCCGCTGGACTCCCAGCCCGCCGGGCAGCACGCCGGTGGCGTTGAGACCGTCCTCAATGGACTGCTTCATGGCCTGCCAGACGGTGAGCAGAAAATCCCAGATTTCCGGCCCCTCGTTCAGCTCCACATAGTCGCTGAGGGTGTGGATATAGCGCCATTTGCAGAAATCAGCGATCTCAGCGAAGGAGTGCTCAACATAAATTTCCTCGCTTTCGCTGTCCTCACGGCCGGGGATGCGGATATCTCCGCCGCCGATGGACTCCACCCGCAGGCGACTGATTTCCCGGCCATCCTTCAGTGCTATGAAGTCCAGCGTGTTGGGATGGCTGCCGGGCAGTATTTCCTCGGAGAAGACAATCTCCGTGGGCAGGGGCGCCAGCGTCTCCCGCAGCACCCGGTCTGTGCCGTGGCCTACGCCTGTCTTGCTCAGGGAGCCATAAAGGATCACCTGAAAGCTGTCCGCCTGGGGATTCTCCGAGCGAAACAGCCGCGCCGCCCGTTCCGGCCCCATGGTGTGGGAAGAGGAAGGACCCTTGCCGATTTTATATATCTCTCGAATGGATTTCATAATGAGACCTCCAATGATTTAGTTGCGCTGAAACAGAGCAGCCCCAGCCTTCCCCTGGGAGGGGAAGGTGGCCCCGCAGGGCCGGATGAGGTCGAGGCTCCGATGATAGAGTGGGAAGAAAAACGAAACAGTTGATAGGAATCCTGCGGTTACGGATCCTGTACAGCTATGGATTGCCCGGAATATGCTTCCAACTGGGCGAGAATATGGTCGCAAACACCCCGAAAGTTCTTGGAAATATCCAGATTGGTATAACGTAAAACATGCAGTCCAAGCGAGGATAGATAAGCGTCTCGTTTGTGGTCGTATTCCTGTGCCGCAGCTTCATAATGCTGAGAGCCATCCAATTCAATGACGGTTTTGGCTTGTGGGCAGTAAAAGTCAACAATGTAATGATTGAATATTACCTGCCTCTTTACAGGTACGGAAATATGTTTCAGAAAATCGTACCAAAGATGGCGTTCTTCTTTTGTCAAATCTCGCCGCAGAGTCTGTGCGTTATTGCGCAAGTTCGTGTTGCGGGGATAGGACATATACAATGCCTTCTTTCTGTATATGCTGGAAACCTAAAGCTTCGACCTCATCCGGCCTGCGGGCCACCTTCCCCTCCCAGGGGAAGGCTTGGGGATTTGAATTTCAGGGTATACGTTCCTCTCTTTCTGCAGTATAACCCGAAAGGAGAGATTTAGGAGCAGCAAACATCTAAATAAAAACCAACTATACTATATCAGAAAACCACGAAAAAAACAATGGCAAACACGGGCAAAACCCTTGACAGCTGTGCTATAATAAAGTGAACGATTCTTTGAAAAACCTGAGAGGATGAAATAGAAATGGCAAAAGATAAAAAGGTGGAGCAAATCACCGACATGGAAGTGGATTTTGCCCAGTGGTACACTGACGTCTGCAAGAAAGCCCAGCTGATCGACTATTCTTCCATCAAGGGCGTGTTTATTTACCGGCCCTACGGCTATGCAATCTGGGAGAATATTCAGCGGATCATGGATGCGGAGTTCAAAAAGGTGGGCGTGGAAAACGTCTACATGCCCATGCTGATCCCCGAAAGCCTGCTGCAGAAAGAAAAGGACCATGTAGAGGGCTTTGCGCCGGAGTGCGCATGGGTGACCATGGGGGGCAGCGAAAAATTGGAGGAGCGGCTGTGCATCCGGCCTACCTCTGAGACCCTGTTCTGTGACCATTTTGCCCAGGTGATCCAGTCCCACCGGGATCTGCCCTTGAAGTATAACCAGTGGTGCAGCGTTCTGCGCTGGGAAAAGACCAGCCGTCCGTTCCTGCGCCACCGGGAGTTTTTGTGGCAGGAGGGCCACACCATGCACGCCTCTGCCCAGGAGGCCCAGGCCTTTACCGAGCAGATGCTGAACCTCTATGCCGACTTCTGCGAGAATGTGCTGGCCATGCCCGTTACCCGGGGCCAGAAGACCGACAAGGAGAAATTCAACGGCGCAGAGGCCACCTACACCATCGAGTGCATGATGCACGACCGGAAAGCCCTGCAGGCTGGTACCTCCCATTACTTTGGTGACGGCTTCGCCAAGGCTTTTGACATCACCTTTACGGATAAGAACAACCAGCGGGTCAACCCGTTCCAGACCTCCTGGGGTGTGTCCACCCGTCTTATTGGCGGCATCATTATGACCCACGGCGACAACAACGGCCTGGTGCTGCCCCCCAAGATCGCCCCCATCCAGGTGATAATCCTGCCTGTAGCCCAGCATAAGCCCGGTGTTCTGGAAGCGGCCCAGCAGCTGCGGGAGCGGCTGGAAAAGGCCGGTTTCCGGGTCAAGGTGGACGATTCCGATAACTCCATGGGCTGGAAGTGCGCCGAGTATGAAATGAAAGGCGTACCCGTCCGGGTGGAGTGCGGCCCCCGTGATCTGGAGAATGACCAGTGTGTGCTGGTTCGCCGGACCGACCGGGAGAAGGTCGTTGTCAAGCTGGAAGATCTGGAGGCTGCTGTGAAAGAGCAGCTGGAGCTGGTCCAGCAGGGCATGTACGATCGTGCCAGAAAGAACCTGGAAGAGCACATTTACACGGCCCATTCTCTGGAAGAGGCCAAGGAGCTTCAGGAGAAGAACGGCGGCTTCATCAAGACCATGTGGTGCGGCAGCGAGGAATGCGAGCTGAAGATGAAGGAAGTGGCAGGTATGTCCTCCCGCTGTATCCCCTTCAAGCAGGAGCATCTGGGCGACACCTGCGCCTGCTGCGGCAAGCCCGCCAGCAAAATGATCTACTGGGGCATTGCGTACTAAGTTCACACATCACGGGCGGCCTGCTGGCCGCCCGCTTTTTACGCTGCATCGACTTATATTGACGCAATAGACTTTACTCCTTCTGGTTAGACGAGAGCTTTACCCATAGTTTGGTTGAATCTCGGAGGACCCTTTCTTGGCATTTACTTTCGTAGGGGGCGATGCCCACATCGCCCCGCCGGGTAAGACTATAGAGCGGTCAGAAAAAACGGACACATCTATCCCGTTGGGCCATGGGCCGATGTGGGCATCGGCCCCTACGGAAAAAGTTTTCTTAACGGGCAAGAAAGGGTACACCGGAGCGACCTGGCGCCAATGCGAACAGGACTTCTGCCCGAAACGCAACGGCGAAATCTTCGCGTAAAAAGAGAATATTACACATTTTTTTCAAAACCACGAAACACTTTCCCAATTTCCCCGTCTATATAGATGAAAGACAGAAAGGAGGCGGCATTATGGAGGACGGGAAGATCCTGGAGCTTTTCTATGCCCGTTCGGAGCAGGCTATCCGGGAGACAGAGGCCAAATACGGGGACTACTGCTACAGCGTTGCCATCCATATTCTGGAGAATCGGCAGGATGCCCAGGAATGCGTCAGCGATACCTGGCTCTCCGCCTGGAACAGCATTCCGCCCCAAAGGCCAAGGGTATTCTCCGCGTTCCTGGCCCGGATCACCCGGAACCTGGCCATTGACCGCTGGCGGGAAAGCCGGACGGCCAAGCGGGGCGGGGGAGAGGTGAAGTATGCCCTGGACGAGCTCTCCGGCTGCATCCCCGGCGGGGAGAGCCCGGAGGGGGAGATGCTGCGGCGGGAGCTGCTGGCCAGCGTCAGCGCCTTTCTGGGGAGGCTCCCGGAACCGGAGCGCAGCGTGTTCCTGTGCCGCTACTGGTATTTTGACAGCGCGGAGGATATCGCCGCAAACTTCGGCTTTTCCTCGGGCAAGGTCCGCTCCATGCTCCATAGGACCCGGAAAAAGCTGCAAAACCATCTGAAGGAGGAGGGACTGCTATGAAGAAGACGGAATTCGCCAAGCTCCTGAGCGACCTGCCGGAAAACTACATATTGGAGGCCCAAGCCCATCGAACCGGCGCAAGACGTCCCGGCGGTGAGCGGGGACTGGTAGTGAAATATGCTGTTGCCGCAGCGTTAGCCGTACTGATGATCGGCGGCTTTTTCTGGGCACTGGAAAAACAGACCCATGAGCCGACAACTCAGCAGGCGGCCCCAACGCAGACTGCGGAAAAGCCCTGGCAGATGGACATCGTCAACAGCAAGCGCAGCTTTCAAAGCGATACCTATGGCTGCGGCATGACCATTGAGGAATACGCCCAGCGTCTTCGGGAGGAGGATCCGGACTGCGCTCCCAGGGCCTATGTAAAGATCGATTTGGATCAGGACGGTCAGGAGGAGCTGGCCATCCGGTTCGAAAAAGACAAAAGGCATGTGCTGACCCTGATCGTCTGGCAGGACGGGGAGAATATCCGCGGCGCGGAATACACCAGACAAGATATGAGCTTTTTGAAGGAGGACGGAACGTTCTACTATCTGGACAGAGGCCACTGGGGCTGGGGCAGACTGGAACGCCGGGAGGACGGCTGGAAGACCGTGATCCGGATGCCCCAGGGGGACAATTATTCCGGTACGAACGATGCCTGGTGGCGGGCAATGCCGGGAACGGAAAAGATCCCGACAAACCGCCGGAATTCCTGCCTTACACTGGGCTATTCCGGCAGAAGCGGCGTCTCCGGACCCATTGTCGGCGCGCTGACAGAGATGGGAGCCTATTCCCTCTATGTGCCTATTACCGGTTGGACCTACGAAAGCACAATGATCGGGCAGTATGCGGCGGACCGCTGGGTCTGTGACGAGGACCCGGACACCCGGCTGTCTGTAATCAAGACAGGTACAGACGTAGACGCCCTGTCCTGGCTTGCGTATCTGGGAAAGGAGCCGATTACCCGACAGAGAACGGAAGGAGAATTGCAGCTGGTCAATCGCTATTCCCAGACCGTACACAGCGGCGCGGAAGGCGCGGGAACGACTATGGAGGTGGTTTCCCGGCTGGGCGAGACCACGAATTATGTGATTCAGATGGAATACGTCAATGAGGCCCGGGATAAAGAAGTGATGTACTGCATGGTGGACGGCATTTATTTTTACGATTCCGCTACCATGAATATGCCGGTGGATCGTGTTTTCAATCTGGACGGGGAATCTATGATGGAATGCCATCTGGAAGTTCAGGACGGCTACAGCCTGTACATCCCGAGCTATTGGGGAGATCAGACTGCTGTGGAGGAGACCATCGGCTACCACGATGCCAACACCTGGTACGGTCCGGACGGGGAAAGCCTGTCTATTGTTGACCTGGGAAAGATGAATTCCGACGATGCCATGGCCTGGACGCTGGGCAGCCAGGGGTGGACCATGTCTGAAACCGAAGGGAATACCCGGGTCACCGGCACCCGGGGAGACGAGCGGCTGGAAGTCACCTTCAAGTACCGGGTAGGAAACTGGACCTACGCCGTAATCAAACGCTGTCCCAAGGACAAGACGGAAGAGGTCTGGTCTGTGCTGGAAGCCATGGTAAGCACCATACGGTTTTCCTGAAAAGCTATCTCGGGAAGCGCTATAAAAAATCCCTGTATGGACGAATGATACCGTCTATACAGGGATTTTTCACGTTTTTACAGATCAATTTCCAGCGTCACCGGACAGTGGTCGGAGCCGAGGACGTCCGTCAGAATATCCGCCTGCGTGATTCTGTCCTGAATGCGGTCGGAGACCAGAAAATAGTCGATGCGCCAGCCCGCGTTTTTGGCTCGGGCCTGGAAGCGGTAGGACCACCAGGAGTAGAGAATTTTTTCGGGGTACAAATGCCGGAAGCTGTCCGTGAATCCGGCTGCCAGAAGTTTGGCGAAGGATTCCCGCTCGGGCAGGGAGTAGCCTGCGTTGTTTTCGTTGGTTTTGGGATTCTTCAGGTCAATGGCTGTGGCGGCTACGTTCAGATCGCCGCAGACAACAACGGGCTTTTTTTCGTCCAGGCTGTGCAGATAGTTTCGGAAGGCTTCGTCCCAGCGGAGACGATGGGGGAGTCTGGCAAGCTCCTGCTGGGAGTTGGGGGTATAGCAGGTCACAAAGAAGAAGTTCTCATATTCCAGAGTAATGAGCCGCCCTTCGTTATCCAACTCCGGGATGCCCAGACCGTAGGTGACGGCCAGAGGAACCCGTTTGGCAAAAATGGCCGTGCCGGAATAGCCTTTCTTCTCGGCGGAGTTCCAGTATTGATGGTAGCCGGGCAGCTCCAGAGAGATCTGTCCGGGCTGCAGCTTTGTTTCCTGAAGGCAGAAAAAGTCTGCGTCCAGATCTTCAAAAACGGACTGAAAGCCTTTGCCGACACAGGCGCGCAGGCCGTTTACGTTCCAGGAGATACATTTCATGGATTTTCCTCTTTCTGTGTGTCTTCCAAAGTGGCGCTGGTGTCCTGGAAGATCAAATCGTCGGGTCGGAAGCTCACGTCACGGTCTCCGCTGCGGATGGTGACCATGGAGAAGTCGTCCAGCCCAAAGCAGGTCTTGGCGAGGCAGGCTCCGGCCAGAGTGAAGGAGATGTCCGCCATGCGGTTGCTGCCCGGGGACAGGAAAACTGTCAGAGCAGTGCCCGCCTGGGTCAGAGATTGCAGCTGGGTGCCGATGGGGTAGATGCTTTCCAGATTTTCCTCTGTGGGCCCAAGAAGATACAGCCGCAGCAGGTATTCCAGGTCCATGTCCGCCGAATCCCGGCTTTCGGACCCGATGGCCGCCTCCATAAAGCTGTAGACATAGTTTTTCCGGGGGTAATAAAAGGTGACCGCATTGTCATTCGTGGGCGTGGGGGCACAGCCGGTGAGAAGGAGCAGGGCCAGCAGGAGCGCAAGCGTGCGTTTCATGCGTCATCCACCTCCGTATCGAAAATGGGGAAGGTCACGTGGAAGCGGGTTCCCGTGCCTACCTGACTGTCTACCTGGATCTCACCCCGGTTCCGGGAGACAATGGCCCGGACGATGGAAAGACCCAGGCCGCTGCCGCCGGTCTGCCGGGAGCGGGCCTTGTCCACCCGGTAGAATCGTTCGAAAATATGGTCCAGGGCTTCCACCGGGATACCCATGCCCGTGTCTGTCACGGTAAGTTTGGCAAGATCTATGCCCCGGGTCAATGTCACGGTAACGGTGCCGCCGGGACGGTTGTATTTGATGCCGTTTTCCATGAGATTGAAGACAATCTGGTAAAGGTCATCCCGGGTGATCAGCACGGTGCTGTCCTCGTCCAGGTTCAGCTCCAGGGTGACGCCGCTCTTTTCCGCCACAGGTTTCAGCATTTTCGCCACCTGGCGGATGGTGGGGGCCATGCGAATCAGTTCCGATTCCTGCAGCGGCTGGCCGTCCACTTTGGTCAGGGACAGCAGCTTGGCGGTCATGCGGTTCAGGCGCTCCGCCTCACTGCCGATGTCCTCCACAAACTCCCGCATGGTTTCCGCGTCCATATCGTTCTGCAATATGGAGTCTGTCAGCAGTTTGATAGAGGCCAGGGGGGTCTTCAGCTCGTGGGAAGCGTCGGAGACGAACCGGCGGCGTTTTTCCTCGGAGGTCTGCAGTCGCTCGGTCAGGTCGTTGAATTCACTGGCAAGCAGCGTCAGCTCGTCATTGCCGCCTACGCTGACCTTCTGGTTGTAGTTGCCCTTCTGGATGGTGTGCATGGAGTCCATAATGGCCCGCATCCGGCGGGAAAAATGCCGGTTGTAAATCAGGGAAAAGAGAATCACGGCCGCCTCCAGAATCAGTGTGACCCGCAGAATGGTCTGCAAAAGCAGATCAATCACGGCGCCCTGTGCGGTATCGTACTCCGTAATGTAGACGCAGCCCGCCACAGAGCCGAAGTCCACAATGGGCGTGGCGGCCCGGGAAATCATGGCCCCGCTGTGGTAGCGCCAGGTGAACACATCGTTGCCCCGACATGCGCTCAGAACCTCCGGCAGCAGGACGAACCGGTTCAGAGCGTCGCCGGTGCTGTCGTAAATGCACAGCCCGGTGCTGTCCGTCACCAGAAGCCGGGAGGCCCGGAGACTTTCCAGCTGACTCAGAATACCGGATACTGTGGCGTTGTTCCATACGTCCAGAGTGGACAGCTCATCGGAGGCCAGCTGGCATTTTTCAATCATGGCGCTTTCTTTGTTTTCGTAAAACAGCCGTTGGCTCAGCCGGGTGCAGAAGAGATTCAGGAATATCAGGACCACCGCCGTAATGGCGATATAAGTCAGGGTGTAGTGAAATTGGGCGGTGCGGTAGCCCCGCAGCCGGGAATACTTACTTTCGGAAATAGTACCCCACCCCCCACTTGGTCAGAATGTGCTGGGGCTCTGCCGGATTCTCCTCCAGCTTTTCCCGCAGCCGCCGGATATGCACGTCCACCGTCCGGATGTCGCTGCGGTATTCGTAGGCCCAGATGGTATCCAGCAGAGCCTCCCGGGAGTAGACCCGGTTGGCGTTGCGCATGAGAAACTCAATGACGTCAAATTCCTTGGCGGTCAGCACCACCAGCTCCTTGCCCTTGTAGGCGTTCCGGGCATCCAGATCCAGGGTGATGTTGCCGCCGGTGAGCTTATTGGGTTCCTGCTTTTCCGCGGCGCCGGAACGCCGCAGCAGAGCACGGATTCGGGCCTTCAGTTCCAGAATATTGAAAGGCTTGGTCAGATAGTCGTCGGCCCCGTGGTCAAAGCCCATGAGCTTGTCCATGTCGTCCACCTTGGCGGTGAGCAGGATGATGGGCACGTTGGAGAATTCCCGGATGCGGCTGCACGCGGTGAGGCCGTCCATAACCGGCATCATCACATCCAGCACGATAAGATCCGGGTTTTCGGATTTTGCCAGATCCACGGCCTCCTGACCGTTGGAGCCGGTGATCACGTCATAGCCATCACTTTTCAGATTGAATCGAATGCCCTTGACCAGCAGGGCTTCGTCGTCTACCACAAGAATCGTCATAAAAAGCCTCCTTACCGCTCCAAAGCCCCTTGGGGAACATGAAGAAATCATGTCCATTTTGCAAATACCGCCGGGGACTGATTGACGGAAATTTGAAATGCTGTTATAATAGCACAAATACTGTTACTAGTATACACGACTTTTTCCTGCCGGACAACCCCGGCAGTCAAATTTTAGGGGGAAACCATGAAAAAATCCTTGCTCTCACTGCTTCTGGCCCTGTCGCTTCTGACCGGGTGCCTGGTTGTTCCGGCATACGCCGATACGACCGCTGCCACGGATACAACGGGCGAGACGGAAGATCCTGCCATGACGGAGACTCTGCCGGATCTGGCACAGGACGCCGAGGCCCCGCGGACGGACTATGCTTTCGGCTCTGTGTGCATCCTGAACGGCTGCCGCAGTCTGGACGGACAGATGCCCCTGGCGGGTTCCAATCGGAAACTGGATACGGCTCAGGCGGCCATTGTCTATGAGCGCAATACGGGAACGCTGGTCTATGCCTACAATCCGGATACCAAGCTGCCAACCGGTACGCTGTCCAAGATTGTTACGGCGCTGCTGGTGGTGGAGCGTATCGAGAATCTGGATGCCGTGGTGACGGTGCAGGAGGGCATCGCGTCCCGGATCCCTGCCGGCGCACAGTCCATCAAGCTCAGGAGCAACGAGGAAATGTCCGTGCGGGATTTGCTGCACTGCATGATTCTGCAGAACGCCGCCGATGCCGCCGTAGCCCTGGCGGAGTATGTGGCGGGCACCCGGGCGACCTTCGTAGATATGATGAACCAGCGGGTAAAACAGATGGGCTGCACCAACACCACCTTTACGGACGTCCATGGCGCGGGCTCCGGCGCTCAGTACACCACGGCCCGGGATATGATCCGCATTATGCTGACCTGCAGCGACAACGAGACGGTGAAGACGCTGCTTTCTACCCAGGAATATACGGTGGAGGCCACAAATCTGTCTGAAAAGCGCAGCCTCCAGTCCCAGGACTATCTGATGCAGAACAAGATCGTTACCAAGTATATTGATGATCGGGTCACCAGCGGCTTTGTCAGCTATTCCAATGACGCCGGCGCAAGCATTGTCTGTACTGCTGACAATACGAAGACCGCCGGGGCTACGGGCATGAATCTGGTCTGCGTGGTGCTGGGGGCCACCCGTGTGTTCGCTGAAAACGGCTGGCAGGTCACCAACTACGGCAACTTTGATGAAATGGTGAAGCTCCTGAGTTGGGCCTATAAAAACTTCAAGGTCCATCGGGTGATCTACAATGGCATGAGCCTGGAGCAGATCCCTGTGGCCGGAGGCAACAACGATGTGGTTGGCGTTGCCAATGTGGATATTGATACGGTGCTGCCCTCCGCCGCCAAAATGGCAAATCTCATCCGCAATGTGTCTGTTCGGGATGGCGGCCTGACGGCGCCGATACAGAAAGACGATGTCATCGGCACTGTGGAGATATGGTACAGTAATTCCTGCCTGATGGAAGCCCAGCTGCTGGCTCAGGAGTCGGTGCGCACAGCCGCGGATTCCGGCCTGACGGTCTACAGCGCTCTGGCGCCTCAGAATCAGGGCGAGAAGAACAGTCTGTCCGGCGCAATCCTGATTATATGCGCCGTGATTCTGGTGCCTACTGTCAGCTACCTTGCCATCAATTCCTATCTGCGCCGCCGGGCCAGGGCCAAACGCCGCAAAAGAAGAGAGAACCGGAGAAGGAGTCAGTAATGGAGAATTGGGAAGCGCTGGAAGAAAGCTGCCTGCACTGTGAACGCTGCCATCTGTGCGGAACGCGGCATAACGTGGTTTTTGGCGTGGGCAACCGGGAAAGCAAGCTGCTCTTCGTGGGAGAAGGCCCCGGAGAACAGGAGGACCTGCAAGGCATTCCGTTCGTAGGTCCCGCGGGAAAGCTGCTGGACGATATGCTCTCCATCATCGATCTGGACAGAGACCACTGCTATATTGCCAACATCGTCAAATGCCGTCCTCCCAGAAACCGGGATCCCCAGCCCCAGGAGCAGGATGCCTGCATCGGCTATCTGGAAAACCAGATCGCCCTTTTGCAGCCCAAAATCCTGGTCTGCCTGGGCCGCATCGCCGCGCAGAGGCTGATCGACCCCAATTTCCGCATTACCTATGACCACGGTACCTGGGTCCAGCGCCGGGGCATGCTCTGCACCGCTCTCTACCACCCCTCCGCCCTCCTGCGGGACCCGGGCAAGCGCCCCGAAACCTTCGACGACCTGCTCTCCCTGCGCGAAAAGCTCCGGGAATTGAACATTTGACCTCTTGACTTTTTGCCTTAGAACGGGTATAATAATCTGGCTTGTGATGCTAGTGTAGCACAGTCGGTAGTGCATCTCACTCGTAATGAGAAGGTCGCCTGTTCGAGTCAGGTCACTAGCTCCATAATTTATCCCCGAAACCGTGATAGTTTCGGGGATTTTACTGTATTTTCGGAACTTTTTGAGAATGGCGGTTTTCGCCGTTTTGCCCGTTGCTTAACATTTGCCTAACAACTGGGAGAATTAGGCTTGTTTGACAAGCAGCTGTTCCATTCGGTTTGCCGCTTCCTGCTCTGCTGTCTGTAGGCTGTGGCTGTAACTCCTGCTGTGCTTTTTCGGCTGTCCAGCGGGTAATGAAATCGTTCAGGGTGATTTTCTCGCCCTCTAGTAGTTGCCCATTTAAGCACCGCTGTTCAAAATCAAAAGCAAACGCTTCAACGGCTTTTTGCTGTTTCCTGGGGGTCAAACCTTTATCCGGGGTGAAGCTGGTGTATTTCAGAATCTGCTTGCCGTATACATCCCGGCCCATGCTGACGGTGATTTGATAGGTTCCGTTCCGCTCCTTGATGCTTGCCATTGTTTATACCCCCTTGATGTCATCGCCTTTTCGTTCGGCTCGCTTCTCGGCGGTAATCAGCGTGGCCCGGAGCCAGACCAGGGGCATTTTCTCCAAAAGTGGGAGAATGGCAGCAATTAATTGGGTTCTTTCTTCCTGATTTTTCATAGTAGTGTTTTCCTCCTTGATTTCCGGTGGGGGACAGGCTATAATCAGGCTGTCCCCCTTTGATGGTCTTCATGTGGCGGGTGTAAAGCTCTTTCCCTTGTGCTTTGGTCGGCTGTAAGGGAAGGGGCTTTTTCATGCCAGGGTAAAGCGGGTGGCGCTGGTGGCCTTGCTGTACTGGGCTACCAGATCGGGGTGGGCGGCTTTCAATGCATTGCCGTCCAGGCGGCTGGTGGTGACGGTGTGCCAGGTGGCTTTCCAGCCGTTCCCCTGTAAGACTTCCGTACCCTCGTCCATCATTTTCAGCTTGATGGAATCCTTGATGGCCTCAATCTGGGCGGTAGCCTCCTCAACCATGGCTTGCAGCTCCCGCAGCTCCTTTACCTTCCTATCGATTTCCTGAATGCTCATTGTGTGTACCTTCTGGATTTTGGGTTGTCGTCTCTCCGTGCTGTCACCGTTCCGAAACCGTTTATTCTAGGGTCGAGCGATACGGTTTAGCTTGCGCTCCCCCTGTGTATGGCCATATTATGCTACATTAGTACTAATGTATTAAGACGGAGTATTGCACAAATATACTAGTACTAATATGCTGAACTTGTATATAAGTACCAATGTATCTTGACAACATTTTACGGGTATGGTAAAGTGATAAGTACTAATATACAGGGGGAATAGGAATGGCATTAACGGAAGCCCAGAGAAAAGCAAATGATAAGTACATCAAGGAACATTATCGGCAGGTAAAGCTTTCTATGCCAAATGAGGAAGCGGACGAATTAGAAAAGCACTGCGCCGATTACGGATATACAAAAGCGGGATTTATCCGGCAAGCAATCCGGGAGAAGATGGCTCGGGACGGAGCCGCCACAGGAGAGGTAGAGCCGTGAGAACGTATACCATCATCGGCGGTGTGAACGGCGTGGGCAAGTCCAGCTTCACGGGACTGCTGAAAGAACAGCGGTCAGACCTGGGAATCATTATTGACGTGGACAAGATCACCGCAGAGCTGGGCGGGAACACCCTTGCAGGCGGCAAGGCCGCATTGAAGAAGATTCAGGAATGTATTGACAAGGGAATCTCCTTCACCCAGGAGACAACCCTCTCAGGACGTCATACAGAGGTCACAGCGCGGAGATTGCTTGAAAAAGGTTATCGGGTGCGTCTGTACTATATCGGGCTGAATAGCACCGCTGAGAGCCTCACGCGGATTGCTAACCGGGTGAAGTATGGTGGGCATGACATTCCATGTCAGGACGTTGAACGTCGCTTTGCAGGCCGCTGGGAGGCTGTGGGGCGTATTCTGCCGTACTGCGATGAAGCGGAGTTCTACGACAACAGCAACGGCTTTGCTCTGGTGGCGGAGTACCGCAACGGAGAATTGCGCCCAGTCGGGGAGAATTCCCCTCAGTGGCTTAAAGAGCTGCGGGCATATCTGGACAACTGAATGAACGAAAAGCCGGGGGCCTGTGAAGCTTCCGGCTTTTGCTCTGCGTGGCGGCTGGTGGCCCTGCCGTGCAATCAAGGACGGCGGAGAGCATGGCGAGCACCGCTTTGCACGGGCTGTTATTTGATGACCCCAGGGGGGAGGGGGTATCTTAACATAAAATTTATGATCCGGTGCTATAATAACCTCAGCAAATCGAGCAATCGCCAAAGAAAGGATGGATTAGAACTATGAGATCACGATGGGAAATCACTTTTATCATATGTGTTGTGCTTATTGCCGCCGTACTTGCAGGCTGCGGCGCAGCCGAGCAGCGTCCGGCATTGGAAAAAATGGAATACACGAACCTAAACGACAGTGGTTCGAGGGAGCTTTTGCAGGAGCTGCTCTCCGACGCAGGCGTGTCAGATGGGCGTATTCAGGGCTTTTTCCGCCGTGTGGATCACTTTAATGACAGCGTGAAGCAGGAATGGCTCACGGATGGCTTTGAGGAAGCGGAGCTGCTGTATACGAAATACGACCCTTATACCATGCAGGACGAATGGACGGCGAAGAACGGGACGTTTCCGGGCTATAACTGCCGGATCACCGCCATGAGCCTGTTTGGGGATTTCCTCTCTGTGAGCGCAGACTCTCAAATCAATGCCGGTGAAGATGTGCTGTTTGTGGACGAGGAGACGCTGAAAACAGATCCCTCTGCGTTGGGAGGAAGCAGCATTGCGGATTTCCGCGCACTGTATTCCTCTATGAAGGCGAAGAATACCACGGAAATACCGCGCCATGTGCAAACTGTACAAGAGGAATGGGCATCCCGCGGCGTTACCTTTCAGGAGAATGAAAGGATTCGCCTTATCACGGTATTCTTCCATGATAAGCCCACTGAGGAGGAATCTCTGCTGTTTGTCGGGCATGTTGGCGTACTTTTGACGGCGGAGGACGGGACGCTGTACTTTGTAGAAAAAGTTGCCTTTCAGGAGCCGTACCGGCTGCTGCGATTTGCGAACCGAAGGGCACTGAGCGATTATCTTATGGGAAAATATGACACCTCATGGGGACAGGATACGGCGACTCCCTTTATCATGGAGAATGACAAGCTCATGGACGGCTGGCGTCCAAACCCGGATAGCGGAAGCTCCGCGCTCGGCTAAGGACCGCTGGTGGGGGAGTACCGCAACGGGGAATTGCGAACGGTGGGAAGCACGGTCCCCGGATGGCTGAAGGAACTCCGGGAGTACCTGGAAAGATAGCCACGACACACGGAATAAGGGGTGAACGCTCCCGGCACAGGGCCGGGGGCGTTCGTCTGTCTCCGGGCTTGTGTGGGCCTTTGGTGGCTGTGGAAACTACTACATTTTACTGCATTCAATGTTGGGTTTTGCCAAGTTCGAATGTCAGGTTTTGTTAGGTTTTGCCAGGTTTTGAAAGTCAAGTTTGTCAAGTCCTGTGTTGATTCGATTTCTAGTTTTTTCTAGTTCAATATGGCCTTGATATTAAGTTTTATTAAGTCCTATTCCTTGATCTCTATTCATTTATTGCTCCTTCATATGTAATTAGTTGTGATGGTCAATTCCACATCAGCCGGGGAATGGTATAGGGCAAGCCATATTCCGTCTGATAAGTTACACGGTTCCCCACATATTGAAAAATGCCATTTTCTAACGGTCGGATGGTTACTTCATGCGCAAACAGACAATCCATTTTTAGGTCTGTGGAGAGCATTTCAACGGTCAGTGTCATCGTTCCGTCAGGATTAACGGCATAAGCTGTAACTTCCGGTTCGACATTGTAGTACCATATTAAAACAAAATCGTTTGTATTCAATGGCCTCCAAGGATAGTAGTTACCTTCAGCATCATACCGTGCCAGCGCTTGGAAGGTTTCTATGTCAATGTTATAGTATGGCAAAACAATTCTTTCAAATTCTTCGGCAGGGATGGCATAGCTACTTCTGTTCTCGAGAACAGTGTAATTATCAGCAAGAAACTGCTTTCCATAATGCGTATAGTAGAGATATTCAAACTGATCGTTGAAACTGAGGTTTCCCCAATTCCCTTCATCCCAATCAATTAGAAATATATTGGCGGCAATATAGCCGACAGGATAGATATAATGAAATGTTAAATCAAATAACTCCGGATCTGGAGCAACGAGTCGAATCAAAGAAAAATCGGGGTAGTGTTTATCGTTTGCAGGGTAGATTCTATAATAAAAATTGCCTTTTTTAGTTAGTTCCCAGTCCTTGATTTCATGTTTTTCGTAATATGGCTCTCTTATCTCATCCGGATAATATGTCATACTGTAAACAAAACCACCAGTTTCGTTATATGTGAATAGCCTATACGACAAACACCCCGATTCCAAAACCATAATGACCTCTTGCTCTGCATTTTTGTGCTGCTGCACGGCATCCCAAAATGTATAGAATCTGTCCGATGTGGTCAAATATCCTGGATATGGTTCATTTGTATCTATCACATCAAATCCTGCATTATAAAGCAGGTTCTCTATGGAATCGATACTGTCCTGAGACAATAGGGGATATTCCCATTGACTGGTTGGTACTGTTTTTTCAGCGGATTCAAATAGTGTATGGTATTGGTATAAGGATTCGATTTCTTTACACCGATCTTCGATACGGTCAAACATTGGATCATCTGGCAGACCATCATTATGGCTTTCGTTTTCGGTTGTCAATACTGTTTCTATTTCGGAGGTGGTTATAGTTTCTTTCGGTTGAAAACTTGGCATTGGGTTTTTGCTAATAACCCCACAAGCAGTTAGTCCGATAACCGATGTAAATAGAAAAACTGCAATCTTAAGGTATTTCATGAATTTCAACTCCCTTTTCTTCAAACTCAGTAATGATTTCTTCCGTAACAGGGATGATACAAAAATGCTCCCAATCGCCGATAGCAAAGTAGGGATACACGCCTATTCCATCCTTATGGAATAGCGCAAAGGGGACAGCATCCTTGTCGTACCATTCGTCACTGGAAAACACATTCTGATTACCCAGCGCAACAATCTCTGAGCATAGGTCAAAAATACTCTCATCAGGCAAATTCGGAAAGAATACCTTCATCGTGTAATAGCACATTTCCTTGTAATGCGCAAACCCCAATTCCGAATAGCTATGCTCGTCAAAATTAACGGTGATTTCTTGTATGTAGTCCCCATTTGTCGGCACATATACCGTAATCGTAGGCAGTGAATATACACGCTCGTCCTCTGTAAAGTAGTATTTCTTTGTTTCGTGATCTGAATGGATTGCAGAATCGTAGGTATAACACTGCCATTGTGATGCCGGTGTTAAGTAGCTTCGGCAGTAGCCCCTTTCATAGTAGCTGTTATAGCTTCTGATATAGTCATCGATGGAGAAGGTGAAAACCAGTTCATTTTCCCGGTTCTCCACGGCCTGAATATCCAGAGGATCTATTTCCGCCTGCGATACAGTCGGCTCGGTTTCATTGTCCAAAGTCTGACACTGCATCGTGCCGTCAAAATACAGTAAGATTTGCTCGTCAAACTGTTCCTCCCCGGATAAGATCACTTCCACATAATTCTCGTTCCAAGTGACCGCCCAGTCGTTACTGCTGATGCAACAGCCATCATTGCGCAACTCAAAATCTGTCTGTGAAATGTTTGTAGCACCTTCATTCAGAATTAGCCGCCCGGATGCGGACCCAAAGGGCCACGCTGGTTCCCTGATCTCTATAAGGGTCAATTCATATCTCTCATCTGGGGAAACAGATGTATCCCGTAAAGTTTTCTTGCAGTTCACTGCATAATAGAAGCATCCCGCAAGCAGCAAATTCATTCCGATGACCATGCAAATCATACAAAGCACGGCTCGAATACGGTTTTTCATTTATTTTCACTCCTTACATTTGTAAGAATTAGATATATAAAGTAAAGCCGCGAAAGCAGCCTTACTCTATGATATTCATGGTTTGAAGGATATTCGATGCTGTTTCATAAGCCAACGCGCCGTCGGCACCATCCTGGCTATTCTGATAAACCGCAATGAAATAGGTGTCGCTATGTGTTTCTGCAAAACCTATAAACCACCCTGCGACATTCGCGCCATCCAGTCGCCCTGTGCCGGTTTTCCCGTACAGTCCTTCCTCACACAGCAACATGGCATCCTTGACAGCGGTAATATTTCCATCCTCAAAACCAAAATCATTGCGGTACAGCTTTACCAGCAGTTCTACTTGCTCCAAAGCAGAAATCTTCACACCGGAGCCATTCCAAAAACTATCCGAATCATCTCCAAAGTTGCAGTCACCATAGCTGATCTCTGTCAAGAAATCCTCCATCTGCGCTGTTCCTGCTGACTGATCCAAGAACTTAAAATACCAGTTTACAGATTCCTGCATAGCGGAGCGCAGAGTTTGATCTTGGTTCCATGATTCAAAAGCGTACGTCGTCCCATCCCAGACAAGGGTATTTGCCTCGGGGGAGATGATTCCCTGTTCCAACGCATTGAGGGCGCTATAAATCTTATAGGTGGAACATGGCGGTACACGGCGGGTTACTTCTGATTTGTTGTATACCGTGTATAGGTCTGCGCTAAGATCATAAACAACAGCACAGCCACCTGAAGCGCCGAAGAATTCTTCCCAGTCGGATTCAACCATAGTCAACGCACCAGAGGGCTTGTAATAGGTTTCATTGTATTCTGTACAATAGGCCAGTGTCGGAATTTGCCCGATTGCTGCCACTGCAAGAAATCCCGCAAAGCAGCGGCCCAGAAGGCGCTTCCATTTCGTCTCCCGCTGAAAACCAACCACTTGTTGCAGACGGTATTTCAGCTGATCTTTGCTCTGGCAGAATCCGTTAGCCGTAGGAAGGCGGGTATTGGAGACAGCGGCAAAGTTCAAGATTGTTTGACCATAGGCAATTCGCTCTGTTTCACCGGTCATCTCATTCATAACAGACCAATCACAGTAGGCTTCCCGATCCCGACGCATTTGCCGAAGGGCGAGCCATACCAGCGGATTGTACCAAAAGAGCGTATGAACAACGCAGATCAGGTAATTGATGGTAATATCTCCATGTTTGATGTGTGTCAACTCATGGAGCAGAACATGATTCAACTCGGATTTCGATAATCTGTCGATGCCGTCTTTGGGTAGAACCACGAATGGCTTCTGCCACCCGAAGCTGACCGGAGCGGTAATGAATCTGGACTGCCGCAGTTCGATATTCTGTTTTAGTCCCAGCCTGCGTTGGCACTCGTCAAACCGCTTGCGGATTTGATGGGATGGGTCCGTTGCAAATTGCTTGACTGTATGAAGCCGCCAGCTTCCGCCCCAATACACACCGGTCAGTACCAGAACACCTGCCAACCAAATTATCAAAACGACAAAAGCAAAATGGCTGTTTCCAGGACTGGCGATCAGTTCTGTTGTATCCTGAAGCCATCCTGTTCCCGCAGCAGTTACAGCAGTATTGCTGGAAGCATTGGAAATCGCAAATGCCTGCTGTCCAACGGATTTCGCGGGTCGTAACGTAGGCCATATCCCACTTGGGAGTAATGACAGAAAAAGAGAACCAAGCAGGACAAACCAGCTGTGATACTGGAAACGTAGGGATAACCGATTGCGAAGCAGCCATTTCAGGCCAAGCATTACGCAAATGAGGCAAGCGTTCCACAGGTTCCCTATCAAGAATTGTTCTATGAACATCATAATCGCCTCATTGCCGGCGCTTTTTGTCCAGGATACTCTGCAATTCATCCAGTTCTTCAGGGGTCAAATCCTTCTGATCCAGGAAACTGACGACCATCTGTTTCATGGCTCCGTCAAAGAAACGGTCTGCCAGTGTGCGACTTTCCGCCGCCAGATAATCGTCTTTCTTCACGCAGGGCGTATAGACAAAAACACGGCTTTCCTTTTCGTGTACGATCACGCCCTTCTTTTCCAGGCGGGATAGCATTGTGTAGATTGTTTTCGGACTCCAATTCTTCGTCTTAGCCAAACGGTCCGTGATTTCGTTGGTGCTGATGGGGGCATACTTCCAAATAATGTCCATCACTTCAAACTCGGCATCCGAAATCTGCGGCAAGTTTTTCATATCATCTCTCCAATTCTTACGGATGTAAGAATTATTATACAGCACGAAAACATGGATGTCAATGTTTCTTTGTATTTTTAAACAAATCAAAAGTATGCGAGAGGATAAGTTATGGTTTCGGTCTAATAACTGGCTTTACATAGGCTTACAGACATTCTTTACGAAGTTGATTGCATCGAGTTTCAATTCCTTCTTTCTCCTGCTCCGTCAGATCGTCCTGCTCATTCCCCAGGAGTTCTGATTCCAGATAACTGGAATAAACTCCCAGCAGCGCATGGTGTCGTTGCCATCGAGATTCATCACGATCACCGGCATGGAATCCAAACCGGCAAGCTGACTGGCTCTCTGACGGCGATGACCGGCAACCAGCTCATAACCACCCTCCGGCTTCGGTCTGGCAATGGCCGGAA
>Ga0129316_1000260_pt1 | contig 34108 bp, 25 predicted proteins | sample Cm1ome_2_FD_94429 | JGI IMG/M metagenome (GOLD analysis project Ga0129316, IMG submission 94429) | Eastern black-and-white colobus group fecal microbial communities from Wisconsin, USA - Cm1022B metagenome | ecosystem: Host-associated > Mammals > Digestive system > Large intestine > Fecal...
CTGGCTCTCTGACGGCGATGACCGGCAACCAGCTCATAACCACCCTCCGGCTTCGGTCTGGCAATGGCCGGAACCAGAACGCCGTGTTTCTTCACGCTCTCAATAAGTTCCAGCATAGAAGGGTCGTCTCGGATACCGAAGGGATTTTCCGGGTGGGGATGGAGTTGGTCAATGGAAATGCTGTAGATGCTGCCTATTGATTCGGGGAATTTGCAAGGGATAATATGTGGCTCCTTTCTTAAGAGTGTATATGAAGAAGCACCCAACGGGGCGCTTTCTCATTCACTTTTGGATATACAACGGAAAATAAAGATAATGGTATGGTTATAGATGTAATTGCTGGTATTTCCTCCATATTTATTTGTATTTTGTGTGTAAAGATAGAACCATGCCAACCACTTTGTCGGGTATGGTCTTAGTTTAACATTAACAGGAGCCATGGCAGCGCCCATGTTGTTGGCATCCTGGATGCCCAGGTCTGTCACCGCACCGACGGTCGCCGCCGTAATTCTGGGGCCGCTGCCGGAACGGCAGACCAGCGCCGCTCCGGAGCCCGTCACCGTCCACTGGGCAGTGGGGGTTCGCTGACCACCGTAACCCAGTGGGAAGCGGTACTGCCGCTCGGAGGACGCAAAATGAGAACTGGTCATTGCCGCCACCCGGTCCGCGATCCCCGCCGACACCGCCACGGATGCCAGCAACAGACTCTCGGCCATGGTGGAGCATGCCCCATAAAGCCCCAGGTGGGGCAGCCCTGTATTGCGCACGGAAAACGCCGATCCGATGCACTGGTTCAGCAGGTCCCCGGACAGCACCAGATCCAGATCAAAGCGCTGCAGATTCGCCTTTTGCAGCAGCAGCCCCAGGGCCGTTTCCTGCATGGCCTTTTCCGCCTGCTCCCAGGTCTTCTGACCGAAAAAAGTATCCTGGCTGGTTCTATCGAAGCAGTGGCCCAGAGGGCCCTGACTCTCCTTTTTCCCTGCCACGCTGGCCCATGCCGTGATCACCGGCGGCTTCGGCAGCACGAAGCTGGCCCGCCCCCGCTTGTTTTCCCCCATGAAAACGCCTCCTTTTCCTCTATTGTGCGCCGCAAAGCAAAAAAAATACCTGGAGGCAGGGGAACTGTCTCCAGGGCAGGGCGTTTATCGATGATAATTAAAATATTGCCCGGCGATCATATGCCAGGCCTCCTCGCAGCGCTGGGCAGCCTCCGGGCGCAGATGCGTATCTCCAAAATAGGTGGCGTTTTCCTGAAACTGGCTGAGCTTGCTGACGCCGCAGATGACGCTGGTCAGCCCGGGCCTGGACAGCAGCCACTGGAAGGACAGCTCCACCATGGTCATCCCCTCCTCCGCCGCAATCCGCTTCAGCAGATCGATGGCATCAAAATTCCGATCGTTCCAGTATCGCTGGGCGTAGCCCTTTTCCAGGGCGAACCGAGTGTTCTCCGTGTAGTGGTCCCGGCTGTGCTTGCCGGTGAGAAGTCCGCCCGCCAGGGGATTGAAGGCAGTCAGGCCCATATTGTGGCTGCTCAGGTAGGGAATCAGCTCATCCTCCACGCCCCGGTTGATGAGGCTGTAGACATTCTCGCTGACGCAGGGGCCGATTGCCCCCAGTTCCCTGGCAAGACAGGTCATTTCGCAGCACTCCCACGCAGAGAAATTGCTGATGCCGTAGTGCCGGATCTTGCCGCTTCGGATAAGCTCTGTGCAGGCAGTAACGTATTCTGCGGGAGGGGTCTTATGGTCCGGGAAGTGGAGATAGAGAATGTCCAGATAGTCCGTATGCAGCCGCCGGAGGCTGTCCTCCACGGAATCCTGAATTCGTTGGGCACCCAGACTGGGGCCCAGGCCCTTCACGGGGCCGCCGGTCTTGGAAGCCAGCACCACCCGATCCCGCTTGCCCTGCAGGGCCTTGCCCAGAATTCGCTCGCTTTCGCCGCCGGTGTAGATATTGGCAGTATCCAGGAAGTTTACGCCTCGGTCCAGAGCACAGTCTACAATGCGGAGGCTCTCCGCTTCATCGGTCTGGCCGCCGAAGGTCATGGTTCCCAGGCACATGGCAGATATCTGGGTTTCAAGGGACGGAAGATTTCGATATAGCATAGTGTCTTCTCCTTTTTCGTTATTTTTACGACGTGGATTTTTGACGGTTACGCTACATGCGTTGTTGCCTCAGGACTCTCCCGGAATATCACTCTGGAATCGGACGATCAGGCGGCAGAACTGCTCCGCGCCGGCCATAGAGACTACGGACCCGACGATTACAACAATGTCGCACAGCACCGTAGAAGTCCGGACCAGATATCCCCCGGCACAAGCAATCAGAATTCCCAAAAACATCACAAACAGGTGTATCCGTCCTTCCTTGCTCCGCAGCGCTTTGGTCAGGCTTTCCATAAGCATCCACCTTTCTGAATTATGTATGACTAAAAAAATTGTAGCAGTCCATTGAAAAAATGTCAATATGCTTATTCCGTTTTTCTGGTTTATTTGATATAATAACAGAAATAACTGAATCTACAGTGAGGTCGTTGTATGGAGAATAAGGAAATATCCCGAGGCAAGCCATCCAGCAGAGACCGGTTGCTGGAAACTGCTCGCCAGCTTTTCTACGATCAGGGCTATAACGCAACTACTCTGGCCCAGATCAGCGACAAATCCGGTGTCAACAATGGTCTGATTACTTACTATTTTGGCACCAAAAACAATTTGGCTCAAGAGATATATAATCTGTTTCTTATGAATATTCGCTCAGAAATTTCAATGCGCCTGTTTGAAAAAAAGAAGGAATTCAATATGGCCCTGAATATCGCCGTTGAGAACCGTATGCTTCTGACGCAGAAGTTTGAAAACCCAAACCTGCTGCGGTTCTACAATGAGTATCAGCGGGGCAGCGACGCCTTTGGAAAGTCAAATCCCCGCCGGGAGCGATATTATGAACTGCAAAAGGAATTTATCAACCCGGACATCAGCGATGATGACCTGAAATTGTACTCCGTTTGCGGCATTTCCATGATCCGCAGCATGGTGGACGCTTATGAAAAGGGCTATCTGAAGATGGATCTGGAATACATCAAGGATTACGCGGTCCGCTTTCTGTTCACCATGCTTCATTTGCAGGAGCCGCAAATTCTTTCTTTGATTGAGGAATCCCGTTATTGGGAAAGCCAGCTCAATATTCACGTAGGTCCTAATTTCGAAATTGTGTCTCTCTGACCCTGTTGTAAACATCTTTTATAGGGGTGGTACTCCCTCCGCCCGCTGCTCTATGGGATTAAGTGCTTCATTGGATGGCGCTGTTCCAAAGCCAGCGGGCGGCGTGGTGGTTCCCCCCTTCTTTTTTGCCTGTTTTCATGCGGATGTGGCTGCCCATGTCAAAACGGCAGCTTGGTTTTTGTCTATATATTACAAAAAATGCACCGCTCTGATTTTTTACCTTATTCCATATTGACAAGTTCGTTTCAAGGCGATATTATGTGTACATAAATTAGTCATACATAAATTTATTTGTATTCTGCGGCACGCACTTCCCGATCCGGACGAGAACGTTCCGTGCTGTTCGAATAAACGCTCGTACCTTGATTCCACTCATTCCGCATTGGTAGAAAGAAGCAATCTCTATGGGTAATGAAGAAACCAGAGTCCCGGAAGCGCAGGACTTTTCTTCGGAGGACACCAAAAAGCTAAAACAATTGAAGGTCGCCTATCCCGTACAGCAGCTGGGCGGCGGTATTGAAAAGGCATATCTCAGCACCTACCTCAGTTATCTTTACACCAACGTCTATATGATGCCCGCCGCATTTTCGGGCCTCATCACGATTATCCAACAGATTGTAGGCTGGATCGGCGGTCCCTTGTTCGGCACTATCATGGACCGTGTTTCCTTCAAGAATGCCAAATACTATCCCTGGATGATTATCGGACCGGTTATCTACTATTTTGGTTGGCTGTTGATTTACTGTCTGCCTGTTTTTGGGATTACCGGCTATTCCGGCGCTGTGGTAGCCCTGATTGTGGCCATTATCAACGCCTGTGTCAGCCCTCTGGTTACAATTCCCACCAACGCAGTCTACCCGAACCTGTCCAGCAAGCCCTCTGACCGGCAGTATTTCGCCAGAATGCAGAAGATTATGCGTGACGGCGGCAAGACCATTTTCGGCTATCTGTTCCCCGTCCTGCTGCCCGCCATCGCTCTGGCTGCCAGCAATGGCGCACTGGAAGCAACTGCCCATGGGGAAGCTGTTTCCTACGCGGCCTGTGCGGTAATTGCCTGTGTGGCCCCCGTTCTGGGCTATGGCTACTACGCCCTGTGCCTGAAGGGGTCCTATGTAGAGCGTAATGCCATGAAGAAAACCGGCAAGGCGAAAAAGAATCTGTCCATCGGTGCCACTTTCAAGAGCATTTTCACCAACCGGCCTCTGCTCTCCATGTTCCTGTTCATGTCCCTGCATAAGAGCTATTACTTCATATACACCGGCTGCGCCGTGTATATGTTCAAGTATGTGTTTGGCAACTTCAAGATGATGGGCATTTTCATGACCCTGTTCAACCTGACTGCCATCATTGGCGTCTCCCTTGGACCCATCTGGAAGAAAATCTTCAAGGAGACCAAGCGCTGCTTCGTCGCTGCCATGTCTGTCCATGTAGTTCTCTCTGCCGTCATCGCTTTGACTTTCCGCAGCCTTCCTCTAACCGGCTTCCTGATTCTGTTTGCCCTGTCCAGTACGTTCATGGGTATGTTGGAAAACTACATCCTGCCTATGTTCGCTGCCGCCTCCGACTACGGCGCATGGAAATCCGGCCAGCGTATGGACGGTCTGACCATGTCTGTGTACGCACTGACCATCAAGACCGGTTCCCTGGTTGCCACCTCTCTGCGAACAGCTGTCCTGGTCGCTGCCGGGCTGGATGGAATCACCGCCGGAGGCCCCGTAACCGAGCACTTTATTTCCAGCTTGTCAAACTTCTGGGCCTTCGGTCCTCTGGTGCTGGGCATTGCGTCTCTGCTGTCCCTGGTTTTCCTGTTCAACCTGAATGATGAGCGCATCGGCTACATGAACGCTGACCTGAAGAACGGCGTATGTGCCGCGGATTCCCAGCACAGCTTCTAAGGCCGGTGTCACTCCCGCATCCCGTCGGGCCGGAGCGCAGCTGAAGCCTATGCTTCCGGTATCTGCCGATGGAATCAGAGTGTGCCGAGTCGCTCACGAATCTCGTCTCCGCTTTCCTGCGGGAAAGCGGAGAACCTTCGAAGGATTCTTCTATGGAACATAAAAGATATCTGTGGGGCATAGGTAACATTGGCGAAGGCGTTGTTACCATGGTGACTTCCACCTATTTTATCATCTTCCTGACCGACACCGCCTTACTGCCGCTGTGGATGGTATCGCTGATCTCTGTGATCGGCAGTGTACTGGATTTTCTGCTGGTACCTCTGTCCGGCGCACTGATGAGCGGCTGCAAGCCCATGAAGTGGGGGCGATATCGCTCCTGGCTGCTGATTTGCCCGCCGCTTGTGGTACTGTTCTATATGCTTGGCTTCACTGTGACCGATTCCCCGGTTCAGACTGCCCTGTGTGCTCTGCTGGGTTATGTGGGTGGAAAAACCGCATGGAATCTGGTCTATTCTGCCAATGTCACGCTGACAGCCGTCCTGTCCAAGGACTCTGCCGCGAACACCAAGTACGCCTCTCAGAAAATGATGGGCTCCAATATCGGGCGGATGCTGGGAAACGCACTGACCCCTGCGCTGGTTGCCGCCTGCGCGGTACATATGAGTGAGTCTGCCAGCTATCAGACAACCATTCTGATCATGGGCACTTTTTACATGGTTTCCAGTCTGATTCATTTCCGGATCTGCGCCAATGTAGAGGAACCTGTTTCTCCGGCGTCTTCCCCAAAACATCTTTCCGCGAAGGAGCTCTTTGGCGTCATCGCCGTGGAGCCCAGACTGCTGCTGACGCTGCTGATCGACCTGACCTCCAATATTGCAAGCCTGGTGCTGCCGTCACTGGCTGTCTACTACTACAAATACTGTGCGGAGAGCCCCGGACTGGTTTCAACCCATATGCTGATTATCGGCTTTGGCGGACTGATTGGTGCCAGTCTGGTGCGGCTGATTGGCAACCGGGCGTCCGCGCGTACCAAGCCCATACTGCTTGCGTTGTATGCGCTGGTGGCCGTGTCGCTGCTGTCCATTCGGCTGTTTTCCGGCAGCACGATTTATTTCATGTGCATCGGCGCCGCTGTGGCCGTCTTTACCGGTATGACCTCTCCCTTTGAACTGACGCTATATATGAAGGACGCGGCGCTCTATGCCCAGAAAACCGGAAAAGACGCCACCGGCTTTATTATGAGCCTGAGTAATCTGCCGGTGAAATTTGCGGTCATTCTTAAATCTGTCTTGATTCCCTTTGCGCTGATGGCCTCCGGCTATGTGGCCGGAAGCGCCGCTACGCCGCAAATGCGGCAGGCAATCATCAACGCCTATACCCTGATTCCCGCCGTTTTTCCAATCTGCGGCATCCTGCTTCTTGCCCTGACGCCCTATGCGTCGGCTGTTGATCATGCCGAGGAATCAAAAAAAATAAACCAGGAGGTACGAATATGAATATCCTTGATCGAAAGAAGAAGCCGTTCTCCAGGAGAGAACTGGAAATCATCGGTGAGAAACCCGCACTGCTGCCCGGAAGACCCGCCAGCAAAATTTTTGATACCCCCATTTCTTATCGGGAAAATGCCCTTTCGCTGTTTTGGGAAAAGCGCCCTTGCTTTGCCGTTACCGGAAATGACTTTTCCGGCTTGACTTGCGGATTTTACCAGAAGCATCTTGGCCGTGCCGGTCGGGCAGAGGGCACCAAAGTGGATGCTTTCGGCGTAAAATGGGTGTTCGAGCCGACGGCCGGCGGTTCAATTTCAGTTGCCGGTAATCCGCGCTTTACCGATGTCAATGACTGGAAGGACGTAATCAAAATGCCCGACGTCAATGACTGGGATTGGGCAGCCGACGCGGCTGAGCACAAGGTGGATACCCATTTTGCCGTGGAGATGACAGCAGTCAACGGATTCTGGTTCGAACGGCTGATTTCGTTGATGGACTTTATGAACGCCGCCATGGCCTTGGTGGATGATGAACAGACCGATGCCATTCAGGAGCTGTTTGAAGCCACTACAGCTCTGGCCTGCGATATCGTGGACAAGATATGTACATATTGGCCCAGTGTGGACGGCTTTATCGTCCACGACGACTGGGGCAGCCAAAGAGATCCCTTCTTCTCCGACAGCATAGCCCGGGAGTTGTTTTTGCCCCATATGCAGAAATTTGTCAGCCACATTCACGAAAAGGGCCGCTACTGCGGCATCCACTCCTGCGGCCATGTGGCCGACCGTGTCCCCGTGTTTATCGATGCCGGGATTGATACCTGGCAGATGCAGGCCAATGCCAATGCGGCGGATATCGACCGGTTGTACGACACACTGGGCGACAAAATCGTTTTCCAAATCAGCATACCGGAATTTGACCTGACAGATGACCGGGCAGCCGTGGAAGCCGCCCGAAACTATGTGGATCGTTACTGCCAGCCCGGCAAACCCACCATGCTGATTGGCCGGGACGCCTTAACCAGCCGTGTTTTTGCGGAAGAAGCATACGAGTATTCCAGAAAGCACTATCTGAACCTGTAAAGCACAAATAGAAAGATACCACCGCAACCGGCACGCGATGCCGGTTGCGGTGGTATTTCTATATACAATTTTTCCCGCCTAAACCAATACGCATATCTTGCGCAAAGAATGCGGCTGCCCTTACCCCACCCGTTTTGCGCCGTAGTAGTGCTGGCTCCAGTAGCCTGTGGTCAGGTCGGAGTAGGAGACGGTGGAGCGGGAGTTGGGGGCGTGGATGAACTGGCCGCTGCCCACATAGATGCCCACATGGGACACATTGCCGGAGGAAGATGTAATGAAGAACACCAGGTCGCCGGGCTGCAAATTGCTCTTGGACACGCTGGTCCCGATATTGACGAACTGGGCGGCAGGAGTCCGGGATACAGACATGCCCAGGTTTTTCAGAACGTAGTATACAAAACCGGAGCAGTCAAAGCCGCTGGGGCTGGCGCCGCCTGCCACATAGGGGGCGCCCAAGTACTTCTGGGCCTCGGCCACAATGGCAGCGCCGGAGATATTGGCGCCGGATGCGCCGGACGCGCTGCTGGATGTTCCCTTCAGCGCCGCGGCACTGGGCGTGACGCCGGTAGACTTACCCAAGCGGAAGAACTTGGGGCTGTTGGAGGAAGCGGCATTTTCATAGGGAGCCTCCGTCAGCTCCAGATAGTCGCTGCGAATATAGCCGATCTTGCTGCCGGAAATGACCTTGTACCAGCCCTCGTTGACGCCAATGATATAGCACTTGCTGCCGCCGGAAACCGTGCCCAGAGACGCGGAGGCAGTGGTGGGCTTCTGCCGCAGATTCACGGCGCTTGCCGTAACCTTGCCGTAGCCCAGCTCGGCGTTTTCTTTCGTTGCGGTCTTCAGGTAGTCCTTGTGCATATAGCCCACGGTCAGGTTGTAGTTGACCTTATACCAGTCGCCTTCCCTGCCCAGCAGGACAACGACCTCGTTCTTCGCCGCGCTGCCCAGGATCTTGCTGTTGGTGGAAGCCTCACCGCGCAGCCGCAGGGATGAGGCGTTGACAAAAGCAATGCCCTGGATGCAGTCGCTTTCCGCGGCAAAGGCCGGGACGGAAAGGACGGAACCCAGGAGCATTACGGTCAGGAGCATAAGGAACATTCTTTTGGAAAACTTCATATGGAACCTCCGTTTTGCTTTGGGAAAAGATTATGTCTTTTGTTTATTGCTTGCCTGCCAGAGCGCGTTCCAGCCAGACACAGCCCACATCCAGGGCGGTGTACAGGTCGCCTTTTTCGCTCTTCTTGACCACGCGGTCTCTGCTTCTGGCGGTGGGATCCGTCAGCTGGAGCTGGACGGAGACGCGGGTGGCCATATCGGTGTCGCCTTGCTTCTTGCTGTCCAGAATCTGGAGCATAACGATATAATCGTCGGCCATGGAGCCGTAGTAGATCAGGTTATCTTTCCGCATCAGCGGGTGCCCTTTGTACGTGAGAACGGTCTTCTCTTCAGCCATGATAAGAACCTCCTGTGCAAAATGTAATCAAATTGTAACGCATTGTAACAATTCTGTCAAGTGCAATTTGAAAAAGTGCTGAATTTTCTAGAATGTTTTTTAGTTACGCAAAAATAGATGTGTAATCTGTGCAAAACGGAGGGCGATATGAAGTTGTCAAGGTACATAACGAGGGAAAAAGAAATGTCATTGCGAACCAGCGCGCACGCTGGTGTGGCAATCCCCCGGACTCTTCTGCCGCCATGCGGAGGCGTCCAGGTCTTTGCCCCGAACCGGGGGATTGTCACACCAGCGGCATCGGTCACTGGCTCACAATGACAGTATCTTCTAGCAGCCCCTCAGCCGGGTCACTCAGTGCTCGAAAAGGTACTCACGCACCAGCGCCTGCATCAGCTCATCCCGGTCGATCTTACAGATCATGCTTCTGGCATTGCCATAGTTCGTGATGTAAGTCGGATCTTCGGTCAGCAGATAGCCCACAATCTGATTTACAGGATTGTACCCTTTCTGGGTCAGGGCCTCGAACACACTCCGGAGGATTTGGCGCATGTTCTCTTTGTCATCGGGCACGTTGAAGGTCAGAGTATCCTGATCCGTCATGGTCTTCAGCTCCTTTTCAAAAGAATGTTTATATTATAGCTGATGTTGCGTAAGCTGTAAAGACCAAAAACGAGAAAATTTCTGTGAACAGGAAGAAAAACGCCTTTCTTATTTGCTCTCCGGCAATCCGAAGCTGACGGCGATGGCATCATCCACCATAGCCATGTGGGCGTCGTCCAGGCGGCCCATGTGCTCCCGGAGACGGCGCTTGTCGATGGTGCGGATCTGCTCCAGAAGGATTACGGAGTCCTTGGAAAGTCCCACGCTGCCCCCGGCGATATTGATATGGGTGGGAAGCCGGGCCTTCCCCGTCTGGCTGGTGATGGCCGCGGCAATGACCGTGGGCGAATGACGGTTGCCGGTATCGTTCTGCACAATGAGCACCGGCCGGGTACCCCCCTGCTCGCTGCCCACCACCGGAGACAGATCCGCATAGAAGATATCCCCCCGTTTTACCAAACTATCCATATGGTTTCACACTCCGTACTTTTCTTTCCGCGCTACCGGGTGGAACCTTATGTAACGCGGTCAGAACTATTCTCCCACCGCGGGATTGGTTTTATACCTGCTTTCAGCGCGCATATCCGGTAAGGTTTCTGAAAATTTCAGATTCAGCAAGTAAATTGACAATGAGGGAGTTTCCTTCGGAAACAAATTAAAAACCAGTTAGCCCCAAGGAACCATAATTGTCAATTGTCCATTGTCAATTGTCAATTCGTCCCCCGACCACGCCCATAATTTACCCTCTGTTCAATCCTATGCCCCTTCCTTCGGCTCGGTTCGGAAATTTGTGAGATTCATCGACAGATATCGCTGCCCGGCATAGCAGATATCTGCCCGTACCGGATCTTCTGCCTGATCCAGCCAGATGTCCAGACGCAGGGCGTCCTCCCGGAAGCTGTCATCAATGGAGAGCCGGGTCTGATCTTCTTCCCGGCCGGCGGCAATGAGATTCCCGGAACGCAGGGTGCGGACGAAAATCCAGGGGGCCGCCGCGGGGGTCAGCAGACCGTCCGCCAAAAGAGGAAAAGCAACGGCCCTGTCCTCGAACAACAGCTTTCCTGTGCCAGCGGACAGAGTGCCGGAAATGCCCGCGATGCTCTCCGGGGCCGTTACCGTAAAGGTCGTCTTCCCCTGGCTGTCCGCTTCACAGGCCACGGAGAAAACGGAAAGGCTGTCGCCATAGTCCGCGGTGATCTCCGCGTCAAAGCAGCAGCCTTCCAGAATGCGGCTGCGCAGGCTCAGCCCGGGATCCGGGGCCTGCCTGCCGCAGCCGCTCAAAATCAGCAAAAGGAACAGAATCGGGAGCCATTTGCGCATAGTATCTCCGCCTTACTTCAGAAGTCGCGGAAGGAAGTCCAAAAGGTCCGTAGGGAGCATGCCGTACTCCCCCAGCTCCCCGGCGCACAGGTCCCCGGCCTTCCCATGGAGCCAGGCGGCGCAGGCCGCCGCCTCCAGCGGCTCCAGCCCCTGACCCAGCAGGGACACCAGAACGCCGGCCAGCACATCTCCGCTGCCGCCAACGGCCATTCCGGGGTTTCCGGTCGTATTCCGATACTCCCGGATGCCGTCGGTGACGCAGGTCCGGTGGCCCTTCAGCAACATAATGCCGCGGCTTTCCAGAGCAGCCGCCCGGGCAGAGGCCATACGATCCTCCCCCACGGGGCCGAACAGCCGGGTAAACTCCCCGTCATGGGGCGTCAGGATGGTGGGTGCCTCTCTTCCGCGCAGTATATCCATATGCGGGACAAGCAGCGTTATGCCGTCGGCGTCCACCACCACCGGGCAGGCGGCGTGGGTCAGCACAGCCTTCAGGACCGCAAAGCTCCCCTGCCCCAGGCCCAGCCCCGGACCGATAAGCACCGCGTCCATTCTGGGAAGCTTTTCCAGAATCTCCGGCACCGCCGCCTCGGACAGTCTGCCCCCCTGTTCCGGCAGGGGGAAGACCACCGGCTCATTGAGCTTCACCGCCTCAATGGCATAGATACTCTCCGGCACACCCAGGTAAACAAGACCCGCGCCGGTGCGCAGGGCTCCCATGGCGGCGAAATAGGCAGCCCCTGTATAGCCCCGGCTGCCGCAGAGCAGCAGGACGCGGCCAAAATCTCCTTTGTGGGCATTTTCGTCCCGTTTGGGCAGCAGGCGGGCAATGTCCGCGGCGGTTAATTCCATAGATTTCCTCCTTATTCATTTTTTGCGCTCCGGACGGAAGCACTGTCCATTCAAAACCTGGGTGCCTCCGGCGGGGAGCTTCTTGTCCCGCCAAGAAGCTCCGCAAGAATGCGGCTTAAGGAGGCACTGCCAGAAAGCCGTCCTCCTTAAGAATTCTCCCGGCCTCAGAACCAACAGTGCCTGTACTTGCGTAGCTTACCGGGTCTGTCGGCCGCCTTTTCAAGCGGCTTCAACGACTGATTGACATCATAGCTCGTAAAGCTCAGTAAACTTCTTCGTCAAATAGTCCGTGTAATACTTGGCGTCAAACTCGCCGCAGACCTCCCGGAACAGTTCGCCGGGCTTTTTGAAGCTGGCGTAGTGGTGGATGTGCTCCCGGAGCCAGGCGGTGACGCGGCTCAGGTCGCCCTTGGCGACATCTCCGAACACGTCCCCCAGGTCCTTTTCCATCCGATCCAGCATCTGGGCGCCATAGGCGCTGCCCAGGGCGTAGCTGGGGAAGTAGCCGATACCGCCGCCGGACCAGTGGGAATCCTGCAGGCAGCCTTCCTTATCATTGGGCACATCGATGCCCAAGTATTCCTTATACAGCTCATTCCACCGCTGGGGCACGTCCTTTACTTCCAGCGTGCCGGCAATCAGAGCCTTTTCGATCTCGTAGCGGACCATGATGTGCAGGCAGTAGGTGAGTTCATCCGCCTCCGTTCTCACAAGGCTGGGCTGCGATTTGTTCACAGCCCGGTAGAACATCTCCTCTGTGACGCCCGTCAGCTGCTCCGGGAAATGGGACTGGATGTATGGGAAGATGGCGTGAACAAAGGCCCGGCTGCGGCCGATGATATTTTCGTAGAACCTGCTTTGGCTCTCATGGATGCCCATGGACACACCGCCGGAGAGGACGGTGTAGTTATAGCAGTCATCTGCCCCCAGTTCGTAAAGGGCGTGGCCGCCCTCGTGAATCACGGAGTACATAGAGGGCACCAGATTGTTCTCATAGTAGTGGGTGGTGATGCGCACGTCATGGTTGTTGAAGTTGTTGGTAAAGGGATGCTCGGTTTCGGCAATGCCGCAGTAATTCCGGTCAATGCCCATGGTTTCCATCAGATAATCGCTGAAAGAGCGCTGCCGCTCCACAGGGTAATGGCGCATAAGGAAGCTGTCGTCGATTTGGGGCTTCCGGCTGATCTTTTCCACCAGAGGCACAATGGTGCCCCGGAGCTGGGCAAAGAAAGCGTCCAGGGTCTTCTGGTTCATTCCCTCCTCGTATTCGTTCAGCAGAGCGTCATAGGGGTCCAGATCCGGGTTATAGTAGCCAGCGAACTTCCGGCAGTAGGCCACGATTTTTTCCAGATACGGAGCAAAGGCGGCAAAGTCGTTGGCGGGCTTGGCCTTGTGCCAGGCGGCGTCCGCGTCGTTCAGCAGAACGCTGTAATCCACATATTCCCGCGCGGGGATCCGGCGCATACGGTCGTAGTCTTTTTTCAGGACCTCCAATTCCCGGGCCTGAATGGGCGTCAGTTCCCATACGTGGGCCTGCAGATAGTCATAGAGGACGCCATTCTGAGGATCGGCGGTCAAATCATAGGCGGCTTTGGTCAGCACTTCCATGGTCCGGCCCCGGCCCTCCCAGGAGCCTGCGGGTGCGGCTGTGGCGGCATCCTGACTGAGGACACCCATTGCGTGGTTGTAAGCGGCCATGGTGCTCTGGAGTTTTTCCAGCGCCTCCAGCGCCTGGGGGAGAGATGTATATTCCATTGTCTGCAAATCCTTTCCTGTAAAAAATAGGGAGAATAATTGTCAGCTTTACCCATTTCAGACTAAACATACCATGCGGACACCTGTTCGTCAAGAAGAGAATGCAGGTGGGCACAGTGATTGGCATGCCTTGGGGGGGAAACGCAGAAGCCGATTTTCACATCGGTCTCTACGCGTTTACAGGCTTCCGGTTCATGCAATTGCCCCGGGTTTCTTCAAAAAATACTTGCAAATTGAAAATTCCGGTGATATAATACCCCTGTAACAGTCAAAAGCTGCGATTGGGCTGCCTTTTGTTGGTTTGCATTTCAGAGAGCGGGGGACGGTGGAAGCCCCGTATGTGCAGCAAACGGGCTTTCTCCCAGGAGCCGCCGCCTGAAACAGAAGTAGGGCCGGTCGGGTGACGCCGTTATCCGTCTGGGGCGTGTCAGCGTCCGAAGAGCGTGCCGCGAGAGCGGCAAATGCGGGTGGTACCGCGGAAGGTTTGCCTTTCGTCCCGAATGCGGGATGGAGGGCGTTTTTTTGTACCAAAATTGACAATTGACAATGGACAATTAACAATGATTGTGTCCCTTCGGGACGATATTTGAAATAATTCTCAAGCATTTCCGAAGGAAATACCTTAATTGTCAACTGTCAGCTGATTAATGCAGGAGGAAACACTATGAAAGAACAACTGGAGAGCATCCGCGTCAAGGCCATGGAAGCCCTGGAGGATGCGTCTACCCCCGCCGCACTGGAAGAGCTGCGGGTAAAGCTGCTGGGCAAAAAGGGCGAGCTCACCGCCGTCCTGAAGCAGATGGGCAAACTCAGCGCCGAGGAACGGCCCGTCATGGGCCAGATGGCCAACTCCGTCCGGGCAGCCATTGAGGAAAAGCTGGAGGAGCGGAAGGAAACCATCCACGCCGCCGCCATGGAGGCCAGGCTGGCCGCCGAGGCAATCGACGTGACCATCCCCGGCGAAAGCTATTGCATTGGCCACCAGCACCCCATGAATCAGGTGCTCCAGCAGATCAAGGACACCTTCGTGGGCATGGGCTATGAGGTTTACGAAGCTCCCGAGGTGGAGCTGGCGGACTATAACTTCACCAGGCTGAACATTGAAGAGGGCCACCCCAGCCGGGACCGCAGCGATACCTTCTATTTCACCGACGACGATTCCGTCCTGCTGCGGACCCAGACCAGCCCCATGCAGATCCGCTACATGGAGACCCACAAGCCTCCCATCTGCATGCTGGCTCCCGGCCGGGTGTTCCGGAAGGATGAGGCCGACGCTACCCACTCCCCCATGTTCCACCAGATCGAGGGTCTTGTGGTGGCCGAGGACATCACCATGGGCGACCTGAAGGGCGCGCTGATCAGCATTCTGCGGAAGGTATACGGCGAGAGCGCCGCCACCCGTTTCCGTCCCCATCACTTCCCCTTCACCGAGCCCAGCTGCGAAATGGACATGGCCTGCCACAAGTGCCACGGCACCGGCGAGCTGGACGGTCAGGTGTGCTCCACCTGCCACGGCGAGGGCTGGATTGAAGTGCTGGGTGCCGGCATGGTGCATCCCAAGGTGCTGGAAAACTGCGGCATTGACCCCGAAAAGTACTCCGGCTTTGCCTTCGGCATGGGTCTGGAGCGGATGGCTATGGGCCAGCTGAAGATCAACGACCTGCGTCTCATTTTCGACAACGACGTGCGGTTCCTGAACCAGTTCTAAGGAGGGTGCAAGATGAAACTGAACAGAAAATGGCTCAACGAGGATTTTGTTGACCTGTCGAATGTGTCCGATAAGGAATTTGTGGAAACCCTGACCGTGTTCGGCCAGAAGGTGGAAACCTGGGAGCGCATGGACGCGGAAATTAAAAATGTTGTGGTAGGCAAGGTGCTGTCCATGGTTCGCCACCCCAACTCCGACCACATGTTCATCTGTCAGGTGGACGTGGGTCAGGGAGAGCCCGTGCAGATCGTCACCGGCGCCCAGAACGTCCACGAGGGCGACCTGGTGCCTGCAGCCCTGCATAACTCTTATCTGCCCGGCGGCGTCCACATCACCAAGGGCAAATTAAGAGGCGAGTTGTCCAGCGGTATGCTCTGCTCCTTCGCGGAGCTGGGTCTGACCCAGAATGACCTGCCCGGCGTCTTTGCCGACGGCATCTGGATTCTGGAGCCGGACGCCGGTAAGCCCGGTGACGACATCAATAAAATCATCGGCAACGACGATACCGTGGTAGACTTTGAAATCACCAACAACCGCCCCGACTGCTATTCCATTATCGGCCTGGCCCGGGAGGCTGCCGCTGCCTTTGCCAAGCCCATGAAGCATCACGAGCCCGTGGTGCATGGCTCCGATTCCGGCTCCATTTTCGAGCATCTGGACGTGGAGGTCCCCGCCGAGAAGCTGTGCAACCGTTACTCCTCCCGGATGGCCGCCAATGTAAAGATCGGCCCCTCTCCCAAGTGGCTGCGTCAGCGGCTGCGGGCCAACGGTGTGCGCCCCATCAACAACATTGTGGATATCACCAACTATGTCATGCTGGAATACGGCCAGCCCATGCACGCCTTTGACTACCGCTATGTTTCCTCCGGCAAAATCGTGGTCCGGGAGGCCGAAGACGGTGAGACCCTGACCACTCTGGACGGCACCGTGCGGAATCTGAAGGCAGGGATGCTGGTGATTGCCGATGAAAACAAGCCCATCGGTCTGGCCGGTATCATGGGCGGCGAAAACTCCGAGATCAAGGATGACACCACCATGGTGGTGTTCGAGTCCGCCAATTTCAACGGTACTTCCATCCGCCAGACCGCTCTGGCTCTGGGCATGCGTACCGAAGCCTCCGGCAAGTTTGAGAAGAATCTGGATCCCATGATGACCATCCCCGCCGTGCAGCGGGCCTGCGAGCTGGTGGAGCTGCTGGGCTGCGGAGACGTGCTGGACGGCACCATTGATATCATCAACTATGTTCCTCAGGAGCGCCGCCTGCCTCTGGAGCCCGAAAAGATTAACCGTCTGCTGGGCACAAACATCTCCAAAGAGGATATGGTCATGTACCTGAACCGGCTGGAGATCCCCGTGGAAGACGACACCATCGTTGTCCCCTCCTTCCGTCCCGACCTGGTGCGGATGGTGGACATCGCCGAGGAGGTGGGCCGTTCCTTCGGCTATAATGAGATCCCCGTGACCCAGTTCCGCACCGCCACCCATGGCGGCTACTCTCAGGAGATGAAGCTGGAAGCCAAGGCCGGTACTCTCTGCCGGGCCATGGGCTACAGCGAGATCATCACCTATTCCTTCGTTTCCCCCACGGTGTTCGACCAGATCCGCGTTCCCGCCGATTCTCCCCTGCGCAATGCTCTGAAAATCCAGAACCCCCTGGGCGAGGATACCTCCATTATGCGCACCATCGTCCTCCCCTCCATGCTGGAGATCCTGGGCCGGAACAGCGCCTACCACAACAAGGCCGCCAAGCTCTATGAGATTGCCAAGGTCTATCTGCCCCAGGAAGGCGAAAAGCTGCCCAAGGAGCCCAAGATGCTCATGTTCGGCACCTACGGCACCAAGGAGAACTTCTTCACCCTGAAGGGCGAGCTGGAAGCCATTTTCGCCGGTCTTCGCATGAAGAAGGCGGAGTACACCGCTGAAAAGGGCAACCCCAGCTACCACCCCGGCCGCTGCGCCGCCCTCAGCGTGGAAGGCGTGCAGATCGGCGTTATGGGCCAGGTCCATCCGCTGGTCGCCAGAAACTTTGGGCTGGACGGCGAAATTTACTGCGCCGAGCTGAACTTCTCCGAAATGCTGAACCATCTCCTGCCCGCCCCCACCTATGTGCCTCTGCCCAAGTACCCCGCGGTCAGCCGTGACCTGGCCATTGTCTGCGACGAGGCCGTCACCGTAGCCCAGGCGGAAAAGGTTATCTCCGAGGCCGCCGGGAAGCTGCTGCGGGATGTACAGCTCTTCGACATCTACCGGGGCGTAGGCGTGCCCACAGGCAAGAAGAGCATGGCCTTCTCCCTGGAACTGCGGGCCGACGACCGGACCCTGACCGACGCCGACTCCGAGGGCGTCACCAGAAAGGTCCTGACCGCTCTGGAAGAAAAGCTGGGCGCAGCCCTGCGCTGATTCCCTACGCATAGCGCCACCCCCTGCCGCGTAAGCTTGCGGCAGGGGGTGGTTTTTTATGGAGCAGGAATTGACCTTTGGCAGCAAGACTATCGGCCGGGTATGGGCGGAACGGCAGGGGTTATACTATGTCTTCCGCTGCCGCTGCCGGCTTTCCGGGGAGGCAGCTTTCCGCCTGTTGGCAACCTGTGGAAAAAATCAGGAAGACCTGGGCATTCTGGTTCCCATTGATGGCGGCTTCGGTCTGGACACCCGGCGGCCTGTAAAGCGGCTGGGGGAAGGGACGCTCGCCTTTTCCCTGGTATCCAGGCACGACACCCCGAAGACCCGCTTTGAACCCATTTATCCGGAGGAACCCTACGCCTACCTGCAAAAACGCAAGGACGCCTACCTGGCCGTGAAATCTGCCAGGCAGGCGGACCTTCTGTCACCAACTCAAGCGCAATGTCGGTGGTCCAGCACATAAGGGGAAGTCTTTTTATACCTCCGCAAAGGCGTCCAGATGGAAGAAATAGAGCACAGCCTTTTTGACCTTTTTCTCGTAGATACGCTCCAGGGCCTCCTTATAGGTCTCCACCTGGGGACGGTAGCGGTCCACCGCCTGAGAAAGGGTCTCCGGGGTGACCCGGTCTGTCTTGAAGTCCAGCACGGTGATGCCGTCCTCTTCCACAATGGCGCAGTCCACGACACCCTGCAGCAGCACCCGCTCCCCTTCCAGTCCATCGCCGTAGTGCCGGCCGTCATCCAGAATGGAAAACTTGAATTCCCGCAGGAGCTTTCCGCCCAGCCGCAGCCGCCAGCCCAGCTCCGACTCGAAGAATCGGGCGATCTGGCCGCAGTTTACCAGCTTTCCCTCTTCCTCCGTCAGGAATCCCTCGGTTACCAGCCGTTCGACCTCCTGACGGACGCTTTTTTTGTCGCCGCAGGCTTCGAAATGGAGATACTGCATGGCCCGGTGCATGGCGCTGCCGTAGGCCCGGCCATCCCGGCTTTTCTGAATAAACTCCGGTGCGCGCCAGACGCGCTGGGGCTTTTTCTCCTCCGGCGCGTTCTGGGCTGCCTCCTGATCCTTGTCCCGGCCTTTTCTGGCGGTGGCAGTCTGCTTGGAGGGGGCCAACGCCGCCTGGGGATGGGCATAGGTAAAACACAGCGCCTGCCGCAGCTGTTCCAGCTGCTCCGGCGTCACGGTTTTGGGCTGCTCCGTGGGGGCAGTCTCCGGCTTTTCTTCCGTTTCCGGAATGGATGTATCCACAAACCGCACCATCCAGGGAAAAACCGTCTGGGGATTCACATCATGTGCCCCGGCCAGATCCCGCAGCTGCCCGGCCTCCGGTCGATCCAGCGCCGCCAGCAGCACCCAATGGCCCATGCACTGTGCCTCCCGGCACAGCGCTTCCATCCCGCGCATGGGCAGCGCCGCCGCCAGAACATCAATGGACTTTGGCCCGTTGGCATTGGGAATGGAATAGGTCATAATCAGCCGGTCCTTGGGCCGGGTCATGGCCACATACAGCACCCGCATTTCTTCGCTGATGGTCTCCTGCCGGATTCGGTCCGCAATGGCCAGCTTGCCCAGAGAGGGATAGCGGATACGCTTGACGGGATCCGCCATCTGCACGCCCAGGCCCAGCTCCTTGTGACACAGCAGCTGTTCCCCCGCATCGGTCATATTGAATTTATGGGACAGATCGGAGAGCACCACAACCGGAAACTCCAGCCCCTTGGACTGGTGGATGCTCATAATCGTGACTGCTTCCGCGTCCTTAGCCGCCGCCCCGGTAAGGCCCCGCTCCGCCAGCCGGTCCAGATGCTCCAGAAAACGCTCCAGCGTACACATCTGTCCCTGCTCAAAATCCGAAGCCAGACAGTAGAACTGCCGCAGATTCTGCTTTGCCGTCTCCCCGCCGGGCATCACCGCATAGATGTTGTCAATGCCGGTTTCGGCAAAGATCAGCTCCAGCAGCTCCGTCAGAGTCCCCATGCGCGCGGCGGAACGCAGCCGGGTCAGAAGGGACAGGAAGGATGCCGCTTTGTCATTCTCCCACTCCGTCAGCGCGTCAAAGAGCCGTTCCCGCCCGGACCCCGCCCGGAGCCGGGCCAAGTCCTCGGCCGTAAATCCGAAGAGGGGGCTTGCCAGACAGGCAAGCAAAGGAATGTCCTGTCTGGGGTTGGAAACGGTCTGCAAAAGGCTCTGCAGCACCTGAATTTCCGGGCTTTGAAGAATGTCCGCCCCGGCATCCGTACAGCAGCGGATGCCCCGGGTCTCCAGCGCCTGCCGGAACAGCTCGCCCCGGGAGCCGGGGGAGCGCAGAAGAATCACGATATCTCCGGGCTTTACGGGCCGCAGTCCTGTTTTATCCCGGACAGGCGTCTTCTCCCTCAGCATTCCGGCGATTCTGTCCGCCGTGAAGGCCGCCTCCGCGGCCTTACTGTCCGGGGCCCCGGCCAAAAGCCACAGCTCCACGGCGGGATCCGGCAGTGTTTCCCTGGCCACGCCCTCCCAGAGAGCCTCCTGATCTCCATAGTCCAGACCGCCAACGTCTTTTGTCATGCACCGGCGGAACACATAGTTCACCGCGTCCAGAATCTCCGGACCGGACCGGAAGTTCTGACTCAGCAGCACTCTCCGGCCATGGCCGGGCCGAGCGTCTTTCGCGCTTTCGTAGGCATTGTATTTTTCCAGAAAAATACCGGGGTCCGCCTGGCGGAACTGATAAATGGACTGCTTCACATCGCCCACCAGAAAGCAGTTTTTCTTCTCCCGGGTCAGGCTGTCGAAAATGGCATCCTGAACGCCGTTGGAATCCTGATACTCATCCACCAGCACCTCCCGGAACCGCCGCCCAACCTCTATGGCCACCGCCGTAGGCGCTGCCCTGTCAGGCCCCAGCAGAAGATCCAGCGTCCTGTGCTCCAGATCACTGAAATCCAGCACATGTCTCTGTTTTTTCAGACGCTCATAGTCCGCCGTAAACTGTCGCACCAGCTTTACAAGCCCACGCTGGGCCTGGGCGCAGCCGCCAAAATCCCCGGCGATTTCCGCGGAACTGCGGGCAAACACAGCGGAGCGCTTTTTGAGCTCGTCCTGGAATCTTTTTCGGGTGGTCTGGATCAGGGTCTTGGCATCCTCATCCACATCTTTCTTTGGGAAAGTCAGTCTTCCATAGTTGATTTGGATATTCTCCGATACCTGATCCCATGTCCCGCTGCGCCGCAGCTTCCGCACCTGGTTCAGCAGGTCCGCAAGGTTGGCATGGACCTTTTCCATGTCCCGCGCTGCCTGGGCGCACTTTTCCAGCGCAGGCAGATAGCTGTCCAGCCAGACAAAGAGGCTCTGCATCAGCGCCTTCCCCCAGACCGTCTCGCCTACGTCCCCGGGAAGGTTCCCGGAGGCATCCAGGCAGCTTTGCAGCCAGCCGTCAGGGTCTCTGTGGCAGCGGGCGCTGTCGTAGACCTTTTCGATAATCTCCCCCAGCTGGCCATCCCCCCGGCTCAGGTTCTGGCTGTCCGCAAAGGCGCAGAAGTCCGAATCCTCCTGAAGCTTCTCATAGGCATTTTCCAGCATATCCTCCATGGCCTGCTGCCGCAGCTCCCGGGCCCCGTTCTCATCTGTCACCCGGAAATCCGCGTCCAGTCCCAGCCGATAGGCATACTCTCGCAGCAAATCCCCGCAGAAGCCGTGGACAGTGGATATTTTTGTTAAGTACAGCCGCTGAAGCTGCTTCTGCAGCGTGCGGTTTTCCGGGTCTTTGGCAATGCGGTCGGTAAGCTCCTTGGCGATCTTCGTCCGCAGCTCTGAGGCTGCCGCCCGGGTGTAGGTGATGATCAGAAATTCATCCAGGCTGGCCGGGTCCTGGGGATCCGTCAGGTAGTCCATGAGCCGCTCCACCAGAACTCTTGTCTTGCCGGAGCCTGCCGCGGCACTGACCAGCAGCTTGCCGCCCCGGTTTTCCACCGCCAGAAGCTGATCCGGTGTCAGTTCATTTTTCATGGCCCAAAACCTCCTTTTCTACGGTTTCCCAGAATTGGTCTTCCTTGATTTCCTTGTAATTCCGGCGGTCCGCCGTTCGGTCCGGATGGCATACCGCCCCATAGGGGCAGAAAGCGCAGGCATCGAAACTGGTGCCTCTGGAATAGGGATTGGGAGACACATTGCCGGAGGCGATGTCGTTCACACCCTTCTTGAGAAGCTGAAACACATAGCTCTCCAGCATTTTGAGCTTCTCCCGGTCCGCCAGGAAGATCCTGGTCAGGACCTTTTTCTCCGCATCCTCCGGCTCCATGGCGTTCAGCACTTCCCCGTCCTCCAGCAGCATGCCGCTGCGCTGCCACTGTTTGCGCCGCTCCTTTTCAACGGCATCCTCCTCCATATTCCCTTTGCAGGAGAGGTAGGGCGCCCGGGCCGGGAAATATTCCACCCCGGCAGGGAAGCTTTTTTCACCGAAATAGCCCCTCCCGTTCCGGGCCAGAGCAAACTGGTAGATGAGCATTTGCAGGCCCACGCCCTGGGTGATGCCGCAGAGATCAAAGCTCTTTTTGCCGGTTTTGTAATCCACCACCCGGAAATAGGGGCTGCCGGGGCCCTGCCAGGCGTCCACCCGGTCGATCTTCCCCTGCAGCGCGGCGTCCATATCCGCCCCGGGGATCCGGATCCAGGGAAGCGTCCCATCAGGTCCGAAGCTGACTTCCTCCCCTACGGGCCGGAAAAGCCCGCTGTGAAGTTCTCTCCACAGCTCCTCCACAATCAGGTCCAACTCCTGGGTATTCCGCTCCATGATCCGCTGGACCCGGCTGGACTCCAGAGAGCTGAACCGCTCCCGCCGGTAGGCATCCGACAGCTCCCGGGCGATCTGCCGGGTGCGTTCCAGGGTCACCTCCTGAAAGCCTCCTTCCTGCCGCACCCGGCGGACCGTGTCCTCCAGGACCGCATGAACATAGGTGCCGAATTCCGCCGGATCCACCTGAGCGGGCTTCCGCTCCTTAGCCTTGAGGCCGTATTGCAAAAAATATTTCAATCGGCATTCCGCCTGGGTATCCACCTGGGAGGCGGACAGCCGCAGGCGGCTGCCGTAAAGTCCTTCCAGACCTTGACGGCCCACCTTGCCCAGGCCGTAGTCCCGCCGGGCGAGGATATTTTCATAGGCTTCCTCTACCCCCAGCGCTTCCGCCTGGCTTCGCGCGCCCCACTGGGCCAGCCATGCCCCGGCCTCTTTCGGGCCGCCGGGGGCGAATTCCAGATTTGTCTCCCCAGTTTCCGGCCCTCCGGACAGTTCGCAGAGCCGTTTGAACAGATAGGATGGCTGGTCACCGCCGCAGAACACGCGGATGGACTCCGAAGCCCCGCAAAAGCACCCGTAGATCTCCGCAAACTCCTCCTGAATGCCCTCCTCCGCGCCGCCGGTGAGCTGTACGTCCAGCTTCCGCAAAGCCATGCGTTCCTGATCCGTCAGCACACCCTTGGAGCCGGAATAGCCGGGCATACTGCCCTCCCTGGCGCCCAGGACGATCAGGTGCCTGCTCTCATGGCATCGCAGCGCGGACACGGGTCCCATCTGCACGGCGTCCAGCACCGGCGGGATTGTCCCCACATCATATTGGCTCAGCAGAAGCCGCAGCAGCCGCTGGAATTGGTCCGGTTCCCACTGGGTCTGGCCCAAAACGTCGTACATCTGCTCCAAAGCGGACAGCAGAATCTCCCACAGCTGGTTCAGAATCTGCGCTTGCCGATTATCCCCCCGCGCATCCAGGCTTTCCGCCTGGGCAGAAAGCCGCTGCTCCACCTGGATTTCCTCCAGGAAGCGGTACAGCGCTGTCACCTGCCCGGCGACGTTCTGCCCACCGGAAATCCCCCTGCGCAGCCGCTCCAGTGGCTCCGCCGCAGTTGCGCGCATGGCATTGAGATGTTCCAAACTGTCCTTCTGCTCCCGCGTCAGCTTTTTCTTCTCCATCTCCCTGGCAAAACCGCCGGGATGCTTCGTCCAGGGGGACAGCCACTGCTTGCCCCGGATGGTCCACAGGTAGACATAATTCTCCAACTCATCGCATTCGTCCGGCTCCAACGGCGACATGGCCGACCGGAGATACCGCTGCATGGACCTTGGTTCAAAATCCGAAGCTGCCGTCTCCAGAGCCGCCAGCACCGTAGCGATAACACTTTTGCGCAGGATGTCCTCTGTGCCCGCCCGGTAAACGGGGATACCCATTCTTTTGAAAATCAGCCCCACCAGGCCGGAATAGGTTCCCATATCCGATACCACCAGAGTAATATCCCGGTAGCGGCAGCCGGATTGGAGCAATTCAAGGGTCTGCTCCGCTGCCGCCATGGTCTCCTGCCAGGCAGAATCCGCCTGATAGGTATGCAGTACCGCTCCGGCGCCGCCCGGGGGCAGCTGCCCCTGGAAAAGGCGCTCCCTTGCCAGCGCCAGAGCGTCCTCCTGCCCCGGTAGTTTTTCAACCTTCACCGCCACGCCCCGGCGCTTGGCAATGCGGTACAGTTCCCCCGCGGTGCTGCCGGGCTTTTCAAAGGCCAGCAGCTGGCTGTCCACCTCATCGCAGTTCACCGCCACCGTGACCATGGGGCTGACACAGATCAGATGCTCCAGAATGGCCAGATTCTGCCGGGTGAAATCCGGAAAGCCGTCTATGTAAAAACGGTGGCTTTCGCCGTAATCGCAGTCCTCCAGGCGCTCCAGCAGCCAGGTCATCTGATCTCTGGGGTCCCGCCGTCCCTGAGCGCAGAGGCTGTCGTAGCTCTCCATGAGCAGGGCCAGCTCCTCCAGCTTCTGGGCCAGACTGCCGGTGGTCGCCCCGGCCGCCCGCTTCAGCTCCTCCGGCGTGATGCAGCAGCGCTTGAATTCGTCCACAGCATCCACAAGCTCCTTGAGGAATTCCGGCTTGCTCTCCAGAGCGGCGTAGGCCTTCAGCCGGCTGGACAGCTGCCGTGCCGCCGCGGCCATGGCAACCACCCGGCCGCCGTTATCCAGGCACTGCATGCCGGCGCAGCCGATCTCATCCGCCACAGCCCGGCACAGCCGGGAGAAAGACAGCACCTCCGCGTAACGGCTGGCCGTATCTCCGGCAGCGGCGCAGAGGGCGCGTTCCATCTCGTGGCTGATGAGTTCCGGCACAATGAGCACGTTTCCCTCTCGCCGTGCCGCCACATTTCCGGCGATTTCCGTCAGGATCTGTTTTCGAAGGACCTTCCAGTCCTTCCCCAAAAGCAATCGAAGCATTGCAGGGACTCCTTTCTGTTTTTCCGGATCATAGCATGTTTTATGTACAATAAAGCGGACATTTTATCTGCGTTTGGGGTAAGGTGCAAAAAACGCCACCCCATCCGAATTTGGGCTGGTTCCCTCCGGGGGCCCCTTTCTTGTCCCGCCAAGAAAGGGGGAAAGAATGCGGCTTAAGGGAGGCGCTGACCGCTGCTAGCTCCCGCCGCAGAGCCGCCCTCCCTTAAGAATCCTTCCCGGTGCGCTCTTACGGAAGAATAGCAGGCTTTCGGCTAGGGCAATTGTCCGGGACGAAACGTTTTTTTAGCAATCTGTTTTCGACATTTTATCAAACGGTTTTCACGATGTGAAAACTGGCAAAAAGCCAAAATCTTTTGTCATTCCGCGCCAGTGCGCACACTGGCATGGAATGCTCTGGGTACGGGGATACTACGATAAAGCGCCGCCGAAACATTGCTTCTCTACCGTAAATGCGCGCCGGGGGAATTCTCAAGGGGGGCGGCTCTGGTGCGGGAGCAGACAGCGGTCAGCGCCCCCTTGAGCCGCATTCTTGCGGAGCTTCTTGGCGGGACAAGAAGCTCCCCGCCGGAGGCACCCAGGTGTCGAACGGACAGGGCTGAAAACAAAAGCACCTCCCGCCTAACGGCGGGCGGCCCTGGCCTGGGTGAGGGTTTCCTCCACCCACTGCCGGGCGCTCTCCAGCTTTTCCAGAAAGTAGGAACGGAGCCGGGGCTGGATGTCGGATTCCAGACAGCTTTGGCTGCCATAGCTCAGCTTTGGAAACAGCACACCCCACCAGTTTCGGCCCGCGCCGTCGCCGATGGTCAGCCGCAGAGTCTCATAGCTTCCAGCGGGCAGGGATACGCCGTCTATGCTGGTGGTTTTCGCAAACCGCTCCCGTCCCAGAGAAACCGCCACAGCAGAATCATCCCCATTCCGGCGCAGAACCGTTTGGGCCGTTTCCCGCAAGCCGGTCAGCGCTGCTTCCAGATTCTCTCGAGAAACATTCTCCAGTTCCGCCAGCACCGCGTCCCGAACCCGGAGCTTCAGGCTCTGATCCCGCTCGCCGTCGGAATTGGCAACCACATGGATGCGTACCAGATCCTGCCGCAGGGTCAGCCGGCAGGCAGCAAAGCTCCCGGCGAAAAAGCACACCGCCGCCAGCAGCAGACATTTCAGTTTTTTCATCATAAAGAACACCGTCCAGACAGGAATATGGAAAGTCTGGACGGTAATTCTTCAGTTTATACAGGTTTTGCGATAAAAAGCTGGGAATAATTGTCTTTGAGCATATTGCAGACCACCGCGGCGTACTCAAACGATGGCATCAGGGCGAAAATCGCGCTGCCGGAGCCGGTCATCTGCTGGCCCAGAGAGCCATAGCTGTTGCAGATAGACTTGATGTAATTCAGCTCCAGATGATCCGCCGTGACAATGGGGTCGAAAACATTGTAAACATTGTCCGCGATCTTGTTCAGATCTCCTGCCAGCAGAGCCGTCTCCATAGCCCGGTTGTCGGGATGCAGGGGGATGGCCACGGTATCGATCTTCTTATAAAGCTCCGGGGTAGACACGGAAAACTCCGGCTTGCAGACCACAAATATACATTCCGGCATATCCGGCAGCTTCCGCAGCCGCTCCCCCCTGCCTTCTACCATAGCAGTGCCCCCCACCACGCAGAAGGGTACATCGCTGCCCACCTGGGCTCCCAGCTCTGCCAGGGCAAAGATGGAAAGGGGCGAATCAAAATGCCGGTTCAGGGCCCGCAGCACCGCCGCAGCGTCCGCGCTGCCGCCGCCAAGCCCCGCGCCGGAGGGAATGCGCTTGGTGATTCGGATGGCCAGGCCATCGGGGTCGATCTTCATGGTGTCGCAGTAGAGCTTTGCCGCCTTCCAGGCCAAATTCTCCTCTCCCTGGGGCAGTTCCTCCCGGGAGCATTCCAGTGTCCAGGGCTTGCCTGTGCCCACGTCAATCTCCACATCGTCCCGGATGGAAATGGTCTGCATAACGCTTTGCAGGTCATGATACCCATCCTCCCGCTTGCCCAGCACGTCCAGCGTCAGGTTCACCTTGGCAAAAGCGCCTTCATAAAGCGTTGTCATTGTGCGTCTCTCCTTTTTTGTTTTTTGTTATTATAGCGGAAAAGCCGGGAAAAAGCAATGCGGGATATTTCCCGGGAAACGGGGCAGACTATGGGCAAATCCGAAAGGAGGGATATTCTATGGACATGATTGCCTTGATCCTATCCGTCATCGGCTGCATAAACTGGGGACTGGTGGGATTGTTCCGCTTTGACCTGGTGGCCTGGCTGTTCGGCGGTGCGGGGAGCGTCATCAGCCGCGTCATCTACACACTGGTCGGCCTTGCGGGGCTGTGGTGCGTCACATTTTTCTTCCGGAAAGCGGCATTCCGGGACGCGGAATAAGTACAACGCAAAACGCAGAGACCTTAAAGCCTCTGCGTTTTGTCTTTTCGTACTTACTTCACCCGCACAATACAGCTGACGCTTTCGCCGTTGTAGGTTGCGGTAATCTTCGCCACGCCTTTGCCCATGGCGGTGACGACGCCGTTGCGGACCATGACGATGCTGGAATCGCTGGTGCGCCACTTCACATCCTCCGGCTTCAGATCGCAGTCCAACTCCAAAGTGGTGTAGACACCGATCTTGCCGAAGGTAATGTCAGTCTTCTTCAGCTTCAGGGTGGTATTGGCCGTGGTGGCCTCCGTGGGGGCCTCGGTAGCTTCCGTTGTGGCCTCGGTGGTGGCTTCCGTGGTCTTCTCTGCGATCGCGACTGTTACAGGGCAGGTCAGGGTCTGGTCGCCGCAGGTGATGACCACGTTTGTGGTGCCGTTGCCCACAGCCGTCAGGCAGCCCTCAGGGCTGACGGTAATGACACTCTCATCCTCGGAGCGGTATTCCAGGGTATCCGTGGTATCCTCCGGAGAGACGACCACATGCAGCAGATACAGCTGCCCCGCCTCCGTCAGATCCGCCACACCGCTGGGCATTGCCAGACCGGTGCAGGGCACGGTGGGGGCTTCCGTCTCCGTGGCCTCGGTGATGGCTGTAGTCTCCGCCGCCACGGTGGGGACTGTGGTGGGTTTGGCGTCCGCCTTTTTGCCGGGGATCAGGAACTTGAACGCCAGGAACACCGTAGCGCACAGCACCAAAGCGATAAAAATCACCAGCACTACAATAAGCCCCGTATTGCTCTTCTGGGGCTCCTCATATTCCGGAGCGGACGCATAATAGTCGTCGTCATCCTCAGCGCTGACAGCGGCATTCTTTTCCGTATTGACGGCATCAAAGTCAAAAACCCGTCTGCCGTTCTTTTTCTCGCCGCTGTCCAGATCTCTGGTCAGCTCGTCCAGGTTGAAGTTCTCCAGCTCCGCGGGATCCACCGCAGGCCCGGCATTGCTTCCGTCCGGACGCCAGCCGCATATGGGGCAGCAGGGAGCGGTATCCTGAAAAGCGGTACCGCAGACTTCACAGGTAATACGATTCATGGGAAAGCCTCCTTACGGGACCCTTTTCATTCAAAAAGTGTCCCTCAGATATAATTTCTCTATTATCGTCAAATTATACCACTTTTCTTTTCAGAAAACAAGCAGGAAAGCTGTTGATTTTTTTGTTATTTTATTTTATGATATGGGAGTTAAGGAGGCGAAAGAAATGTCTGAATCCAATCTCGCGTCCCCGCTTCTGGATGGCTTTGTGCTGGGTTCGCCCATGAGCAGCCGTCCCGGTGTGTGCTGCTGCCCCGCCATGAAGCAGGGATCCGATCAAAAATACATCGTAAAGATCCTGTCCGTCCCCGCGTCACAAACCCAGCTGGACGCACTGCTGGTAACAGGCGCCTACAAAGACCCTGCCGCCGCTCTGGACTACTATCGTCAGATGGCCGATGATTCCGCCGCGGAGGCGGAGTTCCTGCAGAGCATGGCCAAGCTGGATGGATTCCAGAGCTATGAGGGCTGGCAGGTGACGCCCATGAAGAAAAACCGGCTGGGGTATCATGTGTATCTGGTCAGCCGTTACGGCCGCACTCTGGAAAAAGTCCTGCGCCGCACCGCCGTGACCCACGCCCAGGCTGTAAACCTGGGGCTGGACCTGTGCGCCGCCCTGTCCCTGTGCCGCCGGGCGGGTCACCTCTATGTGGATCTGAAGCCCACCAATATCATGCTGGACGAGGCCGGGCACTTCAATATCGCGGACCTGGGCTTCGTATCCCTCAAGTTTCTGGACTACACCTCCATGCCGGAGAAATACTTAAGCCCTTACTGTGCGCCGGAGGCCCGGGACCCCATGGCTACTCTGAACATGACCATGGACACCTACGCCCTGGGCATGATCCTCTACCGGATCTACAACGGCGGCATACTGCCGGACATCCCCGAAGACCCCGCCCGGCCCTTTGAGGCTCCCCGGTATGCCGATGAGGAGATGACCGCCATCATCCTGCGCGCCCTGTCCCCCGCCAGGGAGGACCGCTGGCAGGATCCAGCGGATATGGGCCAGGCCCTTGCCGCCTACCAGCAGTCCGCCGCGCCGGAGGATACGCCCATCGCACCTCCCGCCCCGGAACCCGAAACGGCGCCGGAAGCGGAGCCCATTTCGGAAGAGGACGCTTCCCGGATGGACACGGCCGCCGCACCGGAAACGGAAGAAGCCCCGGAGGCAACGCCCATTCCCGAAGCATCTCCCGTGGAGGAAGCCCCGCCCGCAGAGCCGCTTGCTGAGGAAGCCGTAACCGTTACCGACTCCACGATCCGCATGAATTTCCAGGACACCGCCGCCCAGACCCCCAGCCAGGCTGTGCTGGATCAGGGCACCGTCCGCTTCTCCCCCGGCGCCGTAGCCGCCGCGGAAAAGCCTCAGCAGGAGGACGACGTGGTCTTCCCCGTCATTTCCACGGAAAGCCAGGAGGATTTCGACCTGGACAGCGAGCTGGACGCCGTAAAAGACCTGCTGAAGACCCCAAAATATCCGGAAATGCGTCCCAGACCCGTCCGTAAGCCCGTAATGCAGAATATCACCCCTGTGGATGTGGAAAAGAACCGCCGTGGCAAGGCCCCTCTGGTAATTGCGCTGATACTGGTTCTGCTGCTGGCGGCAGGCACCTTCTCCTATTGGTTCTACAATAACTATTACCTGGTCAGCGTCAGCGGCATTTCCGTTACCGGAAGCCAGAGCGAGCTGACGGTGACCCTGAACACCCAAATTGCGGACAGTCTGCTGACCGTCTCCTGCACCGATGCCTACGGCAATGCCCAGACCGCCCAGGTCTCCGGCAAGACCGCTGTGTTCACAGGTCTGAGTCCCAACGCGCTGTATAACATTCAGGTCCATGTCAGCGGCCTGCACAAGCTCACCGGCCAGGTTTCCGATGTGTTCACCACCGAGAGCCAGACGGAAGTCGTCAGCATGACCGCCGTTCTGGGTGCTGACGAGGGCAGCGCTCTGGTCAGCCTGACCGTCAGCGGCCACGACCCTGAGGAATGGGTGCTCTCTGCCTCCTGCGAAGGCGAGGACAACGTCATGCAGAACTTCACCGGTCACTCCGTAACCATCAAGGGCCTGCATGTGGGCAAGGAGTACACCCTCCGGCTCACCGCTGCCGACGGCACCCAGCTGACCGGCCAGACCTCCATCAAATACACAGTACTGAGTCTGGTCTCTGCCAGCAATCTGGACATAATCTCCCGCCTGGACGGCGACCTGACCGTTGGCTGGGATGCTCCGGATACCCCCGTAGAGAGCTGGACCGTCCGTTGCTACAGCGACGACTATGACGAGACTCAGACCGTTACCGGCACCATCGCCATCTTCCAGGGCACCAACGACGACAAGGCCTACACCGTAGAGGTCACCCCCGCGGGCATGACCCAGCCCACCCGCCTGAACATCTCCGCCAACCCCATTACCGTCACCGCCTTCCACTTTGAAGAAAACGAAGAGGGCGGTCTGGACGTCAGCTGGGACTTTGACGGCAAGTCCCCCGAGGGCGGCTGGCTGCTGATGTACACCATGAACAACTCCGATGCCTCCAGCGTAATCAAATGCGCCGAGGCCAAGGGCACTATCACGCCCCTGATCCCGGAGACCACCTACAATGTGACCCTGCAGCTGACCACTGATACCTCCCTTTTCGGTGCTTCCAAAAGTTACACCACCGCTGCGGCGGAGACCTTCTCCACCCAGGGGCTCTCCGCGGACAAGATCCAGTCCAGGCTGCTGAAGACCCCGGATAACGCCAACTGGCTGGCCGACAATGTGAAGGACGAGGACTGCACCACCACCTTTACCTCCGGCGACAAGATTTCCATGATCCTGGATGCAACCGTTAAATTCTATGTAGACCACGAGGACATCAACGTCATGTACGTCTACCGGGATTCCGACGGCAACCCCCTGCCCAGCCTTATCTCCGAAGAAACCATCGACTGGTACGATCTGTTCTATGACGGCAAATACCAGCTGGGCGAGCTGGATCTCCCCAAGGCACCCACCCAGTCCGGCGATTACACCATCACCGTCTACTTCAACGGCTCCCCCGTTGCAAGCAACAGCTTCACCATTTCCTGAGGACTCGTCCACACAATTTTTAGAGGAGGCCAGAACAGCTGTTCTGGCCTCCAATGCAGTACCCGTATCCGTGGCAAGGTGTGGGTTTTTTCGCAAAGCCCCCCGGAGGTTCCGGGTACTGCATTTTTGCAAAGCAGACAAAAAGGCTCTGCGGACCTTGCGGCAAGGGTCGGCAGAGCCTTTTTGCTTTTTTGTTGACTGCGCTCTTTCCAGTGCGTCAGCACATACGCAATATTAAATAAGCGAAACGCAACGGAAGCGGCATCCAAAATAATCGGAAGCATACCCCGATATAGCTTTTACGGTTTTTCAAAGATAACGTGGCCTTACCAGGAATTTCCGTCGGGCAAAACCTCCAGCGACGGATCCAGCGGTTCTTCCCGGAAGACGGTGCGCATATACTGATTGACCTGATCCCGGATGCCCTGCTTGCCCATGTTCCGGGGGTCGCAGAGGTCGTGGCTGACCCAGATCAGGTGGATGCCCAGCTGGCGGGCTTTTTCCTCAAACTGGCCGTGCAGACCCGTCAGGGATTTGCAGCTCATGTGTTCCCAGAGAATGACCGTATCGGCGTTGAACTCCTGGCAATACTCCCAGAGTTGATCCAGCAGGACCTTATAGCCGCCGTGGGTACGGTTGCGCATGATCATGTTTTCCGTCAGCCATGCCATGTCATAAATGGCCTGCTCCCGGTCGTCCTCGGAGAGGATGCGGGTGGAGAGCATGGAAAGCATGTCCGTCAGCGGCAGGATGCCCCAGCAGTTTTGCAGCCACAGCAGGAACTCAAAGTAAAACTGGGACTGCACGCCCCAGACGATGGCCCGGTGGCGGTACTCTTTGACATACATGACCTTATCCTTGTACGCCTTTTCGGCGATTTTCGAAATCTTACGGTCATTCTTTACGAACAGGTCCGATTTGCCGCAGACGCCCAGATAGTTGGTCTCGGTGTACACCGCCAGATTAAGCCCCAAAAACTGGGGATAGGGCGTTTTGTTGATATCCAGCCATTCCAGCCGGTGGCGAGTGGTCTCGTTGACCCGTTTGGCGCAGGTAAAATAGTAGTCCCAGTCCCATTTCGCGCCGGTCTTCTCCTCAATAAAGGCAATGGCGCCGCGGATTTCCTGGGCGGCGTATTCCTGCACATCCTCCCGGGTGTGCCGCAGGGGCATGGCCAGCTGGAAGCAGGGAATGCCGTTCTCCTGCTCCAGACGTTTAGAGATTACGCTGTTGCCCATCAGGGAACCGTCGCAGGTGGTGTTGCACTGGACGGCGCATTTCCCCAGAACGCAGTAATCGTCGTCAATGGAGATGCCGGCCTCGGTGGCAGGCATGGGACACACGTCCCCCGGCAGACCGAATTCCTGAACCACGTCCAGATAGTGCTCCGCGGAGTCCTGCCGCAGCAGGTTGGCAACATAAAGCGTGGGGATTTCCCGGCTCAGGCCCTCCAGTGTGGGAAAACCCATCATAATAGCCGTCATTTCGTTTTCGTCCAGCAGCACCACCCGATCCGAGAACGCCTTGTCGTTGCCAATCCGGCGGTCACCCCGGAAGAGTTTATCCAGGGTCTCGGCGATTTCCCGGATGATGAGTCCGTATTCCAGGTGCGCGATCCGCAGATGAGGCCCCCGGAGGCCCTCCGTCACCCGGTCCATCATCATAGGCACCGCAAGATAGTTCACCATCCACCGGTACCGCAGGAAACCTTTGAAATTTCTGGGCTTGGCGATAAAGCCCAGCAGTACCCCCAGGCTGCCCAGCCAATGATAATAATCGTACAGTGTATCCCTCAGGCCCCGCCACTCCCGGCGGCGCCGGACCTTTCCGCCGGTATACAGGCTGCCCAGAGGCTCGCTGCCCACTGCCTTGCCCATTTCCGCACCTCCTCAATGATTTGCCGCAGATTTTCCGTTTGCCGAAAACATGTATACCGTGTCATAGTATCAGTTTCAGGCGCATTCGTCAAGGATTTCCTTTTTCGGGATCCTGCCGTCTTTTTGTACGCAGCGGCGCCGCCGGTCTCTCATCGGATGCACGCCGCAAAAAACCGCCCCCGGTTTAGATGGGTGTTCGTAAAACAGTCAATGGAGCGTATCGATACAGATACGCTCCATTTCTCATGCCAACATACCATGCAGCAGGGTGCAGCCCCTTGGCTCTCCCTTTGGGAGAGCTGTCACCGCAGGTGACTGAGAGGGTCTCGCAGCCTTTTTCGAATGATAATACTATTTCTTAATAAAATGATTTCATCATTTTATTCTGCCGTTTCACGGCAGGCCGCCTGGGCGGCGGTAAGAGATGTATTGACTTCTTTTTTAGCGGCAGTGGCCGCTGGCCGCAATCCTGCGGCCTAATAAAACGCTTTTAAGCGTTTTATTAAAAACTCGTATAAGATCAATTTGTGCACACACATTACGGAAATCCCTGTCTATATCCCGGTTGGAGAATCGCAGAATCTCCAACCCAAGAGACATCAGGAATTGAGAACGTTCAGCATCATAAGCAAGCCCC
>Ga0129316_1000264_pt1 | contig 33954 bp, 34 predicted proteins | sample Cm1ome_2_FD_94429 | JGI IMG/M metagenome (GOLD analysis project Ga0129316, IMG submission 94429) | Eastern black-and-white colobus group fecal microbial communities from Wisconsin, USA - Cm1022B metagenome | ecosystem: Host-associated > Mammals > Digestive system > Large intestine > Fecal...
GGCTGGGTCCCTCCGGGGGCTACTTTCTTGTCCCGCCAAGAAAGTAGGAAAGAATGCGGCCTAAGGGAGGCGCTGTCGGCAAAGCCGCCCTCCCTTAGGAATCCCTCCCGGCCTCAAAACCAACGAAGTCTCTGCACCGCCTTCCGGCGAGTACGGGGTGCAGTCCCTAAATTTTTCCCGGTCCGGTTCTTTGAAAGAATCAATAATTTGGCTACTGTCTATTTGAGCATCCCCTCATCCGGGTATTCCATGCCAGTGTGCGCACTGGCGCGGAATAGATAACCAGTTTTGGCTTTTGTAGACTGTTTTCACTATGTGAAAACAGTAAAGAGACCCGATTGATTATAGAGTTTAAGATGCCGAACGTCTTAGATAGAACGCCGCCGAAACATTGCTATTCTAACGTAAGAGCGCGCCGGGGGGATTCTCAAGGGGGGCGGCTCTGGTGCGGGAGCAGACAGCGGTCAGCGCCCCCTTGAGGCTGCTTCTTATCGATTTTCTTGCAGAAGCAAGAAAACCGCCGCCGGAGGCACCCAGCCCATGGGAGGTCAGGGCTTTCATCAAAACGCAGAACCCAAAAATCAAATCTCCAGCTTCCCCAGCCCCTCTTCCAGGGCCTTTTCATCCACCGCGGAATAGTTGATCACCAGCATTCCCCGGCAGTCCTCTCTGGGGCTTGTGTAGAAGCTGCCAAGGGGCTGTACCCGCAGGCCGCTTTGGGCGAACAGGGCCGTTAAGGCGTTGTCGTCCAGAGCGGTTTCCACTTTCAGGAGGAAATGCAGCCCGGCGTCCTGTTCCAGAATGGTGAATTTTCCCGCGGCGGGACAGCCCTCCAGCATGGCGACGACCCGGTTCCGCCGGGCCCGGTAGAATTTGCGCATCCGGTTGATGTGCTTTTCAAAGTACCCCCGGTCCAGAAACCGGGCCAGGGTGTACTGCTCAAAGCTGGGCACGGTGCAGCCGTAAAAACCCAGCTTTTCCCGGAAGCGGGCCATAAGTCCGGCAGGCAGCACCATGTAACTGATACGGATGGAGGGGAAAAGCGTCTTGGAGAAGGTATTCATATAGATGACCCGCTCCGGATCCATGGCCTGCATGGGCGGCAGCGGGTGCCCCCGGAAACGGAACTCCGTATCGTAGTCATCCTCAATGATGAAGCCGTCCGTCCGCCGGGCCCAGTCGATCAGCGCTCTGCGGCGGTGCAGGGGCATGACGATCCCCGTGGGGAAATGATGGGAAGGGGAGATGTGCAGCACCCGGGCGCCGCCCAGACTGTCCGGCCGGATGCCGCTTTCGTCCATGGGAATGGGCAGGCAGCGGACGCCTCCGGCGGCATAGATCTTCCGGATCTTCCCATAGCCCGGGTCCTCCACCCCATAGACCTTGTCCTGCCCCAGCAGCTGCAAGAGCAGATTGTAGAGGAAGTCCGTTCCCGCGCCGATCAGGATATTCTCCGGGTCTACGGCCATGCCCCGGAAATCTCCCAGATTTTTGGCAATGGCCGTCCGGGTCTCCGGCGCGCCTCTGCTGTCCACAGGCAGCAGAAGCCGCTCCCCATAGTCCAGAATGACCTCCCGCTGGAGCCGAATCCATACGGAAAAGGGGAACTGCCCCGTGCCGTTGCCGGTCAGGTCTGCCCCCTGGCGGGGCAGCGGCACGCTTTCGGTCACCGGCTGCACCGGCCGGGCCTTTTTTTGCGGCTCCACAGCTTCTACAAAGAAGCCGGACCGCTCCCGGGAGGAGATATACCCTTCCTCCAGCAGCTGGGCGTAGGCCGCCTCCACTGTAGTCTTCCCCACCTCCAGGTTGGAGGCCAGGGCCCGCTTGGATGGCAGCTTCTCTCCGGGCAGCAGGGTTCCCGTAAGGATATCCTCCCGGATGGCGCGGTACAGGGCCTCATACAGCGGAAGCCCCGGCTGCTTTTTCAGCGTGTAGGTTCTCATGCCTTTTTCCTTCGGGCCTCATAAGCCTCCCGATCAATGGCTCCGCTGAGCAGCATCTTCTCAGACCAGAGCTGCAATGTCTCCACAGTGACGGAGATCCGCTCCAGCTCCTGCTGGATCGTGATAAAGTCGTCGATCTCGCCCCCGGAGACCTTGCCGTCCGCGGTGATCTCAATAAGCCGGTCCTTCCGCTTGTCCACAGCGTTGAGGGATGCCAGCATTTCCAATACAATGGCGCTGAGCTCCTTCATCTCCACCTGCGGCACATACTCTCTGCCGATGGGGCAGGTCTGGGAACAGTAGTAGTTGCACAGGCTGGGCCGCTTGTACTTCCGGGCCATGGCCAGCACTTCCTCCGGGTAAGGCTCACACTTGCCGCTCTCGATTTTTTCAATACGCTCCGGGCTGATGGTCTCCAGCAGCTCCGCCGCCTTCTCCCGGGACAGGCCCAGCTCCTCCCGGATCAGCTGAAATTTATTTTTGTTCTGCCTGACAGACGCTCTTCCCATATTTCCATACTCCTTATGCCTTTTGGGACATTATATCACGGCCGTGCGTAAAAGTACAGATTGATGGGATTTTGTTTGACCTTTTCCGGAATATTTGATAGAATAGAGAGCAAATCAGGGAGGGATGCACCATGGACAAGCCCTTTGCGCTGGGCATTCTGGTAGGCCGCTTTCAGACGCTTCACGCCGGTCACCAGCAGATGATTGAAACAGCCCTGTCTCTGTGCGGCCAGGTGGGCATTTTCATCGGCTCTTCTCAGGAATCCGGCACCCGAAAGAATCCCTTTCCCTATAAACTGCGCGAAAAAATGCTGGAAAACCTCTTCGGCAGTCGGGTCAGCATCTATCCCCTGCCGGATATCGGCGTGGGCAACACCGCGGCCTGGGGGGACTATGTGCTGGAAAACGTTAAGGCGCGGTTCGGCCGTCTGCCGGATCTGCTGGTCTCCGGCAAAGAGGCCCGGCGGCTGGACTGGTTCGACAGCGTGGAGGGCGTGCGGATCGCGGAGCTGTATATCCCCAAAACCATTGAGATCTCCGCCTCTCAGATGCGGGAGTTTCTTCTGCGGGACGACCGGGCATCCTGGGAGCGTTATGTAAGCCGGGAGATCCACAGCCTGTACCCGGAGCTTCGCGCCCTGATGCTGGCATCTCAGGAAAATGAACGCACCATGAGTATTTGAAAGAAGTGTTTTTATGAAGTTGGAACCCATTGTCACCTCCCTTTTGGACACAGACCTTTACAAATTCAATATGGATCAGGTGATCTTCCACAAGCATACGGACCTGAACGGCGAGTACTATTTCAAGTGCCGCAATGAAAATGTTGTCTTCACGCCGGAAATGCTGGCGGAGATCAATGCCCAGATCGATCATCTCTGCTCCCTGCGGTTCACCAAGGCGGAACTGAGCTATCTGCGCTCCATCCGCTTCATCAAAAGCGACTATGTGGAATTTCTGCGGCTGTGGCACCCTATCCGGGAATATGTCCATACGGACCTGTCCCCGGCGGGAGAGCTGATTCTTACGGTGAAGGGCCCCATGTTCTCCGCCATGCAGTTTGAAATCTACCTGCTGGAGATCGTCAACGAGGTCTATTTCCGGATGCACTATGACTATGCCACCCTGGAAGCCTCCGCCCGGGAGCGGCTGGAACAGAAAATCCGGGACTTCAATTCCGGCAAGTACACCTTCGCCTTCGCCGAATTCGGCTGCCGTCGGCGGCTGTCCCGGCAGTGGCAGGACGAGGTGGTCCGCCGGCTGTCCACGGAGACAAAAAACTGCGCCGGTACCTCCAATGTGTATCTGGCCTGGAAATACAATCTGACCCCCATCGGCACCTATGCCCATGAGTTCGTCCAGATGTATCAGGGCATCGACTCCATCCCCCTGGCCTACACCAACCACTACGCCATGGCCGACTGGTACGATGAGTACCGGGGCGACAACGGCACCGCCCTGTCCGACACCATCACCACGGATCTGTTCCTCTATGATTTCGACCGCTCCATGGTCAACAACTACTCCGGCGTCCGCCACGACAGCGGCGACCCCTATGCGTGGGGCGAGAAAATGATCCGCCACTTCCGGAAGTACGGCGTGGACCCCAAAACCAAGGTGCTGCTCTTCTCCGACAGTCTGGATTTTGACCACGCCCAAAAGCTATACGACTACTTCAAAGACAAGACAAAGGTCTCCTTCGGCATCGGCACCTTCGTCACCAATGACACCTGTGAGGAGGCCCTGAACATCGTCATCAAGCTCCAGTACGTCAACGGCCGCCCGGTGGCCAAGCTCTCCGACGCCCACGGCAAGGAAATGTGTCAGGATGACGAGTACCTGAACTACCTGAAACGGTCCGTGGATTTCCGGCTGAACAGAGAAAAGTAAAAACGCCTTCCCCTGGGGGAAGGTGGCCCGCCGATAGGCGGGTCGGATGAGGGGCGGGACGCAGAACCGATGCGGAGATATCTCAGCAACTTTGTTCCGGCAGCTAAAAAGATAATAGCCTGGGTTGGTTCCGCATCGGTTCTGCATGCCGCCCCTCATCAGTCAGGGCTTCGCCCTGCCAGCTTCCCCCAGGGGAAGCCAATTATCCCAAATAAAAAGGAGACCTCCCATGAAAGCAACCTTCCTCGGCACAGGCTGTGCCATGGTATTGAAACGCTACAACACCTGTTTCCTTCTGGAGCAGGACGACAATAAGCTCCTGGTGGACGCCGGGGGCGGCAATGAGGTTCTGGTGCGGCTGGACAAGCTGGGCGTGCCCGTTACCGCCATCGGCGGTATGTTCGTCACCCACAGCCATTCCGACCACATTCTGGGCACCCCCTGGGTCATCCGGGCCGTGGGCACCGCCATGGCGGAGCAGGGCTATACCGGCACCTTTACCGTAGCCGCCTGCGCGGAGACGCTGAACCATGTGCGGACCATCTGCGAGATGATTCTGGGCAAGAAGATGACCAGATACTTCGACAAGCAGATCCTTTTCCGGGAGGTAACGGACGGGGAAAAGCTGAACCTGGCGGGCTTTGATATTCAGGCCTTCGACATCGGCTCCAAAAAAATGAAGCAGTTCGGCTTCCAGCTGGACCTGCCGGACGGCCAACAGGTGTGCTTCGCCGGAGACGAGCCCGTAAAGCCCTCCACGGAAAAATACGCCCGGAACGCCAAGTGGCTCTTCAGCGAGGCCTACTGCCTGTATGCCGACCGGGATACCTACCAGCCCTACGAGCGCAGCCATGTGACCAGCCTGGATGTGGGCACGATCGCCCGGGATATGAACGTGGGGAATCTGCTGATTTACCATACCGAGGACTACGGCCCCGAACGCCGGGAGCTTATGACCCGGGAAGCCAGCAGCGTGTTTTCCGGCAATATCCGCGTCCCCGAGGATATGGAGACGGTGGAACTGTAAAAGGAGACAGGATTATGACTGACCATCTTTGCCCCATTCACCATATTGCCATCGATGTGGCGGATATGAACACCGCTCTGACCTTTTTTCAGGAAGTTTTCGGCATGACCGTTACCCGCACCCAGGGGCCGGAGGACGCCCCCGCCAGCATCTGGCTGGACGGCGGCGTGCAGCTGTGCCGGGTAAGCACCCAGGCGGCGGACACCGGCCGGGTGGGCCACATTGCCTTTTCCTCCAACGATCTGGAGGGCCTTTTGGCACGGGCCGCCCGCTACGGCGCGGAAAGCGTCCCCGGCAAGCCCCGGCACTGGTTTTCCTGCCTGGGCCTGACCTTTGAAATCAAGTAAACCCCTCTTCAAAAAACATTCCCCCGGCCGCTGGCCGGGGGAATCAACGTCTCAAAAAGCCTCGCAGAGTTTGCCGACAGAGGTCGGCAAAAAAGATTCAATCATTTTCTGTCGGGGCGTGTACCTGACAGAAAATATATCTCAGAATGCGGAGTGTGCGAATTGTTTGCCTTAGGCGAACAATTCGTGCGCAGCAGACTGCAAAGGTTTGTCGGAAAAGCCCGCAAGGGGTTTTCCGACAGTTTGACATTCCCCCGGCCAACAGCCGGGGGAATATTTCATCAAGCTCCGGACGAGGCGGGCAGAGATGCCTGTCGGAACCGGACTCACATGAGAAAAATGTGCGTGAAACGGTGCACTTGTTGATTATTATAGTAAACTTATGTACTAAAGTCAATAGTAAAGATATTTACTTTGCTAAACTTGTGGCATCTTCTTTGAGGAGGTGCCGCCATGCGGACATTTTTGGAAAAACTCCGGGGTTTGCGGGAGGACAATGATCTGACCCAGGCCCAGATAGCCCAGGTACTGGGCACATCCCAGACGATGTACGCCCGCTATGAGCGCGGAGCCAACGAAATGCCCATCCGTCACCTGGTCACCCTCTGCCGCTACTACAATGTCTCCGCGGACTATTTTCTGGGCACAGCCCCGGATCCCCGCCGCAGGCAGAAGCACATATAACCGCCCCTTGACTTTCGAAAACCGAAAAACTATAATGGCTCTGCGATTTTCGTGACGAAAAGAGGAACGCCCATGGACACTGCCCAATTCTTTGGGGAAGCACCCATTCATAAAATTTTATGTAAACTTGCGCCGCCGGTCATGCTGGCCCAGCTGATCCAGGCGCTCTATAACATCGTGGACAGCCTGTTCGTAGGCCGCTTTTCCCAGTCCGGCCTGACAGCCCTGTCCATTATTTACCCCCTGCAGCTGCTGATGATTGCTCTGGCCGTGGGTACCGGCGTGGGCATCAACACGGTCATGGCCGCCAAACTGGGCGTTGGGGAAAAGGAGAAAGCGGAGCAGTACGCCGGCGTCGGCACCCCGCTGGCTCTGGCCATGTGGCTGATTTTCGCCGTGATCTGCTGGTTCGCCATGCCGGGCTACGCCAGAATGTCCACGGATTCCCCGGAGGTCATTGAGGAGGTCGTCCTCTACGGGCGCATCGTCTGTACCCTCAGCTTCGGGCTGTTCACAGAGAGCGTGTGGACCAAAGTTTTGCAGGCCGAGGGCAATATGCGCACGCCCATGATCGCCCAGGTGCTGGGAGCGCTGGTGAACATCGTTCTGGACCCGCTGCTGATCTTCGGCCTTTGGGGCCTGCCCCGGATGGGCATCGCCGGCGCCGCCGCGGCCACCGTAGCCGGACAGATTGTTGCCGCCGCCATCGTATTCCCGGGAGGCTGCCGAAGGTCCCCGAAAGCGGCGGTGTATCCCCACTATGTCCGGAAAATCTTCCACATGGGTCTGCCCAATATGCTGATGCAGTCCGCCTATACCTTCTATATTCTGGGACTGAATCTGGTGCTGGCCACCTTTTCCGACGCGGCGGTGACGGCCCTGGGCCTCTACTACAAGTGGCAGACCTTTTTCTTCATCCCCTTGGGGGCCATGCAGACCTGCATCGTCCCGGTAATCAGCTTCAACTACGCCGCCCGGAATCTGGAGCGCTGCAGGAAAACGCTGACAGAGGCCCTGATTTTCGGCATGGCGCTGATGTTCATCGGAACCCTGTGCTTCGTGTTCATTCCCGTGCCCATGCTCCACGTCTTCACCCATGACGAGGCCGTGATTTCCATCTGCCGGGTCAGCTTCCCCATTCAGGGCATCAGCTTTCTCCCTCTGGTATCCTCTCTGACCTTCCCGGTCTTCTTCCAGGCCGTAGGGGCCAGTCTGAAAAGCTCCGCCCTGACTGTCATCCGCACGGTGGTCCTCTTCGTCCCCCTGGGCTGGCTCTTCTCCCGCTTCGGTCTGAACTACTTCTGGCTCACCTTCCCGGTGACCGACATCATCACCACCACCGTCGGCGTGATCCTCTACCACCGATTCCTGCGCAGGGCGCAGGCTCAAGAAAGAAAGCTCTGATTAAATCAGCTGACGGCGAAAGATTTTGGTTCCAGGCAAGGTTTGGAAAACGAGGGAATACTATAGGAAACGCGAGGATAAAAACATGAGCAAGCACGACGGAATCCAAAATATACCGGGCTCCCCGGACTACCGCCTGATCGCCCTGGATTTGGACGGCACACTGCTGAACTCGGAAAAACAGCTGACGGAGGAAAACGCCCGGGCACTGGCTGACGCGGCGGCACAGGGAATCTGGATCGTGCCTACCACAGGCAGATTTTTTGACGGAATGCCCCAGGTGATTCGGGAACTGCCCTATCTGCGCTACGCCATAACCATCAATGGTGCGCAGGTGATGGACATAGCCACAGGGCAGACCATCTACCGCGCGGAACTGCCGCTGAACCAGGCAATTGAAATCATGAAATATCTGGATACGCTGCCTGTAATCTATGACTGCTACATGGACAACTGGGGATGGATCAGCCGGCATATGCAGGAGGCGGCGCCGGAGTTTGCCGCGGACAGGCACAGCCTGAAAATGATACAGGAGCTGCGCACGCCGGTGGATGATCTGAAGCAGTATCTGCTGCGCCGCGGAAAAAATGTACAGAAGCTCCAGTTTTTCATCAAAAATCCTGATGAACGGTGGGCCATTGCGGAGTATATCCGAACGCATTTTCCCGGCACTGCCGTAGCCGCCTCACTGGCAAACAATCTGGAAGTCAACACGGAGGCGGCCAACAAGGGCGCTGCCGTATCGGCGCTGGCGGCACATCTGGGGCTGGATATGGCGCAGACTGTGGCCTTCGGGGACGGCGGAAACGATTTGAGCATGATCCGGGCCTGCGGCTTAGGCGTGGCTATGCGGAATTCCTGCCGGGAGGTGCTGGAGGCAGCGGACTGTATCACCGCCTCCTGCGATGAAAACGGCGTGGCGCTGGTGATTCGGGAGCTATTGGACCAGAAGAAAGGACAGACGTGACATGGAGGATATTTTTGTTGTCCGCCAGCAGGGCGGCCCCTACGAGGCTCAAAAGTTTCAAAATTCCTGGAATATCCATGAATTTTTGGGTATTTCAACTATTGATTCGCATTGTAGGTATGTCTCTATAATTGATGATCCGCTCCATTTGCTTTGCCCTCATTAAATCCAGATTTTTGTTCTATTTGCTCCCCGATAAAAATTGGAATTTATAGTTTGACCTTATCGGCATACGCTTTCAGTATGTGATTGAGTTCTTCTTCGTTTTTATAGAACACATCATCACACTGCTCCAGAGTTTCTTCTGCTCGCTCGTCCTCTCCTTTATCTTCCAATATCAAATACGCTTCATATGCTTTTTTTAGATTCTCTTTGAACCTTAATGACAAAACAGTTTCCAGTGCCATCATCTCTTTTTGCAAATCACCTGTATTTTCAACATTGGTAAAATATTGGTTGTGTCCCCCGTTGTTAATTTCACTTTGGTAAGTCATCAATTCTGCATAGGGTGAATCGGCCTGACCCTCAACCCACAGTTCCCACATTTTATTCCATTTCTCTTCAGTTAGTTCCACTTTCTTTGTTTTGAATAAATCAAATAATCCCACCGAAATCCCTCCACAAATTCCGACTTGCTGCTCAATTTTGCATTCAAATTATACCATAAAACTTGTAAACAATTCTACCGCAACTATGGAAGATATGAGAAAAGTCCGAGCAGTTTTCTGCCCGGACTTCCTCGCTCAATCATAAATCAATTCCGCTTTCACAGTCTCCTCTGTCCTTGATTAAGAAGTCTTTTAGAGCATACAACACCGGAAACAAATCAACGAATGTTTTCTAATCTGTCCCGCAGGGACACAATAACTGACAATTGTTCATTGTCAATTGCCAATTCATTCCCCCTTCTTTTCAGCATTCTTCAAGACGCAAAACCGGCCCGTTTCTTACGAAACGGGCCGGTTTTGTCTTATTTGCTTTGCACGAAATGAATTGCCTTGGTGGGGCACTTTTCCACGCACTTGCCGCAGGCCACGCACTTTTCGGGGTCTACGGTGGCGAGATTGTTTTCCAGCGTCACGGCGCCATGCTCGCACTGCTTGACGCAGATGCCGCAGCCGATACAGCCGGCCACGCAGACCTTCTTCACGGCGGGGCCCCGGTCGTGGTTGGAACAGCTGACGGCGACCCTGGTCACCCGGTCGTGCATCTCAATGACGTGCTTGGGGCAGGCCTTGGAGCACAGGCCGCAGCCGATGCACTTGGCGGAATTCACATGGGCAATGCCGTTCTCCAGAGAGATGGCGCCCTCCGGGCAGGCCTTGACGCAGCTGCCCAGACCGATACAGCCGTAATCGCAGGACATGAAGCCCAGACCGCCGGAGAGGACGGCGGCACGGCAGTCCTGCAGACCCACGTAGGCGCCCTTGGCCTTGGTGGCCTCGCAGGTGCCCGCGCAGCGGACATAGGCCACCTGGGGATCCTGGTCAATGGCTTCCTTGCCCAGAATAGCGGCGATTTTCGCAATATTCTCGGAGCTGTTGCCGGGGCAGGCATCCACACGGGCCTCGCCCTTGACAATGGCCTCCGCCACGGCGTCACAGCCGGCATAGCCGCAGGCGCCGCAGTTGGCGCCCCGCAGGCACTCCCGGACCTTGGTGACCCGCTCGTCGGTTTCTACATAGAATTTCTTGCTGGCAGTTACCAGAGCCAGGCCCAGAACCAGGCCCACAACGCCCACCACCAGCGTGGCGATCAAAATATCCGGCATTTCTCTTCCTCCTTAGGCCAGGCCGCTGAAGCCCATGAAGGCCATGGCCATCAGGGTCGCGCACAGCAGCACAATGGGTGCGCCCCGGAAGGGGGCAGGAATGGCTTCCTCGTCCAGATGTTCCCGGACGGAGGCCAGCAGCACGATGGCAATGGTATAGCCCACGGCGGTGCCGAAGCCGGCGAAGATGCTCTGCATCAGGTTATAGCCGTTCTGCACATTGGTCAGGGCCACGCCCAGCACGGCGCAGTTGGTGGTAATCAGGGGCAGGTAAATGCCCAGAGACTGGTAGACCGCGTGGGCGTTCTTCTTCAGGAACATCTCCACCATCTGCACCAGAGCGGCAATGACCAGGATAAAGACGATGGTTTTCAGATAATCCAGGCCCAGGGGCAGCAGCACATGATCATACAGCAGGCTTGCCACGGCGGAGGACACGGTCAGAACGGCGGTAACGGCCAGGCCCAGAGAAAGGGACGCCTTTTTCTGGGAGGACACGCCCAGGAAGGAGCAGATGCCCAGAAACTGGCTCAGGACCACGTTGTTGACCAGGGCCGTGGTGACAATGATCGTAATCAGACTCATACCTTAGCCCTCCTTTTTGTCGCAGGCGGAGGAGCAGCTGGCGCAGCAGCCGTCGCAGCCCTCCGTCATCTTGTTAGCCCGGTTCTTGATACCTACGGCGTTCATAATGGCGATCAGCACAGCCAGCACCAGGAAAGCGCCGGGGGCCCGGACGAAGAAAGCCATGGGTTCATACCCGGGGATGGAAATGCCGAAGATGGAGCCGTTGCCCAGCAGCTCCCGGATGGCGCCGATGATGGTCAGGCCGATGGTGAAGCCCAGGCCCATGCCGATGCCGTCAAACAGGCTCGGCAGAGGGGGATTCTTGGAGGCATAGGCCTCAGCGCGGCCCAGAATGATGCAGTTGACCACGATCAGGGGAATGTAAATGCCCAGAGCGCCGTAGAGGCTCTGCATATAGGCCTCCATCAGCAGCTCCACCACGGTGACGAAGGAGGCGACCACCACGATAAAGGCGGGCAGCCGGACCTCGTCGGGGATGATCTTCCGCAGCAGGGAAATAACCAGATTGGAAATTGCCAGAACCACCAGAGAGGACAGGCCCATGCCCACACCGTTGATGGCAGAGGTTGTAACGGCCAGAGTGGGGCACATGCCCAGCATCAGCACAAATACCGGGTTCTCCTTCACGATGCCGTTGTAAAGACGTTCTACACAGGGTTTCATGGTATCCCTCCTTAACCCATCACACCGGACACGAAGTCCAGCGCAGCATTGACGGCGTTGACCACAGCGCCGGAGGTGACGGACGCGCCGGAGACGGAGTCGATCTCGTTGTCCGCAGTGGAGCCGCCGACCTTGTTCAGAATGAACTTGTCGACCTTCACGTTATTGAACTGATCCTTAAACGCGGGCTCATCGCACTTCATGCCCATGCCGGCGGTTTCGTGCAGCTCGGTGAAGGAAATGCTGTTGACGGTACCGTCCGCCTGAATGCCGACCACCAGAGTCAGACCGCTGTCGTAGCTGTCGGAGTTGAAGACGGTAACGGCGTAGCCCACAACGTTGCCGGAAGCGTCCACGCCAACGGCCGCGCTCTGAATCTTCGCGCCGCCGAAGGACGGGTTGTAGGAATCGCCCTGAGCGGCCAGTCTGGCCTGAAGCTCTTCGTCTGTGGTAAAGTCCGCGGCCTCGGGCAGGACCTCCATGAGAGCCGCCTTGTTGGCGTTGGCCTGATTCTCGGCAATGGTGTCCTTGGTCATGACATACACGCCGGACAGGGCCAGGCCCGCAATCAGGGTGATGACCAGCAGGATAATAACGGGCTTGGGAATGGCCTTCTTCCGCTCCTTGGGGATGCGGTAGCCGAAGGGTGTGGGGATGATCAGATCGTCAATGATGGGTCCGAACAGGTCCGCCAGCAGAACGGCGTAGGTGGTGGAGTCCGCGGAAGCGCCCTTCACCCGGAACAGGCCGATGAGCAGACCGGCGAAAATGCCGAAGACGATCTGGCCGTCTCTGGTAGAGGGGCAGGACACGGGGTCGGTGGCCATGAAGAAAGCCGCCATCAGCAGGCCGCCGCCCAGAAGCTGGGGCAGGATGTAGGCAGGGTCAAAGCCCTGACCGCCGAAAATCACCAGGAACAGCCAGGTGGTGGCGATCATGGAGGTGGGAATCTCCCAGGTAATGCCGCCCCGGAGCAGCAGATAGATGCCGCCCAGAAGCAGGGCCAGCGCGGAGGAGCCGATAACGCCGCTGGCGTTGCCCAGCAGAATGGGCAGCAGCTCGGTGGTCTGGCCCTGGGCCAGCAGCGCCAGAGGGGTTGCCGCGGACACGCCGTCCACGGAGTAGACCGTCATCATGCTGCCGAAGGAGATCAGCAGGAAGCTGCGGCCCGTCAGAGCGGGGTTCATAATGTTGTGGCCCAGACCGCCAAAGAGGCACTTGACCACCAGAATGGCAAATACGGAGCCCAGCACAGGCAGGTACAGGGGCACTTTGGCGGGCAGGGTCAGGGCCAGCAGCAGACCCGTTACCATGGCGCTGCGGTCATAGATGGTCTGCTTCCGCTTGGTGACCACATTGAACAGGTACTCCGTCGCCATGGCGCTGGCCATGGACAGGGCAATGACCAGGAACGCCTGGAAGCCATGGAACAGCACGCCCAGAATGGCCGTGGGCAGCAGGGCGATGAGCACATCGGTCATGACCACCTGGGTGGTCAGCTTGCTGCGGACGTGGGGGCAGGAGGAAATATTATAAAGGTTATCCATCACGCGGCCCTCCTTATCGTTTCTTCATGGCCATGATCTCGGCCTTGGTGGTCTTGAACAGCTGCATCAGCGGCCGCTTGGCGGGGCAGCCATAGGTGCAGCAGCCGCAGCCGATGCAGTCCAGGCCATAGAGCTTGTGTTCATAGCGGTCGTAGTCCTTACGGATCGCCGCCACCTGCATCAGCTGGGGAGACAGGCCCAGAGGGCAGGCCCGGCTGCACCGTCCGCAGCGCAGGCAGGCGGTCATTTCGCTCTCGGCGATCTCCACCTCGTCCACGGTCAGGCAGGTCAGGGCGTTGTTGTTCTTGCAGATGGGGGCCTCCAGGCCGGTCATGGCGAAGCCCATCATGGGGCCGCCGCTGAGGACCTTCTTCGGCTCCTGCTCAAAGCCGCCGCAGGCGTCCACCAGCTCCTGATGGCTGGTGCCGATCTTTACCCAGAAGTTGCCCGGGTTCCGGACGGCGTCGCCGGACACGGTAAAGCCCCGCTCCATCAGGGGCTCGTTGAACTTCACCGCCCGGTAAATGGCGTAGACGGTACCCACGTTGTCTACCACGCAGCCCGCATCGGCGGGCAGCATACCCAGCTTCAGATGCTTCTGGGTAATGACGGTGATCAGGGAGCGCTCGCCGCCCTGGGGGTACTTGGTAAGTACAGGCTGGACATAGACCCGGTCATGGCCCTGGCATGCCTTTTCCATGGCGGCAATGGCCTCGGGCTTGTTGTTCTCAATGACCACCACACCCTTGGCGTTGGGGAACAGCCGCAGCATATACTCCAGGCCCTCCACAATCTCGGAGGACCGGGTGCGCATGAGCTGATCGTCACAGGTGATGTAGGGCTCGCACTCGGCGCCGTTGGCAATGACGTAGTCGATCTTCTCCGGGGCCTTGACGGTGAGCTTTACATGGGTGGGGAAGCCCGCGCCGCCCATACCCACGATACCGGCCTTCTGGATCTTGGCCAGAAGCTCCTGATTGCTCAGATTCGCCGTATCGCTCTCTACACCCACACCCTCGGCCAGGGTGTATTCTCCATCGTTCTCCACAACAATTGCCATGGCGGAACCGCCGGAGGCGTTCTTTCTTGGCTCCACCGCCTTGACCGTGCCGGACACGGAGCTGACGATGTTGGCGGACACAAAGCCGCCTGCCTCCGCGATCAATTGACCCGCCAGAACATGGTCGCCCTTCTTCACCACCGGGGAAGCGGGCTTGCCGATGTGCTGATTGGTCATATAGACCAGTTCACCCTTTGGGAGCAGCGGCGTCAGGGGGCTTTCCTTGGAAAGCTCCTTATGCTCCGCAGGATGGACACCGCCATGGAATGTTTTGATTTCCATGTGTACCTCTCCTTATCGAATTCAGATTTTCCCGCGGGCAGAATACCCCCCGGGAAAGATTGCCCTACTATTGTAATTTATCCGACCGCAAGAATCAACCTTTGCGTTTTTATTCCGTTGCCAGCGCAACGAACTTTTTCGTATATTTTGCATACTTCATCCAAATCGTTCCAGTTTTATTGATACATTTTGCACGAAAAGGAAGTGGTTTCCAAAAATAAGCGCAATATGCCCCCTGCCCAGAAACCAGGCAGGGGGCACTCTGTGTTACCGGTTATACAGCTTCTTGTAGTAGGCGCTGGAGTAGGTATACAGTTCGTCGTTCGCGATGGCAGACTGCTCGGGGGTGCCCATGATCCAGCACATGACGCGGCCCTTGGCACCGAAGCGGTCTACGAAGTCCCGGGTCTGCTGGCGAATCTGGGCCTCTGTGGCCTCAGGGGCAATGGGCATATCAAAGGCGAAGGTCATCCGATCGCCATAGGTCTCCACCAGGAAGTCCGGCTCGTTGATGCCAACCTGAGGCGTCCACATATCGATGCCCAGCTCAATCATTTCCGGCACATACTGGATGTTCTTGCCGCAGGAATGGAGCTCAATGTATTTTCCCTGGCTCTTGATGTAGTCCATAATTCGCCTGGTTGCGGGCATGATCTGCTCCCGGAACATCTCGTTGGAGAAGAAACCGCCCCGCTGGGTGCCCCAGTCGTCATGGTACAGCACGCCGTCCACAACGCCGTAGTTTTCAAAGACCTTCCGGCAGACCTCAATCTTATAGTCCGCCATCTTCTGGAAGAACTCCTCCAGAAGCTCCGGCTCCTCGTAGAAGGCCAGCAGGGATTCGTCAAAGGGCATCATCTCATGGAGCCGCTCGAAAACGCCCTCGGTGCATTCAAAAATATGGGCGCGTTCCGGATCCAGACGGCTTTGCAGCTTTTTGCCGTCGGCCGCAAAGTCCACGCAGGAGAGGTCCGGCCACTCCACCTCGTTTTTCCATTCGGCAAAATCGGAGATCACCCGGGTGCCGGGCTTGGTAATCATGCCGCCGATGCCGGGCTCCATGTACCAATCCACGCCCCACCAGTCAAAGCCGTTCTTCTCGGGAACGGGGTGCTCCTCCACGGCATCGGGCCAGACGATGTTCTTTTCCAGGAAATAGTTGGGCATCCAGTAGGGCTGCTCACCCCGGACGCAGCGCGCATAGTTCTCCCGGACACTGATCGGGCGGCCCGTAATCGGGGGCAGCGCCTGCTGAAACAGCCAGGGGAAGGACCCTTCCTCTGCCCAGAACTTGCTGTAATCCCGCTCCGCGGCCCGCTTCATAAATTGACCAACAGCCATTGTGAAAAAACTCCTTTCCGTATTTGTGGTTCCCCCCACAATTGTTTGTGCCTCTATTGTACCGTTTCCACCGCGTTTGCGCTACGGACCCGGAATCCAAAAAGTCCGAATCGGCGGGGCCGTGTTTTTGTGACGTTGGAACATACGGTGTTTTCCGTACACATGTTCGCGGAACATAAATTTCCTGTCCACAGGCATCCCACCGGTTTTTCACAGAAGTTATCCACATTGTCCACAGGTTTCTCCACAGGCTATGCTGTGGAAAAGCCTGATTTTTCCCGGCTTTTTTGGGAAACTGTGAAAAAATCTCCACAGCTCTTTGAACAGCTGTGGAGATTTCCGGTTAACAGAACACTATGTTTTCCACTTTTACACATACAACAGCCTTGCCGCGAAAACCCGGCGGTCCTTGCCGTCTTCCGTGCGGTGGGCGTCCACCTGAACGGTGTTGTCGTCCCAGATGCCGTAGCGCAGATCCAGAGTATCCCCCTCCTGGCATTCCTTCAGGTAGTCCACAAGGATTTCCCGCAGGGTATGGGTTCTGTGGAAGCTGGCGGAAAACAGATCGTCCACCCATTCCAGATACCGGGTATTGTTCATGTGCTGATTCCGGTCGATATCCGAATACCGGACCGTCCGCAGGCTGGAATGGCTGTGCTCCACTTCCTTCAGGCCCCTGGGGATCGCCAGCTCCGAGCCCCGGAGGATGCCGCTGAGCTGGATGCCGCTTTTCGCCACGGGCACCAGCTCCCGGGTATCCATGTCCATAATGACCCAGATGGAGGTGATGCTGAAGCACTCCCGGCCCTTTTCGTCATAGGCCACCACGCTTCTGGGGCAATAGGTGGATTTCTGGGGCATGGCCCAGGTCTCCACCCGGAGGGTCTCGCCGGACCGCGGCGTTCTGGTGATCTGCACGCTCTGCCGCACCACCGCCCAAAAGCGACGCTGCAGCGCCAAATCCTCGCTGCTCTTCCCCGCCTTCTCAAAATCGCCCCCCGCCACGTCCTGGGCGATAAACAGCATCTGGGCCGGGCGCAGGAAGCCATAGCAGTCTACCATATTATCCTTGATCTCATAGCTTTTCGTAAATACAAGTTCCATAATGATGCCTCTTTTATTGTTGTTTCTCCGTCAGGGTCACGGTCACGTCCCCCTGACGGCCGCTGCGGTAAATGGTCAGCGTCATGGTATCGCCGGGGATATGGGCGTAGAGCAGGGAATCCAGATCCTCCATATCCGATACGGCGGTGCCGTCAACGGAGACGATGATGTCGCCGGACTGCAATCCCGCCGTCCCGGCGGGACTGCCGGACTGGACGGACGTGATATACACGCCCCGGGGAATCCGGTAAAACCGCTGGTAGAAGGTGGAAAAGCTCTCGCCCTCGATCCCCAGCCAGGGACGGCCGGATACATAGCCCTGGGTCAGCAGCTGGTTGACGATTTCCTGTACCGTGGCGCTGGGGATGGCGAAGCCCAGACCCTCCACGCCGGAGCTGTCCGCAAAGGCCCCGATCTTCATGGTGTTGATGCCGATAACCTGACCCATGCTGTTGATCAGCGGGCCGCCGGAGTTGCCGGAATTCAGGGCGGCGTTGGTTTGAATCAGATTCATGGTCCGGCCGTCCACCTGTACATCCCGGCTGATGGCGGAGACGATGCCGTCGGTCATGGTGCCCCGCAGCTCCACGCCCAGAGGATCGCCGATGGCGACTACGGAATCGCCTACCCGCAAAGTGTCGGAATCACCGAACTGGGCGGGGGTCAGGCCGTCCGCCGCGATATACAGCACCGCCAGATCGGACACCGGATCCTCACCGACCACGCTGGCCGTCAGCTCCCGCTCGTCCGTCAGCCTCACGTCAATGGACTGGGCCCGGCGGACCACATGGTAATTGGTGACCAGATAGCCCGCGTCGGAGACGATGACGCCGGTGCCCGCGGAGGTGCCGGAGGCCGTTTGGGAGGTGATGGACACCACGGAGGGAATGTTTTTCTCATATATCTCCTGTAAGCTCAGGGCGCCCTCGGTTTTGGCCGCTCCCCGCTGGATGTCCATGGTGGCCCGCCGGGCAGGCTCCGCCGCCTGGGTCTCCGGGGGCTGGGTCTCCGGCGCCTCTGTGGCCTGCTCCTGAACGGCATAGGCCACGGTCAGCGCGTCCTCCTTCCGGTGGAGCTCCCGGAAGAGCCGGATATTCAGGATGCTCATGGCGGTGGTGATACCGCCCAGGAAGATCACCGTTACCAGCAGCAGGGCAATGACCGCCCTGTGGCTCTTTGGCGGCTGGGTAGACCCGGTGCCGTAAACACCGTCGTCCCACCCGCTGTCAAACGGGAAGCCTTTGTCGTTCATTTGGATACCTCCTTCTGTGATATGGGGCTTCCCCCGGGGGCGGTGCGTCGCGCAGCGAATCTAATGGAATATAGCTGCCGGTGGCAGCTATACCATAATTCGTAAGCTGTCGCGGCCCTTTGGGCCGTGACTGATGAGGGGCGGCACAAGGTAAAATACGGTAACGCTCAAGCAGAAAAATTCTGTTCGCCATAGAATATATGCGGAGATTCCACCGCATCGGTTCTGTACCCCGCCCCTCATCCGTCCTGCCTTCGGCAGTCCACCTTCCCCCAAGGGAAGGCTTTTTCTTTTAATTCACCAGCGGCATGGTGAAGGTAAATTCCGTTCTGCCGTCCCGGCTGGTGACGCTGATGTTTTCGCCGTGGGCGCAGACGATGGTCTTTACGATATACAGCCCCAGACCCCAGCCGTCCCGGTTCTTGGAGCGGCTCTTATCCAGCTTGTGGAACCGGTCAAAGACCAGAGGCAGCTCCTCCGGCGGGATGGTGTCTCCATCGTTGGAGACGGAGACATAGGCTTTCGCCCCGCCCTCCTTGATCTTCAGGCCCAGCGTACCCCCCTCCGGGCAGAACTTCACGGCGTTGTCGATCAGGTTGTAGATGACCTGGGTGATATAGTCCTCGTTGGCGAAGGTGAACACCGGGTGGTCCGGCATATCCACCTGAACGTTGATATGCCGGTCGTCGATCTTCTTCTCGAAGGTCAGCAGCACCTGACTGCATGCGTCCTCCAGATCGAATTGAATCTTTTTCTCGTCCGGAATGCCCTCCTGGGTCTGGAGCTGAGAGATATCCAGCATACTGCGGACCAGCCGGCTGAGCCGCTTGGTCTCATCGGAGACGATTTGCAGATAGTGGGGCCATTTTTCCTCGGGGATGGTCTTATCCAGCATACCGTCCACATAGCCGGAAATGGTGGTCATGGGGGTCTTCAGCTCATGGGACACATTGGCCACGAACTCCTGACGGCGGTACTCGCTCTTCTGGAGACTGGAGGCCATATTGTTGAAGGCCAGGGCCAGCTCCTCCACCTCCTCGGAATAGTTTTCCTCGATCTTCACCCGGGCTTCCAGCTCCCCGTGGCCGAAGGCGTTGGCCACCCTCGCCATTTCCTGCAGGGGCTTGCTCTCCCGGCGGGCAAAGAGGGACACCGCCAGCACCGAGGCCAGCACCACCAGAGTGGCAATGGTCAGGAAGATATTGGAGATCCTTGTCAGCACCGCGTTGACCCCCGCCAGAGGGGACGAGACAATCAGGATGCCCAGAGTCTTCCCCTCGTCGCTGAGAATGGGGCTTGCCACCAGAAAGCGCTCATCGTCATAAAGGCCCTTGATCAGGCCCGTGGCCCGGTCCAACCCCTGAGAAATGACCTTATTCAGGTAGTCCTGGTTTACATAAAGCCCCTTGTGCCTGCATTCCGCCAGATTGTCGGAACAGATGATGACCTTCCCCTGAGTGTTGCAGATCACCGTATCGGACCCGGAGACCTTGGCGGCCACATCCAGATTCATAAGGAATTCCCGGCTGCTCAGGCTGTTTTCATCCAGACAGGAGGTCGCCAGGTCGGCAATGATCTGGGCGTCCTGCTCCAGACTCTGAAAGGAGGTCTGGGTCAGGTACTCCTGCACCATCATCTGGAAGGACCCGCCCAGCACGGTCAGGGCCACCAGAAGGATCCCGGCGAACACGGAAAAGCTGCGTCCAAAAGAAGATTTCATAGGCAATCCATTCTCTTTCCCGCCGATGCAAAAAAAGAGCGGTCTTCCTCTCCCCCGCTCGCTGCCCGGCTCTGTTTCCTGACAGAATTATAGCACCCAATATGGATGGATTCAAGCAAAGCACAAAAAATTTACAACTTTTCGGCGCCGTGCCAGACATAGCCGCCGGCAGCCTCTTCCGCGCGAAGGGTGCCGCCGCGAACCGGTTCCCCGCCCGGAACAGGCGGACGGAGCGTCCGCCTATGGAGAATTTGCGGTCATAGCGGAAAAGCATCCTTAAAGCCTCCGTTTATCCGCACGGCCGGAACATAAAATTCCATATTGATTTTTCTGTCCAAAGTGTTATAATCGGTATATACCGAAAAAGGGGGCGTATCCATGCCAAGGCCGCCGCGATGCCGTCGGATTTGCGGAATACCGAAGGTTGACGCGTTCTGTCCAAGCGGGGACAGGCACGCTGAGCCGATCCTGCTGACGCTGGACGAATACGAGGTCATTCGACTGGTTGATCTGGAGCTGCAAACCCATGAGCAGTGCGCCGCTCAAATGGATATTTCCCGCTCCACAGTGCAGGAGATTTACGAAAGCGCGCGGCGCAAGATCGCGGCATGCCTTGTCCATGGGAAGCCGCTGCAAATCACAGGGGGAAACTACCGCGTCTGTGGAGGTCAGGAGGCAGCCAACTGTGGCCGCTGCTGTCGGAACCCAAAAGCAAATACAGAAAAATACAACAAACACGAAGGAGATTCCATGATGAAAATTGCGGTTACCTATGAGAACGGTCAAATTTTTCAGCATTTCGGACACACCGAGCAGTTCAAGATTTATGAAACCGCGGACGGCAAAGTCGTCCATGCGGAAGTCGTTGACACCAACGGCAGCGGTCACGGCGCGCTGGCAGGCTTCCTGACGCGGCAGGGCGTGGACACTTTGATTTGCGGCGGCATCGGCGGCGGCGCGCAGGCGGCACTGGCCGAGGCGGGCATCAAGCTCTACGGCGGTGTCAGCGGGGAGGCTGACGCGGCGGTGAACGCGTTGCTCAGCGGAAATCTGGGCTACAATCCCAATGTTCACTGTGACCACCATGACCACGCGCACGGCGAAGCCGGCCACACCTGCGGTGACCACGGCTGCGGCAAGCATAGCTGCCATTGATAGGAAACGCGCGCTGACACACGACGGCTCAGAAAATACGGAAAAGCAGTTCTATCACACCATACGCGCGTGGTAGAACTGCTTCTTTATTGAATTGCGGCATCAGACAGGTTTTGCAAAGCCTGTCCGATATCCGCATCCATGCAGATTGACCGCTGCTCGATTTCCTGCGGGCAAACCGCCTGCCCCTGATTGATGCAGGCGTAGATTGCGTTCGGATTCTTCGCCGTCATCTGCCAGAAGGGGTACCATATTGGAGATCTGCAAGGCACATTCATCCGCATTCTCAACGCCCAGCACTGTACCATCATCCGAAACACCCACATAGACGGTGCCACCGTCACAGTTTGCAAAGGCAATGATTTCCTTTTTGATGTCATCCATCACAATGGACTTTAACTCAACCGTTTCTGTTTCCTGGAATCTCATTCTACTCACCTCTTAACTCTATTCTGCCCGTATTCTAACCATTCTAATCGTCATTGTCAACCGTTCTGGTTAGAATAATGAGGCGTAGGAGTAGCGGCACCATCAAAGACGCCAAGTGTCTTGAATCCTATATAATATTCGGGACACTCGATGCAAATCGTGGAAGTGAACGGATGCCAATGTAACGAATATTGTATGTTTTTCGTTACATTCCAGGGCGCATACCGTTTCTTCAGAGTTGTGTAAGAATCTCTCCGATATCCCCATCGATGCATATGCTGCGCGCAGCGATGTCATCGGGCGCGTAAGCGTCGCCGAGGTTTATGCAGGCGTAGATCGCCTTCGGGTTCCTCACCGTCATCTGCCAGAAGGGGTATTTGATGATGACGGGGGTATTGTACCCAACGCCCAACTCCAAAAAGAGCGTTTTTTGCTCCGCTCGGACACGGAGAAAATTCTCATACCGCTCCGCTGCCCGGTGCCAGCCCTCGTCCTCCACAAACCGATCATCGCTGCGGAGGTTCATGGTCAGTGGTTTCCCACAGTGGGGGCAGACAGGGAGCAGCTCTGTCGGGATTTTCATGTCCTCCTGCCGCTCCATCATCTGCCGAATGACAGCCTCGTTATCAAAGGTCTCCTGACAGCAAGGCTCGCTGCACTGGAACAGGCCGTAATCGCCCTGCGTATAGAACAGCCGCTTTTTATCAAAGCCCGCCTTCTGAAAGCAGTGGTCAACATTGGTCGTGATTACGAAATAGTCCTTGTCCGCCACCAGCTTCAGAAGGTCCTCATAGACCGGCTTAGGGGCATCCAGATAGCGGTTGATGTAGATATACCGGCTCCAATAGGCCCAATGCTCCTCCGGCGTTGCAAAGGGATAAAAGCCGCCGGAATACATATCCTGGATACCGTACTTTGCCGCAAAATCGGAAAAGTATTTTTCAAACCGTTCGCCGGTGTAAACAAATCCGGCAGAGGTGGAAAGACCGGCTCCGGCTCCGATCACAACAGAGTCACAGTCCCGCAAAGCTGTTTGCAGCCGTTCAAGCTGCTCAGAGCAGCTTTTCGTAGATGGCTTTGTCCAAATCCTTGAAAACATTGAAAATCACCTTCTTCACACTGGTTTGCTTTTCGAGAAATTCTTTGACCGTCCGTACCGCAATCTCTGCCGCCAGATCATTTGGAAAATGAAACTCCCCTGTGGAAATACAGCAGAACGCCACACTTTCCAAGCCGTTTTCCGCTGCCAGTTCCAGACAGGAGCGGTAGCAGGAGGCCAGCAGCTCTTTGTCCTCTTTGGTCACTGGCCCGTCGATAATCGGACCGACCGTATGCAGTACATACTTGCAGGGCAGATTAAATGCCGGAGTGATTTTCGCCTGTCCGGTGGGTTCCGGATGGCCCTGCTGTTCCATCAGTTCTTCACAGGCAAGGCGGAGTTCCACGCCCGCAAAGGTGTGAATGGCGTTGTCAATACAGCGGTGGTTGGGGTAATAGCAGCCGGTCATGCCGGAATTGGCGGCGTTGACAATGGCATCGCACTTGAGCGTGGTAATATCCCCCTGCCAGAGATACAGCCCCGGCTGGATGGACGTCAGGTCATCAATATCGGTGATACCCTTTGCGGCGGTCTCACTTTGCAAATATTCGTCCTGCACCTGCAGGAACTCCGCGCCAATCGGATAAGCTCTGCGGACATTCATCAGCCCCCGCAGCAAAATCTTCTGCCGTTCCGCGTCGGTCGGAATCATCTGCTTCTGACAGGAGGGGCGCTCGTTCAGCAGAGATTGTATGAGAAACAGTCTTTTTTCGCTCTGGTTCATGGTCAAACCCTCTTTTCGATCACTTGCTTAGGGCAGGTTTCTGCACATCGCCCGCAGTGCAGGCAATGGTGCTGGTCAATGACCACCGGCTTCCTGGTAATGTCGATGCACTTCTGCGGACAGACCGAATAGCACAGCTTGCAGCCAATGCAGCCTTCGCCAACATAGTAACCCGGTGCTTCATGTACCACTTTGCCGATGGCGAAGCTGTCCCGGACAATGTGCGCCGGGGCGCTGATGTCAAAATACTCGCCGTCCGCTTCGTACAGGCAAAACACCTCTAACGCACTGCGGGTATCGCCGGGATAGATGGACTGCATATAGGCGTTTTTCTCAAAAATGGCATCCAGCTTCTCACTGCCGATGTTTTTGATCTTACCCCGCAGAGAGATTGACATTTTGTCTCTGGTGGCGGACAGCGCGATGTACCCCTGCTCCATAAGCTGGGCATAGAATGCCTTGCCCTTAGCGGTAAGAAAATACACACCCTGTTCGTCATAGAGCATCATGTCGATGACGCGGGTCTGGGGATGCCCGTCTGCGCCGATGGTGGCAATGGTGGTGGAGTGGATATTTTCCACCAGTAATTTCAAATAATCTTGTTTCATCATAACATCAACGCCCTTTCAGGATCGGTGTAAGCCGTTTATAGGTCAGCATGGTAAAGCCGCCCATGGCAAGTCCTTTCAGAATGTTGAAGGGCAAGGCATTGAACAGCACAATGTCCAGCTTTGTGTGGATGAAGGGCAGGAACGCGCCGAAAGAGGCGATGAGCTGATCCAGCGGCATGAATCTTTCAAACAGGGGCAACAGGATGAAGTAGTTCGCCAGCGCTGCGGCAATGCCCATCACAAGGCTGGCAGCGACACAGGCAATCCATGCCGTTTTCTTGGTTTTGCGGCGTTTATAAAGAACCCCGGCAGCGACTACATAGGAAGCGCCCATCAGGAAGTTGGCGATCTCTCCAATGCCTCCGGTAGAGGTGGTCATAAGCTGCAAGGCGTTTTTGACAAGTTCAATAAGCAGACCGGAAACCGGTCCGAAGGCAAATGCGCCGATGAGTGCCGGGAAGTCGGATAAATCCATCCTGGCAAAGGACGGAGACAGCGGCACGGGAAATTCCACAAAGGCAAGGACATACGCCATTGCGGAAAGCAGTGCGGTCATGGTGATGGTGCGGATATGGAAGGCGGCAGCTCTTTTCGGCTGCTGCATGGTAACGGTGCGGTTCATAATGCTCCTATCTTGAGGATATGCCTGGATTTGAAGCAGCCCCACAGGTGGGGTTCCTGCGGAGCTGCTTCCTCATATCTTCTTTCATCCGGACTATACCGTCGGTTACGGAATCTCACCGTATCGGGCGCTTTTGCGCTTTGCAGACTTTACTGCCGGTCAGGGATTTCACCTTGCCCCGAAGATGTTGAATTGAGAGAGTTTCTTAGAACTCGTAGGGAGGGTTGCCGGAGAAGTCAGCGATGATGCCGTGGGCATTATCCAGATAGAACACCTCAAAGATGGGGTTAGTCGCCTCGCCGTACTGACCCTTCACGATGGGGTTCTGGATGCACATTTCCTTGGCAGCCATGTTGTTCTCGAACACAGCCTTGCCGTGCAGACGGATCCATGCGTATTCCGGGCTGGAAACGGAGATCTCCACCTCCGGGTTCTCCTGCATATCCTTGTAGACGTCCTTCTGGTTGTTGGTGCAGAACCACAGCTTGCCGTCCAGTTCACCGGCGAACATGAAGGGGCGGCACTTTGCCTTGCCGTCACGACCGACGGTAGCCAGATACTGCACAGGGTTGGCATTCAGAAATTCTACGACTTTGTTCATGATGAGTACCTCCAAATAATTTATGTTTTCTCTTGATGGGTTTATTGTAATGGGATTTGTACGGCTTGTGAAGTACGCACAATATTGTGGTATGGTTACCTCCGGGTAACAATCAGAACTTGCCGTTCTGATTCTGCCAGGTGGACTGGTCCGCGATGGTCTCCATCACATCCCAATGCTCGGCGATCTTGCCGTTCTCCACACGCCACAGGTCATAGTAGCTGGTGGGCGTACCGCCGAAGGTGCCCTCGCTGACGGCAAGGACGAAATTGCCCTGGGCCAGAACCATGTGAACTTCATCGTACACCATGGAAATGCCCTGCTCCGCCAGAGCGCCCAGTGCGGCATTCAGACCGGACACGCCGTCGGCAATGCCGGTGTTGTGCTGGATGTAGGCATCCCCATCAAAGTAATCCGGGGTCTTGTCAAGGTTGTTGCCCTGCATGACGTCATAGAGGAAGTTCCTGACCAGCTCCCGGTTTTCCTCGGTCTTGTCCAGATCCGTGACCTCCATCGTGCCGTCCGTCTGGGTGTGACCGGAGGGATTCGGCTCGGCCAGAGCCGCCAGATTGTCCCAATGCTCGGCGATCTTGCCGTTTTCGTCAAAGCGGAAGATGTCAAAGGCGACCTGCTCGCCGGCACCGGCGAAATTATAGATCGTCTGCAAGAACACCTTGTCGCCGTCCTCAAAGGCGCGGATGTTGTTCACCGTAGTTTTCACATCGGCAGATGCGAGATATTCCACGGAGCCGATAAAAGCATCCGCACCGGTGCCGTATGCCAGATTGTGCTGGATGTAGCCGTCAGAGAGCAGGCTGCGGGCGGTGTCCGTATCGCCGGTGGCAAAGGTGTTGATGAGCGCCAGCGCCTTTTCGGTCTGGCTCTGTTCCTGCCGGACAGGCGCCGTCTGCTGGGTGGGTTCCGCGGATGTTTCAGGTGCAGCCGTTTTAGCGCCGCAGCCGGTGAGTGCCGTGCCGATCATGGCAAGAGCCATCGTGAGAGAAAGAACTTTTTTCATTTTGAGTAACCTCCTTGGTGATTGGGCTTGCTTTCGTTTGCCTCTGGCATTATAATAATACCGTAGCTCCAATTCGTAAAGTAAGCACAATATTGTGCTGTAGTTACCAAATAGAAACTAATGGGTAGTTACCGGAAAGAAACGATTGCGCCGTTACCGGGTTTTTCGGCATATCGGCGCTTCCAAAAAAATTTTTCGGAGGGATTGAAATGATCGAAGCAAAAGCAAAAAATGAGCTTCCTGCCTGTCCCGTGGAGACCACGCTGACCCTCATCGGGGACAAGTGGAAGGTGCTGATCCTGCGTGACCTGATGCCGGGAACAAAGCGGTTCGGAGAGCTGAAGAAGTCCGTAGGCAATGTGTCTCAGAAGGTCCTGACCGCCCAGCTCCGGGCAATGGAGGAAAACGGACTGGTAAACCGCAAGGTCTACGCCGAAGTCCCGCCGAGAGTGGAGTATTCGCTGACGGAACTCGGTAAAAGCCTAAAGCCCATTCTGGATTCCATGTGGACATGGGGCGAAGCATATAAGGCCAAACAGTAAAAAGAACGAAGCAGTACCTTTGCTCGCAGCCGCAAAGCAGTTTATTACAGCGCGAATGATGCCCGGCAGCGGTTTTGCTTCATGAACAAAAACACTCCTCCCGGCATTATCAGATCGGATAATTCAGGTTGCTCTGCGCCTTTTTATCAAGTGAAAAACCCATACTGTTTGCCACCGAAAGATGAATCCAGATTTTGTGGAGGGAACTATGAAGAATACGAACCAAATGATCGGCTGCTGCGGACTGGACTGCGAAAAATGCGATGCCAGAATCGCAACGATTACCAACGACAACGCCCTGCGCCAAAAAACCGCCGCCCTGTGGACGAAGCTCAACGGGGTAACGATCCTGCCTGACATGATCAACTGCACCGGCTGCCGCGTAGAGGGGGCCAAAACGCCCTTCTGCGACAAGCTCTGCCCCGTACATAACTGCGTCCGGGAAAAGAAATTGGATACCTGCGCAAACTGCCCACAGATGGACGGATGTCCGACACTGGGCCAAATCGCCGGGAACAGTCCGTCTGTTTTGGACAACCTGAAGCAGTTGAAGCAGAACAATGCCCCCACGATGACCGTAAACGGTGCCGAATACACCGTCATCAAGCTCCTTGGGAAAGGAAAAGGGGGCTACTCCTATCTGGTGGCAGATGGAACGGCGCAGTACGTCTTAAAGCAGATCCACCACGAGCCTTGCGACTACTACACCTTCGGTGACAAGCTGCAATCCGAACTGCGTGACTATGAAACGCTGCGGAATCTGGGCATCCCCATGCCCCGGCTTCTGGCGGTGGATGCCCCACAGGAGCGGATTTTGAAGGAATTTATCGCCGGGCCAACGGTGGCGGAGCGGCTCAAAGAGGGACAGCCGGACCCCGACTGGCTCAAACAGGTGCAGGCCATGTGCGGCCTTCTGTACCCGGCCGGACTGAACATCGACTACTATCCCACCAACTTTGTTCCGCGCGATGGAATGCTCTACTATATCGACTACGAGTGCAATGCCTATATGGAGCAGTGGGACTTTGAGCATTGGGGCATTCAGCAGTGGAAGGGAAACGATTAGTCTGTTATTTCGATGCCAGGAAGGACAAGGCTCGTTCCGGAATTTCTGCCGCCTTGCATTTTCTTCCGTGCGCTTTACCGGTTTTGGGACTTTTGCGGATATCTGGGCTGCTTTGCGGCTGCAAATCTTTTCCTATCTGTCCTGACCTGCCTGTGGCCGCGGCAAAAAGGTGTTGCCCGCTTTTCGGCTCTTTGATGGAGAAATAGCAATTTATGGGAGAAACCATGAAGCACCATAAAAAACAATGCCCACAATACCCGTATCCTGTTGATAAACCGGTTCGTAAGCGGTATAATCTGGTTGGATAGCCGTTTGGCGACGATCCGGCGTCCAGACAGAAAAGATTTTATAAAAACAAGGAGAATTTTTTGAAACTTATCACTTTATTACCGGAGCGTGTGGCCTGACCGGGAGGTCTGGCAAATTCATTCACACGCCATTCCTCCCGAAGGACAAGCCAACATCTTCTGGAGGATTTTCAATGAACCGCGAAAACAAACGCAAAACCTTTGAAAAGGGGTACTATAAGACCCACGCCTGTTCCGATACCTTTATCTGCAAGGTCTGCGGCAGACCTTGTGTGCCGGAAAACGCGGGCAGCGACCACCGCAACCACTGCCCCAACTGCCTTTCAAGCCTTCATGTAGACATCGAACCCGGCGACCGGGCCAGTGACTGCGGCGGCATCATGGAGCCCATCGCCGTCTGGGTACGCAAGGGCGGTGAATGGGCCATCATTCACCGCTGCAAGCGCTGCGGTGCCCTCAGCTCCAACCGGGTGGCTGCCGACGACAACCCCATGAAGCTCATGTCAATCGCAATGAAGCCTCTTTCCCAGCCGCCATTCCCGCTGGAGCGCATCGAGGAAATGACCGCGCTTATGGGCGGCGACGGGCGAATCAAGTAAGCCGAAAAAGAAGGGGCTGTTGCAAAATAGAAAACCTGTAGGGGCGGCTACCAGCCGCCCGCTGTCTTTCGGAACAGAACGCTAGAATTAAGTGCGTAATTCCGTGAGATAGCGGGCGGCAGATTGCCGCCCCTACAGAAAACCCTATTTTGCAACAGCCTCTTCTACGCAATTTTTGCGCATTTTATTTCTGGAAAATACGCAACCAATCCACGATTGCTATCCCTGATACCTTATTCTTTCTACCAGCGTTTCCTTTTTCAGATTACTGCTTAAAACGCAGGAAAGCACAATTTGTAGAATACCAACCAGAAGAATCATAACAAGAATCGGGATAAGAGGAACGTGATAAACGTTCATTCCAAAAATCCCATTATGCTTCGCATAGGAAAATAGTGCATAGCCAAGGGGCAGACCGGCAGCAAGTGCGACGCAGATGGTGCCAACCGTAAAAATCAAGCCCTGTATTTGTAAGCACAGATTCAACTGCTTATTGGTCATGCCTACCGCTTGCAGCACACCGTATTCCTGCTTCTTCGTGATGATATTGATGATCATGGTGTTTGCCAGATTCATAAAACCGATGAGTCCTACAACCGCCATAAACAGATAACAGCCAAGCTTCATCATACGGCTTGCGTATTCTGCGGTTTGCAATTCTGCGTGATAGGTGTTCAGCTTGATATGAGAAGTATTAGAAATCAAAGTATTCAGACTCTGTTCCACAGATGCAACATCTTTTTTATCACAGTCCACCCACAGATAGCCATAGGCTGTTCCCCTCGGATTCATGGAACGGTATACACCTTCCGGAATGACAAGATAAGTGTCCGCGCTTACAAAGGAGCCTGCGATCTTTCCCTGATAGGTATAGGTTCCGCTTCCGTTATCAAAGTTGAATGTAATCGGTGCACCCGCAGAATACCCGTCAGCTTCCATCCACTTGGACCAGCCAAAGAAAACATCCCCGTTTTGGACAGCCTGTGCATAGTCCATGGAACCGATATCGCCATCCCCGCGCATCATTTCAAAATCCTCTTGATTTACGATTGCAACCGGAAATTTTGTTCCGTTCAGATCTGCAGAGACGATTTCTCTCGTCAGTACATCCGTTACACCGGGGATGGATTTGATTTCTTTCATCAAGGAATCATTCAGTGGGTTGTTCTGTAGGATTGTGTCCAGATTATTCTCCGAATAGGCTTCATCATAATTCTGGGAATAATCCAGCTGCAACTCAAATTGTCCATGGTTGATTGCAATCCGCGCCTCGTGCTCCGTGTCAATATTCCCAACATAATTAGAGATAATTACAAACAATACACAGGAAAGCCCCATGGTAAGAATCGTAGCAATGGTTCTTTTCGGATTGCCTGTCACATTTGCCATTGCCATAGAGAAAACGGTGACATCTTTTCTGCCTTTTCGTCTGCCCTGTTTTTGCGTTTTGGAGCCGTCAAGGTACCGTGTCGCTTCGATGGGTGAAATCCGGGAAACAATTTTCATGGGTTTGCGCAGAGCCAAAACGACCGTAAGAAACGATACAAAAATGCAGATGAGCATCATTGTCAGTGAAAACAGAGGCACCTGACGGTTCTTGATTCCGGACGATACCAGATTTCCCTGCTCCACCAGCCAGTTGAAGCTGACTTTTGCAATCAGGAAACCAAACAGCAGCCCCAGCGGTATCGAAGGAACCGCCAGAAGAATGCCCTCACGAAAGATCAACTGCTTCATCTGCTTTCCGGTTGCACCCAGCGCCTTGATTTTTCCGTACTCCTGAACCTTCTGGGCGATCCCGACCTGGAAGATATTATAAATGACCACAACGGAAAACAGCACGATTCCGAGGATCAGGGTTCCACAAACCGCAATCATTTCATAGCTCGGCTGCAATACCCACTGCAGGTAGAGGTCATTGATGATCACGTTTTTCTGGTCAATGCCGCAGGAATCCGCGATTTCTTTTATAACAGGCGCAACATTATTCATAGATACATTTGCAGAATCGCGCAAGGTAAAATAGATATTATATTGCCTGTCGCCCTCCGCAACACGCTCATTATAAAAATCCTGCGAACCGAATACAACATAGGAAGCCTCGATGGTATATTCATCCCGGTCATATAAAATCCCGCTGACAGCAAATTCCACCGGTGCGTATTCCGACTGCATGCCGGAACGGTACTCCAATGTTACGGTGTCTCCGACCTTTACATCATGGTATCCCACTGCATCAAAGAAAGCGCGTCCTGCGGCAATTTCCTGCGCCTTTTCCGGATAGGTACCTTCCTTTAACACATATTCCTGATTATAGGGAAGCATTTTCCTGACCGTTTCATCCGCACTGACAAAGCCGCCATTTTCATTTCCTTTCAGGATGCCCTCCGTACACATGATGCCGATATCAGCTATCTCAGCTCTGCGTCCCACTTCTTTTAATTGCGTACCATCTGCGGCGATAAACAGGCCGTAGTTGCTTCCGTATGAGCTTGCCGCCTGACTTTTCTGTAAACGGATCATTCCATTTCCAATTGTACTGATAATGACCAGAAGCATGGTAGTCAGGCAAATCGCCGTCATAATGAGGACACTTCTTGTCCGATTTCTTTTGTCGTTGCTGAATGCAATTTTGCTGATCGTCCTCAATTGAAATCCACCACCTGTCCATCCTCAATTACCAGAATACGGTCAGCGACCTGCGCAATTTCGTCATTATGGGTAATCATTACAATTGTCTGTCCATATTTTTTTGCTGTCATCTTAAGCAGAGCGATTACCTCGTCACTGGTCTTAGAATCAAGATTTCCTGTCGGTTCATCTGCAAATATAATTTCCGGACGATTCACCAGTGCTCTTGCAATTGCTACTCTCTGCTGCTGTCCTCCGGATAACTGATTTGGCAGATTATAAATCCGGTGTTCAAGACCCAGTGTGGTGATAATATCATTGACATAAGCTCTATCCACTTTTTTTCCGTCAAGCCCCAACGGAAGAACGATATTTTCCCACACATTGATGGAGGATACCAGATTGAATGCCTGAAATACAAATCCGATTTTTCTTCTGCGGAAAACAGCAAGGGCATCCTCCTTCATCCTGTATAAATCTTTCCCTGCTAAAGTAACACTGCCTTTTGTCGGGGTGTCCAGCCCTCCAAGCATATGAAGTAATGTACTTTTACCGGAACCTGACTTTCCGACAATTGCGACAAATTCTCCCTGCCCAATCTGGATATTCACATGATTGACGGCTTTGACCTGATTTTCCCCCGTCCCATAAAATTTGCAAAGCTGCTTGGTTTCTAATATCACACTCATGTGTTGCCTCCTTTTTAATTCTGTAAAGTGTACCTTTTCAACCAACATCCAAATTGTATCAGGACAATCTTTCATTTCACTTTCAAAAAACGAGCAGAAGTCTTACAGAATTGTAAGATTTCTGCCCACTTAAAATTTAACCAACATATGGTAATTGAATCACAAACGTGCTTCCTTTTTTCTTTTTGCCGGAGGTTACCGTAATCGTACCTGCGTGTTTTTCGATAATTTCTCTCGATAGAAAAAGTCCGATTCCTGTACCACTCTTTTCCATGACCTCCTTGGAACTTCCTCTGTAAAATCGTTGAAAAATTTTGTGATACTCATTCTGCGGAATACCAATTCCCTGATCCTCAATTTCCATTCTTACAAGATCGTTTCTTTTTTGTAACCGGATAAATATTCTTGAACCATCCGGGCTGTACTTGATTGCATTATCCAGAACGTTGATCACAGCTTCACCAAGCCATCTTTTATCCTGCATAACCATGCATGTTTCCAGCTCTTTTGCATAGTCAAAAACGAATTCAATTTCTTTCTCATCCGCTTTTGGATAAGTACAGTTCACAGCAGATATGACAGTATCCATAAGCGGAAGGTTTTTCTTATGAATCTGAATCAGTCCAGTTTCCATCTTGGATATTTCAAGAAGCGACTGCAATAATGTCTCCAGTCCATCCAGAGCACTCCGACAACGGATACGAAACTCCTCCTGTTCTGTGGCACTTAAGTCATTCTGCATCAGCACACTAAAACATGTATCCAAAGCTGCAACCGGTGTCTTTAACTGGTGAGAAATATCAGAAACCATTTCTTTCGTGTTCTCTTTTTCTTCCCGTGCTTCTTCCTTTAGCAACTGAATATGATGTCCGATTGCTTCAAGCTGGTCATTCAATTTTTCCAGTTCTGCATAATTTTCCGTTTTCAGTAAATCATCAAATTTATTTTCACGGAATCTGATCAGAATTTCTTCCAACTGGTCTAAAGTTTTCTGATGACACGCATCTTCTTTTTTCTTCCAATAAAGTAAAAAAGGCAAAAGAAGCACGCATATCACACTGCTTACAGCACCGGTCACCATAACCTGATGCCGGAATTGCATATAAAATGCATTCCCTTTATTTCCCCAGTATCCATATTGCTCCAATAATCGCCTTCCCTGTTCGTTGGTTTCAATATCCTTATCCTTAAGCAATTCCGAAACAGCATCCAGCCCGGAAAATTCTTCCTTTGCAGCAATCTCTGTCATAAGATTCATTTTATATTTATAATCTTCATAAAACACATACGTGGTAAAGCAATTGAATATTGCAAACAATACTATGACAGGTAATACCAAGGAGAGCACTACTGTAATCTTCTTGGGATATCTCTTTGTCACTGCCTTACCTCCTGATTCCATATATACCCAAGACCTCTGATATTCTTTATATAGACCGGTGCAGCCGGATTGTCTTCGATTTTCTCACGAAGTCTTCTGATATTGACAGCGATTGTATTTTCATCCACAAAATCCCCTTCCAGATCAAACACATTTTCCAATATTTGTGTTTTTGAAAGAATCTGTTTCGGATTCTGAAGAAAAAAAGTCAGCATTTTCAACTCCGTTTTTGTCAGACTGATTTCACGACTCTTTATCAGGACTTTCATTTCTCCTGCGATAAATACGATATCTCCCGAAATCATCTTTCCGGCTTCCGTTTTCTCCTGTCTGCGGCGGAAATGTGCTTCTATTTTCAAAAGAAGTACCGAAAGACTAAA
>Ga0129316_1000265_pt1 | contig 33728 bp, 30 predicted proteins | sample Cm1ome_2_FD_94429 | JGI IMG/M metagenome (GOLD analysis project Ga0129316, IMG submission 94429) | Eastern black-and-white colobus group fecal microbial communities from Wisconsin, USA - Cm1022B metagenome | ecosystem: Host-associated > Mammals > Digestive system > Large intestine > Fecal...
GCGGCGACGATGTTTTCAGCGATGGACAGGCCCAGCCCGAAGCTGCCGTCCCGGCTGCGGGCGGCATCCATGCGGTAGAAGCGCTTGAAGATATTCTGCAGATCCTGCCGGCTCATTTCCGCTGCCTCGTTGGAGACGCTGAGGCAGCAGCGGCGGTGGCGTGTTTTTTCGAGAGTGACCCGGACGGCGCCGCCGACGGCGTATTTTCTGGCGTTATCCAGCAGAATATCCAGCAGCTGGCCCAGGTACTGGCGGCTGCCGGTAAGGGTAATGCCGGGGGTGATTTGGGATTCCAGAGTCAGCCCGGCCTCGAAGAACACTGCCTCAAAGGGAAGCAGGGCGTCTTCTGCCAGGGCGGACAGATCCACTTTTTCAAAGACCATTTTCGACTGCCCATTGTCGGAACGGGCCAGTTCCAGCAGGTGTTCTACCAAATCGCGCATTTGGTGGGACATGGTCAGGATGCTGCTGACGCTGCGGCTCTTATCCGCGGCATCACCCTCCGGCATCTGCAAAAGCTCCGCGTTGGTCATGATGACCGTCAGGGGCGTCTTCAGCTCATGGGAAGCGTCGGCTACGAACTGCCGCTGCTGATCCCAGGCTTTTTCCACCGGGCGCACCATCCACCGGGCCAGCAGTACGGAAATGCCCAGAAAGAGCACCAGACACAGCCCGCCCAACTCGGCGCAGGTTTTTGCGAGACTGGAAAGGGCAGCCTTTTCACTGGTGATATCGGCAAACACCAGGGTTTCAGACAGGGGAGACTTGACCTTCAGAAATCGGAGGTTGTATTCGGAGATAATGCCGGTACGGGCGTTCTTCTGCACCACGGCCTCCGTCAGGGCCCGAAGAAAGACCTCGTCAGACAGGTCGTAATAGCCGCCGACGATGGCGGTGACTTTTCCATCGGCGCCGATTTTAACCATGAAATAAGGGAGCTTGACTTCGCTGCCTCCCGCGTTGGGGCGGCTCAACTGAAAGGGATTGGCGGCAACGGACTCCATCATGGAGATGCTTTCCTGCTGGAGCCCCTTCTGGGTGGCGTGGTACAAAAGGCCAAAGATGGAGCAGAGCATGACGGTGACAATGGCCATGATGACGCAGACGAAACGGACCCGCAGCTTTTTCAGCATCCCTGCGTCACCTCCAGTTGGTAGCCCAGGCGGCGGATGGACTGAATGGTCACATTGGAGCCGATGGCTTTCAGCTTTTTCCGCAGGAAGCCGATATAGACCTCCACATTGTTTTCCACCGCGTCGGAATCAAAGCCCCAGACCCGGGAGAGGATGCTTTCCTTGGAGACGATGGAGCCTCTGGCCTGGAAGAGATAGCGCATGACGTCAAATTCCTTGGCAGACAGCCGCACAGACCGGCCGCCGCACATCAGTGTGCAGGTGCTCAGATCCAGTACCGTGTTGCCCAGAGTCAGCTCATCCACCTGACTGCCCTGACGGCGCAGCAGCGCGCCTACGCAGGCCAGCAGCTCCCGGCTGTCGAAGGGTTTGGTCAGGTAGTAGTCTGCTCCGGCATTGAGGCCCTCAATGCGGTCCTCCAGCCCGGAACGGGCGGTGAGCATCAGAATGGGGGTTCCGCAGCGCTTGGCCCGGACGGAACGGGCCACCTGGTAGCCGTTCATTTTGGGCATCATCACATCCAGAATCAGCAGATCATAAACGCCGGTCTCCGCGTACTCCGCCCCGGCCTCGCCGTCATAGACGCACTCCACGTCAAACCCCTTCCGCTCCAGAAGTGTCTTCAGAGAGTCCGCCAGGAGCTTTTCATCCTCGATAACCAGAATTTTCACAGAATTCCCCCTATACAATACACCTTACTATCAGTATACTACACCTTTAAGCTGAAATAAAGCTGAAAATTTCCCCGGAACGGCTGCCCCGGGGAAATTTATCAGAGGAAGGAATTTACTTCTGCTGCAGCTTGGCGGCGTTTTCCTGAGCGCATCTGGCGGCTTCCGCGTCGGTAATCTTGTAGAAGAAGGCCATGATGGTGGCTGCTGCAAAATAGATGATGGCGGGGACGATCCAGCAGATGAACATGAAGCTCTTGACCCATGCTTCGTCAGGGGTGAAGCCTGCAACGTAGCCGGTGGCGCCCAGCAGGTACAGGCCGATGGTGCCGCCCAGAGCCATGCCGATCTTCATCGGGGGAGAGGCCAGACCGATGGCGATGGTCCGCATATCCTTGCCGGTCTTGTTCAGATACCACTCGCCGCAGTCCAGATACATGGTGACGGAGAAGGAGGAATAGATGTAGGTTCCGCAGGTGCCGAAGCTCATGAAAATGATGTACCATACCCAGTGCTGGGCGCCCATCAGATTCACGCCCACCAGGCCCAGGCCGAAAAGTGTGAAGCCCGCGACGCAGGACCACTTCTTGCCAATCTTGGTGCCGATTTTCGGCATGAACATGGCGGCCACAACGCCCACCAGAGAGGCGGCCAGGGTGGCCAGCGTCAGCTTGGTGAAGTCACCGACAACGTAGATGAAGTAATAGGTGTAGTTGGCCTGATACATGAACATACCGATCTGCAGGACGGTAAAGGAAATGAACAGGGCCAGCAGCTGGGGATTCTTAAACAGGGATTCCAGCATGTCCTTGATGGATACCCGGGGCGCACCGGCGGGACCCTGACCAACGGGAAGATCCTTGCCCTCTGCCAGCCGGGAAATGTTGCCCAAAGCCCAGGGCATGGGAAGCATGAAGACCAGAGCGACGATAAAGTAGTTCCAGCTGCCGAAGGGGAGCTTTGTGACCAGCGTGGGGATGAAGGAACAGATCAGCATGACCACGGTGTTCTGACGGATCATGTTGATGGTCATGGCGTTCCTGTTGGCGGGGTTGGGGCCGGCAACCACGGCAACAATGCCGTAGTAGGAGGTCTGAATGATGTTCATCAGACAGTTCAGAACGGCGTAAGAAACGCCCAGAACCACAACGCGGACGATCATAGGCGCGGTGCTGGTGTTCGCGACTTCCAGCATGATCGAGACAGCCAGGATCCAGCGGCCGTAGTACAGCCAGCTCTGGTTCTTGCCTTTTTTGCCCAGCTTGACTTTTTCGACGATAACGCCGCAGAAGAGACTGACGATAAAATCGCAGATCTTGGCGATCAGCAGCGCCGTGGCCAGGGTGGCGGCGGGGATTTTCAGAACTTCCGTGGCGAAGGTGTTCAGGTACATGAAGCCGACCATAATGGAAAGGGTCAGCAGCGAATAGGTACCCATGGTCCAAATCTCTTTTTTGCTGCTTGTGGGCTGCATAAGGGTTCCTCCTTTATTTCTCTCTCCTGATTGTTATTCCTGGCCGCAGCAGCCGATCCGGGACGCACGGTACAGTTCTTCCCGGAAGGCGGGGGTCAGATAGCCGGGCTTGGAATACATACTGCTCAGAACGCAGGGACGGTCAGGCCGGGCGTATTTGGCTGCGAAAGCCCGGGCGGCAGCCCGAAGTTCTTCCTCCGTGGCGGATTCGGGATGTTCCAGTTCGTTGATGACCACAGAGATGACGATCTTGTCTCCGTAGGTCTCCCAGAGCTTGCCGGTGTCGTTCATGGCCATGGGGGTCCAGGAGTCGAAGCCAGCGTCTACGAAGACGCCGCAGCGGGACTCCGCCTTGCCGCAGGAGTGCAGCTCGATAAATTTTCCATGGGAATGAACATGATCGCAGAAGCGCTTCATCTCCGGCAGGAAGACCTCTCTGGCCACGGCTTCGGAGAAGAAGGGGGCCATCTGGGAGCCCCAGTCATCATGGATGCAGAAGCCGGGAATATCATAGTATTGGCAGCACTTGTCTATAATGCGCATATACAGGGAGGTCGTCTCATGGATCAGCTCCTTGACCGCGTCAAGCTGGTCATCGTCCAGCAGTGCCATAGCGGCGCCTTCAAAGGTCATGAAGGAAATCAGCCGCTCGAACCAGCAGCCGTTCAGCAGCCAGAGAGTCTTGGGGCCGGAGGCCAGGTATTCCCTGTTCATCTCGGCGCTGCCTTCCCAGTCCCAGCTGTCGATATCGGGGAAGTGGACGTAGTCCCGCCAGTCGTTGGCGTCGTCAAAGAGCTTGCCTTCGCTCATGGAGCCGCCGGCTACATCGATGTACTTCCAGTTCAGACCGAACATATCCTTGCCGCCGAACTTCTCCCGGGGGGTGGGAACGGCTTCAAAGACAAATCCCCGGGCCACGTGATCGGGAATCACGGAGGGGCAGAAAAAGCCGGTTTCGGAGCCGTTCAGAATCCAAAGTGCCTCTTTGTCGATAAATGTACGCTTTACCAGCTCAGTGGTGCTGATGGGGTAGTTGAACACGGGAATAGTGCCGCCGCCAAAAGCGGGGACCTGAGCTACAACTTCCATTTCTTTTTCACTGAAGGGGATTTTCATTGTGGTCACTCCTTTTACAGATTCATATATTGGGGTTCCTTGCCTTGCTGCCTGTATTGTAGCACCCGGGCGGCGGAAAAGATACGGTCCAAGGGTACACTGGTTGAAGAGAAAAAATGACAAATTTTGTTCCAATGGTACAAAGATATGGGGGACGCCAAACCGGAAATTGTGAGAAATTACGGGAAGAGGCTTTCTTTTTTTGACAAACGATGGTAAAATAAAAAAATAAGAAAGTGAAGAGCCCAGAAATTGGACGGAAAGGACAAAACATGAAGCTTAGTATGTGGATTATAGCCAATTTGCTGGAATCCTTTGAACCGGAAGTACAAATCCGCAGGGAGTCCCCCAGAGTTCTGCGCAGCGCCCGGCTGGCCTACGCCACGGACTGCGTGCTGGTCCAGCAGGACGGGCCGGACTGTTTGTACCTTTGGCACGAAGACAGGATCCGCCTGACGGATATGTCCGCCCGGGAGGGCTTCGAACTGCTGCAAAGCCTGTTCGACTCCATGTTCGACTGGCAGAGCCGGATTGCGGGATGTATCGAGCGAGAGGATTTTCAGGCGCTGGTGGAGGAAATGGGGGTTGTATTCAGAACGCCGATCGCGCTGACAGACGCAAACCATGCCTGCCTCGCCTGCTCCAAAAGCTATGGGCCCGAGGAAGTGGATCGGGAATGGCTGCATCTGAAGACCTATGGTTATTCGTCCTTCATCTCCGCTAAGGAAATTTCCGAGGCGAGGCTTTCCTACCATATGGACGGCAAGGTTATACGTTTCCGTTTTCCGGAAGGCAGCAATATGTCCGACAGCCTTTCCATAACGGTTTTTCAGGGGGAGATGCCGGTAGGATATTTGACCGTCGTGGAAAAATCGCATCCTCTGAATGACGGCCATATGCAGCTGATGGTCATGCTGGCCAAGGCGCTGGCTCCCGCCCTGGGGCGGGAGCGGCGGGGCAGCGGATTGAACAGCTCCATGCTTCAGCGCCTTCTGGAGGGAGCGCCGGTGGCGGACGCGGGCGCGCGGCATTTTCTGGATCAGCGAGGCTGGACGGAGGCAGACAGTTACCGGGTATATGTTCTGAATTTTGAAGAAGCGTCGGAGCATATGCAGTGGGACTACAGAAAGTATTTTTCCGCCATTGCGGCGGTATTTCCGCTGGATCTGTGCGGCGTATTCGGCGGCAGGTTTGTGCTGCTGGCCAACGATAACAAAATGCCGGATGACCGCCGCCGCAGAAAGCTGGAGGAGATCTTGGGCGCTGCCCCTGTTTCCGGCGGCGTCAGCCTGAGCCATCAGGGCTTTGCGTTGCTGCCACGGCTGCTGGAGCAGGCGGAGTTTGCCCTGTGTACGCCCCCAAAAGAGGATGGTCACTTTACGGACTTCTATTCTCTGGCAATGGACTATCTGATCCGCAGCGATTACGCCCCGGACAGATGTCTGGCGGCCTGCCATCCGGATGTGTACCGGCTGTTCTGCCAGGACGAGGTGCTGTATAAGACGCTGTGGGCGTATCTGCTTCAGGATCGGTCCGTGACCAGAACGGTGCAGATGCTGTATGTCCATAAAAATACGCTGCTGTACCGTCTGCGCCGGATCGAGGAGCTCCTGCAATACAGCTTTACGGATGCCTATACCAGATCTTATATGCGCATGTCCTTCCTCCTGCTGGAACGTCACGCGGGCCTGCCCCAACCACCGGCGGCCGCTTTCGGCTTGCCGGAGGGGGAAAAGTAAAAAAGCCCGGCACTCCCGCGTTTTCCAACCGGAAACGCGGGAGTGCCGGGTTATGGACGGGGATGAACCGGGGGTTGTCGAATTGACAATTGACAGTTGACAATTAAGGAATTTCCTTCGGAAATAATTCAAAAATCATTTTAATTCGTCCCGCAGGGACACCATAATTGTCAATTGTTCATTGTCAATTGTCAATTTGTTTACTCTGCAAACCCCGATTTACCCCTCCCGTTCCTTCATTGAGAAGCACACGAACCCGCTCAGGGCGAATGCCGCGGCGGCGAGATTGCGGTGGGTCATCCAGTAGTGGACCATGGAGTGGTTGCGAACCAGAAAACACCAGATGAAGGGTACGGCGAAGACGATGAGCAGGCTCAGCAGGCTTGCTTTTTCCGGCGCGAACCGGCATCGTTTGGTCAGCAGCAGCCAGACCAGCACCCCCAGCAGCGCCAGAAGGATCAGTACGGCGGCGGGGTTGATAAAAACACCCAGATTCCGGCTGACGACAGCCCCAAAGGTGGCCTCCGCGCCGCCCTCAGCGGCGATGACGGTACCGCCGCTGCGGTATTGGATCTGCTCCATGGCATCGGACAGCGCATTGGTCCCGGTGATCAGGCTGGCGGCAAGCCATTTTCCGCTCCACATGCCGCCGTAGCCGAAGGCCCAGGCAGTCCCGGAACCGATGGTTTTCAGCAGCCGGTCCCGTCCGCTGGATTGGCTCATCAGGGCCTGCAGACCCAGGCAGATGCCCACGGCGCAGGCGGGATAGGTCAGAAAGTCAAAGAACGCGGTTCCCACGCCCAGAAATAAAAACACCAGATAGCCCCATTTCCTGTCCCAGCTTTCGGTAAGAAGCATGACAAGAGTGCCCAGCAGTGTCAGATAATAGATGCTGGAATACTGCATGCTGAGGGCTGTGGAGACGGGATTGATGGCCAGTATGGACAGCCCCAGGGGCAGCGCCAGCCGAAGTCCCCGCTTCCGGTAGGCGGTCAGCAGCACAGCGCAAGCAAGAATCAGCTGCAGCGCACCGTTCAGCATCCGGATATCGCTGAGGGAGAAAAACAGCAGCAGGGGCTTGAGAAACAGCAGATAGCCGTGCCAGTACCGGGCATAATCCAGGACCTGGCCGGAGCGATTCCCGTACACATACTGCTTCAGGGAATCCACCGGGGCCAGCTTGCCCTCGGAGAACTCCATCCGGGAGCAGCGCATGGCGGCCTTCAGCGGGTTTTCGTCCCGGACATAGACCGCGGTCTGCATCATGATGGCGTCGGTATACCCGTCCAGACGGGCACTTGTCTCCCCGGGAGCCCAGGAAAAGCTGGTGCCCTCCGTTTCAAAGATCGGCAGGCTCCTGTCCGCCTGGGTCAGCATCCGGCCGGTGGGCAGAATATATACACAGGTCATGGCAAGGACGCCCAGCAAAATGGACAAAATCAGGCAGATACAGCAGATAAGCGCCGCTTTGCTCAAAGATTTTACGTTCATAGACTCAAAAGTCCTTTCCTTTTTTGCCCATTATAGCATAGCGGTCAGGAAAAAACCAGCCTCTTTTCCAAAGGGACAGAAGGTGCATTGAACAATAGTGTCAAAGATATCCCGTTCTCCGCCGGATTTTTTGCTGATTTTTACTTGACAATTGTCCTTCGCACCGATACAATAAGATGTGATGTGAGCTTGCCTTATTGGCGGCTCCTTTACCGGCGTATGCGCCGGGGAATGCGTTTTGCGCCTTGTGGCGTTTTGCGATAGAGTGGCATATTTGCCAAAATCATCTCAATTTCACATGGGCCGCTGCGCACCCTGCCGCGCCAATTTTATGGAAGGAGGTGCGTTGTGGAATTATGGAATGGTATACGATTCTTGCAATCGTTCTGGGCGTCCTGATCGGTATCGCCGCCGGCTTCGCCGGAGGTTTTCTGTATCGGAAAAAGGTCGCGGAACGGGAGATCGGCTCCGCGGAGGCGGAGGCTACCCGTTTGATCAATGAGGCCATCCGAAACGGTGAAAACCGGAAGAAGGAAATGCTGCTGGAAGCCAAGGACGAAATCCATAAATCCCGCACAGAAAACGACAGAGAAGTCAAAGAACGCCGAGCTGAACTGACGAAGCAGGAACGCCGGCTTGAGCAAAAAGAAACAACCCTGGACAAGAAGACCGAAGCATTTGAACGTAAGGAAGAGGAACTGAATAAGCGCCTGACCAACGCGGCGCAGACCCAGGCGGAAGCCGAGAAGATCCGCCAGCAGCAGTTGGAGACCTTGGAGCAGCTCTCCGGTCTGACGCAGGAGCAGGCCAAGCAGTATCTGCTTGACAGCATTGAAAGCGATGTCCGTCATGACGCCGCCATGAAGATCAAGGAGATCGAGCAGCAGCTGAAGGACGAGGCAGAGGAGAAGGGCCGGGAGATCATCGCCACGGCCATCCAGCGCTGCGCCGCTGACCATGCCGCCGAGACCACCGTCTCCGTGGTGCCCCTGCCCAACGATGAGATGAAGGGCCGCATCATTGGCCGCGAGGGCCGGAATATCCGGACTCTGGAGACCATCACCGGTGTAGACCTGATTATCGACGACACCCCCGAGGCCATCACCGTCTCCAGCTTCGACCCCGTTCGCCGGGAAGTGGCAAGACTCGCCCTGGAGAAGCTGATCGTGGACGGCCGTATCCACCCCACCCGCATTGAGGACATGGTGGAAAAGGCACGGAAGGAAGTGGACCGCACCATCCGGGAGGAGGGCGAGCGGGCCTGCTACGAGACCGGCGTGCATAACCTGAACCCCGAGCTTATCAAGATTCTGGGCCGCCAGAAGTACCGTACCTCCTACGGTCAGAATGTTCTGAACCACTCCATCGAGGTCGCGCATATCGCCGGCCTGATGGCCGCGGAGCTGGGCGTGGATGTTGCCATGGCCAAGCGCGCGGGTTTGCTGCATGATCTGGGCAAGGCAATCGACCATGAGGTAGAGGGCAGCCACGTCCAGCTGGGCGCGGATCTGGCCCGGAAGTACAAGGAGAACCCCGTCATCGTCAACGCCATTGAGGCGCATCACGGCGATGTGGAGCCCAAGACGGTTATTGCCGTGCTGATTCAGGCCGCGGACGCCATCTCTGCCGCCCGCCCCGGCGCCCGCAGGGAGAATGTGGAGAACTATATCCGCCGGCTGCAGAAGCTGGAGGAACTCACCAATTCCTATCCCGGCGTAGAGAAGTCCTATGCCATCCAGGCCGGCCGGGAGGTTCGGATCATGGTCAAGCCCGAGGTGGTTTCCGAGGACAATATGATCCTGCTGGCCCGGGACATTGCCAAGAAGATCGAAGCCGAGCTGGAATACCCCGGCCAGATCAAGGTCAACGTCATCCGGGAAACCAAGGCTGTGGAATTCGCAAAGTAAAAATTGGGAGGCTGTCCGGTTTGGACAGCCTCCTTTTTTGCGCTTTTTATCGGTTCAGCCAACGTTCCACGTCTGCGTCTGTGCCAAGTACCTGGTGAGTACCATCCAGAGTGTGCAGCGTTCCGGCGTTGTAGTCCAGGCCGGAGGCGGCGTAGTCATAACTCTCCGCAATGCGGGTCTTCTCCACCCGGGGATTTGGGCTGGGAATGGCGGAGAGAAGGCTCCTGGTATAGGGGTGTACGGGGTGGGTGAAGATCTCCTCCGTGGTGCCGGTTTCCAGCAGGTGGCCCAGATGCAGCACACCGATCCGATCCGAAATGTACTTGACCATGGACAGATCGTGGGCGATGAACAGGTAAGCCGTGCCGGTCTCCTGCTGGATGTCCTTCATCAGATTGACCACCTGGGCCTGAATGGATACGTCCAGGGCGGAGATGCACTCGTCGGCAATAATCAGTTTTGGGTCCATGATCAGAGCCCGGGCGATGCCCACCCGCTGCCGCTGACCGCCGGAGAACTGGTGGGGATAGCGGTCTGCGTGCTCCGGGGCAAGTCCGACTTTTGCCAGGATCCGGTCGATTTTCTCCTTGCGTTCCGCCTGATTTTTGTACAGGTGGTGTATATCCAGACCCTCGCCGATAATCTCGCCTACCTTTTTCCGGGGATTCAGGCAGGCCATAGGGTCCTGAAAGATCATCTGCATCTGTGTCCGGAGCAGCTGGGTGGTTTTCCGGTCCAACTTTCCGCTGATGTCTGTGCCGTTGAAAAGGATCTGACCTGCTGTGGGTTCGTAAAGACGGATGATGCTGCGGCCGATGGTGGACTTGCCGGAGCCGGATTCTCCCACCAGACCATAGGTCTCGCCGGGATAGATATCAAAGCTTACGCCGTCCACGGCACGAACGGTATAGCCACCGCTGACCTTGAAATATTGCTTCAGGTCCCGGACCTGCAAGAGAGGCTGCTTTTCAGACATTTTTCCCTGCCTCCTTCTTCATGCGTTCAATGCGGGCTTTCAGTTCCGGCGGCAGCTCCACCTTGGGAGCGCGGGGATCGAGCAGCCAGGTGGCCGCATAATGGGTGTCGGTGATCTTGAACATGGGCGGCTCCAGACGCTCGTCAATATTCAGCGCGTAAACGTTCCGGGGGGCAAAGGCGTCGCCCTGAACGGGATGCAGCAGGTTGGGAGGAGAGCCGGGAATGGTATAGAGCCGGTCGTCCTCGGTGTCCAGATCCGGCATGGCGCTGAGCAGACCCCAGGTGTAGGGATGGGCGGGGGTGTAGTAGATTTCGTCGGTGGTGCCGGTTTCCACAATGCGGCCGGCGTACATAACGTTTACAAAGTCCGCGACCTTGGCAACCACGCCCAGATCGTGGGTGATGTAGATCACGGAGATATTCCGTTCTCTCTGGATGCGCTGGATCAGCTCCAGGATCTTGGCCTGGATGGTTACGTCCAGAGCGGTGGTGGGTTCGTCGCAGATCAGAAGCTCCGGGTCGCAGGCCAGAGCAATGGCGATGACCACACGCTGGCGCATACCGCCGGAGAGCTGGTGGGGATAGTTCTTCATCCGCTCCTCTGCGTCGGTGATGCCAACTTCCTTCAGCAGGGCCACGGCCTTTTTGTGGGCCTCGGCCTTGGGGGTCTTGTAATGCCAGATCATACCCTCCATGATCTGCTTGCCGATGGGCATGGTGGGGTCCAAGCTGGTCATGGGGTCCTGGAAGATCATGGCAATGCGCTTGCCGTTGATGTGGCGGCGGATATCCTGCTTCTTCATTTCCAGAATATTGACGGTTTCGGGTGTGCCGTCGTCGTGGTGATAGGTAAACTCGATGGATCCGCTGTCTACCCGGCCGTTTTTGGCAAGAATGCCCATGGCGGCCTTGACAGTAACGGATTTTCCGGAACCGGACTCGCCCACAATGGCAAGCGTTTCACCCCGGTATAGGTCCAGGTTCACACCCCGGATGGCGTGAACGGGGCCTGCAGTGGTGGTGAAGGTAATGCTCAGGTCCCGCACGGTCAGTACTTTTTCTCGTTCCATTCCGTATCTCACATCTCTTTCAGTTTGGGATCAAAGGCCTCCCGCAGGCCGTCTGCCAGCATGTTGAAGCTGAGCATCAGAATCGCCAGCACGGCAATGGGCGGGATGATCTGGTAAGGATGGGTCGTAAAGCTGTTGAAGGCATCGCTGATGAGGCTGCCCAGGGAGCACTGGGGCACGGGGATGCCCAGACCCACGAAGCTCAGGAAAGCCTCGGTAAAGATGGCGGTGGGAATGCTGAACATGAGCTGGGTGATGATCTGGCCGATAATATTGGGCAGGACCTCCTGGAAGATGATATGCAGGCTCCCCGCACCCAAAGTGCGGCTGGCAAGGACGAATTCCTGCTCTTTCAGCTTCAGCATTTCTGCCCGGGCGATGCGGCTCATGCCAATCCATTCCGTAATGACCAGAGTCAGCACAATGGTTCCAAAGCCGGGCTTCAGAACCATCAGCAGCAGGGTGCAGATCACCAGTCGGGGGATACCGTTGTTAATCTCGGCGAAACGCTGCATGATGCTGTCGGTCAGGCCGCCGAAGTAGCCGGAGATCAGGCCGTAGCTCATGCCCAGGGTCATGTTGATGACGGCAGACACCAGGGCAATGCCCAGGCTGATCCGTGTGCCTTGCCAGACCCGGGTCCAGATGTCCCGGCCCAGAGTGTCGGAGCCGAACCAGTAATAGGTGTCGTAGGCTTCTTTCTTTTCATATCCGTTAACGACCTTGGTGCCGGAGGAGGTGGTCATGGTTTCGTTTCCATCGAAAATGCCCAGCTTTTCCAGCCCCGGGATCCGGGGAGCAAAGTTTTTCTCCGAAAGATTCTGCTCGGCGTAATCATATTTGTTCATGCCGGGGCCCGCAATGGCGAAGAATGTGATGATGACGATCAACACCAGCGCCACCAGCGCACCCTTGTTGCCGACAAAACGCTTATAAACGTCTTTCCAGTAGCTTTGGGAGGCGAAGTTGGAATCGATGTGGACAGAGGCAGTATCAGTCCTCCACTGAAAATCGTCCGGTTGGAAGGTATACTCCGCCGGGGCGGGCTGGGCCGCGGAAACTGTTTTACGAAGCTTCATTTCTGTTTGCCACCATCCTTTGCGACCCGGATCCGGGGATCGATAATACCATAGAGAATGTCCACTACCAGCATGATGCCAATGTACATGGCCGAATAGATGAAACTCAGGGCAATGACCACATTGTAGTCGTTGGACTGAATGGCTGTTACCAGAAGGCTGCCCACGCCGGGAATGGAGAAAATCTTTTCCACCACCAGACTACCGGTCATCAGATCCACGATCAGAGGCGCCAGCACGGTAATGATGGGGATCAAAGCGTTGCGCAGGGCGTGGCGGATAATGAGCGGTGCGCCGGTAATGCCCTTGCTCTCGGCAAGGAGCATGAAGTCGCTGTCAAGAACCTCCAGCATTTCCGTCCGGGTGAACCGGGCGATGCTGGCCATAGTGAACATGGACAGGGCGATGCTGGGAAGTACGGAGGAAGCAAAAGGCGTCTTATCCGCATAGAGCATGGGAAAGATCTTCAATTTGAAGCCAAAGGTGTAGCTCAGGCCCAGAGCGAAAACATAGCTGGGTACGGAGACGCCGATGACGCTGATCAGGGTACTGATGCTGTCCCATATGCTGTTGTGGTTCAGAGCGGCAATGATGCCCAGAATCAGCCCTACCAGCGCGCCCAGCATTACAGCCTGACCGCCAATGCGGATGGAAACCGGCAGACGGCTCTGGATCAGCTGAGTAATGGGGGTGTTCTTGCTGATGGTGTAGCTGACGCCGAAGTCGCCTTTGCAAAGGTTCGCCACATACTTACCAAACTGGACGATGATCGGCTGATCCAGTCCGTACTTTTCGTAGAGCACAGCCCGCTGATCGTCGGAGAGTTTTTCATCGTTGAAGGGGGAGCCGGGCATCAGCTGAAGCAGAACGAACAGCACCAGTGTAATGGCCAGCAAAGTAAAGGCGGAAATAAGGACACGCCTGAGAATATATCGTTTCATGCTTTTCTCCTTTCGGTTGCGGAGGACGATGGCGGCACTCTAATACAGTCCTTTACAATACAATGCCGTCATCGCCCTCAGCAAGGAAATTATGTAGGGGCGGGAAAAGCGCAGCGGCTTTGAAGGATCAAAGCCGCTGCGGCAAATGCGTTACATTAACCCTTTACGGTGTCCTTGTAGACACGGTTCAGAGCCACGGGATGGAATTCGACGCCTTCCACGCCGGTCTTGATCATGTTGGCGTTGGCCTTTGTATATACGGGGATGATGACTGCCTGATCCATGACGATCTTCTCAGCGTCATACATGGCGTTCCAGCGGCCTTCGGGATCGGTGACATAGGCGCCGGTGGTGCAGTCGGCAATGATGGCATCGTAGTCCGCATCGCTCCACAGACCATAGTTGTTGGAACAGCCGGTGGTCCACATGTTCAGATAGGTCATGGGATCGGCGTAGTCAGGACCCCAGCGGGTCAGGCAGACCTCGTAGTTGCCCTCCTGGATATCGGCTACACGCTGCTTCTTAGGCTCAACCTTGATATTCAGGGTCACACCGGGCAGGGCCTTTTCTACCTGGTCCTTAATAACGGTAGCAACGTTCTGGGTTTCGGTCTGGTCCTCGACCAGAAGCTCAAATTCAAAGGTATCGGTGCCCAGCTCAGCCTTGGCGGCTTCGTAATACGCAGCGGCCTTTGCGGCATCATCGGAGCAGACATCGCTGAACTTTTCCTGGTCAGCGGAGAAGTCGGAGCCGTCGGGGCCGGCGGCGAACTGAGGCGGGACGGCAGTGTAGGTGGCGACGGAGCCATCCTTAACAACGTCCTCCACAATGGACACACGGTCCAGAGCATTGCTCAGAGCCAGACGCATATTCTGGTTGGCCAGAGCGGGAACGTCATTCTGGTTCAGAGTCAGGTACCACAGATAGCCGGCACCGGTGACTTTCAGTTCAGGATCGCCCTCGACCTGCTCAACCTGATCGCCGGAGAGCGTCACGATGTCCAGGTCGCCATTCTGATAGCTCATGTAAGCCTGCTGGCTGTCCTTGATGACCTGGTAGCTCAGACCATCCAGCTGGACCTTGTCAGCGTTATAGTAGTCGGGGTTCTTTGCCAGGGTGAAGCTCAGGGCGGCGGGCTCATAGCTGGTCAGGATAAAAGCGCCGTTGCTCAGGGTGGTTTCAGGGCTGGTGCCGAAGGTACCGTCGGCCAGACTCTCAAAGAAGGCCTGGTTCACAGGGTAGAAGGTGGGGAAGTACATCAGGCTCAGGAAGTAGCTGACGGGAACCTCCAGCGTGACCTCCAGGGTCTTGCTGTCCAGAGCCTTGACACCCAGCTCGCTCTTGTCCATCTCGCCGGCAATGATGGCTGCAGCGTTCTTGACCTGACCGATGTCGCTGAGCATGTAGCTGTACTCGGAGGCCAGAGCGGGGTCCGCGGCACGCTGCCAGGCGAAGACGAAGTCTTCGGCAGTCACGGGGTCTCCATTGGACCAGTTGGCATCTTCCCGCAGGTGGAAGGTGTAAACGGTGCCGTCGTCGCTGATATCCCAGCTTTCGGCAATGGCGGGGACAGCTGCGCCGTCGGCGTCCATCTGGGTCAGGCCGTCGGTGTAGTCGGCGATGACTTCAAAGCTGGTGCCGTCAGTGGCAACCTGGGGATCCAGGCTCTCGACCTCGACCTCAACCATGACATTGAGGACTTTGTCGCCGGCTGCGGCCGCTGTGGTGTCAGCAGGGGCTGCTGTGGTATCGCTTCCGGAAGCGGAAGTGGTTGCGGTGGCGGAGGTGTCGGAGCCGCTGCTGCCGCAGGCGGCCAGAGACAGAACCATAACCATCGCAAGAAGCAGGGCAATGATTTTCTTCGTGTTCATCTTTTCATTTTCCTTTCCTTGGGTGATGTGCCTGCGCGGCGCAGACACGGCAAAGTGCTCAATTTGTATCACTGAAATCTATGCACTTTGCTATGGGCCACATTATACCCGCGGAAATGGCATCTGTCAAACAAAAAATGCAAGTTCTTGATTAACATCTTTCATTTCTGCTGTTTGCATAAAAACAAACCGGAAATTTGTAGAAATGTATATAAAATAACAATGAATGAAGTATGAATGAACGCATAGAAGAGACCAATGTCCGCGCAATACGGCTTTATTATAGAAAGGTTCTTTTGATGCGGCCATTCGTGCGCTTACGGCGGAACTGTGAAAAACATATTGTTTTCGTAGTGTATGCGAAGATGATGTATACCTTGCGCCGAAATATGGAAATTATCACAGGATATGCAGAGGAGAGGCCGGAAATATGGACCGTGGAAAGAGAAAATACAGGATGTAAGTGCAAGCGTGATACAGCAGACATGCATAAATGAGAGAAAATAGCGGGATTGCAAAATAACGCTTGACAAAAAATAGAAACCATGCTAGAATATCAAAGCTGAATCGCTCAGGTAAGGGCTTACGCGGGTGTAGTTCAATGGTAGAACACCAGCCTTCCAAGCTGGATACGCGGGTCCGATTCCCGTCACCCGCTCCATTCGAGATGCGCCAATAGCTCAGCTGGATAGAGCAACTGCCTTCTAAGCAGTAGGTCGGGGGTTCGAGTCCCTCTTGGCGTACCAGTTCAGAAATTGCATATGGTGGATATGGCCTAGTTGGCTAAGGCGTCAGATTGTGGCTCTGAAGATCGTGGGTTCGAGTCCCATTATCCACCCCATAAAAAAGAAGCACCCTTTCAGGGTGCTTCTTTTTTATGGAATCCGGTGGATAATGGGACTCGAAAGGGCGGCGGCAGCTCTGCTGCCGTAAAAACAGTCCGGTGGACTGTTTTTAGCCCGTGGGAGAGTCCCCTTTTCTCCGAACGCACCCCGTAAGGGGTGTGGGCGGAGAAAAGTCACTCAACGCGGGGCACCCTTTCAGGGTGCTTCTTTTTTATGGAATCCGGTGGATAATGAGACTCGAAAGGCCGCTAAGAAAACATGCCGGTGGCATGTTTTCAGGCCGTGGGAGAGTCCCGTTTGCCGCGCCAGCGGCAAACAACAGGAAGAAGAGACAAGGTGGATAACGGGACTCGAAGAGAGCGGCCCGCCCGTCAGGGCGGGTAAAAAAGTGTCCGGTGGACACTTTTTTAGCTCGGGGGAGAGTCCCGTTTGCTGCGCCAGCGGCAAACAACTGAAGGAGCGGACAAGATGGATAATGGGACTCGAAAGGCCGTTAAGAAAACATGCCGGTGGCATGTTTTCAGGCCGTGGGAGAGTCCCGTTTCTCCGAACGCACGTGGGGACGCGTTCAGAGAAAAGTACTTAGCGGTATGGCCTGAGCTGATCAGAGAATGTAGGCGGAAATGGACGCACAAATCTGTTTGATATCGACCTTTGCCTTAAAATCGAATTGCAGACGATTTCCATCGTTGAACATCAAAACCAACTCACTGTCAATGTCCAGTATACCGGCTGTTTCAATACCAAAATACTGAACTTTAGAGTACGGGTACGAGAAATAAGATACCTTTTTGCCCGTGATTCCCTGAACGTTCACAACAAAAACACGTTTGTTAGTAAAAATCACCTGATCACGGACGGTCTGAAAGCACTGAACGGTGCTTTCGCCGGGAACGAAGAAGTCAGCGACTTCCGGACGAATTTGGGATTCCAGAATCGGTTTCAGGTTCAGCAAATTTGCATCACCGAGAATGCCTGAAGAAATTGTTGCCATTGCGAGTCCCCCTTACATCATTATACTACAATTTGATTATATTCTCTGAAACACAGAATGTCAATAAATGAAGACTAATATTGCGATTATTGTTTTGTAATCGGATATAACGCAAACATAAAACGGCATTTCTTCTGAAATGAACACAGTTGCGGGCAGACGACATTATCTTTCCCGTTTTACCTCTCCTGCCTGAAACACCGCCTCGTTCATCAGATTTTCCTCCACCAGATCCCGGATGAACCGCTTGTCGAACTTCGCTTCCCCCTCCGGCACGGCCAGACTGGGATAGCCTGAGCCGCGCTGCAGATAGTCATCGGTCACAATGGTATAGTCTTTTCGGGGGTCCAGCGGTTTTCCGTCAATTTCCACGGCGAGGGGATCCCGGTGCAGCGTTACGTTGCTGCTGAAGCCCAGACAGCCCAGCACGGTTCCCCGGAATCCGGAACCCTGGCCGGACTGGCGGATATGGGCATCGTCCAGGGACCGGCGAATGGCTTCCAGCAGCTTTTCCCCCGGCAGAGTGTAAATCGTTGGGTTCAGTTTGGAGGGGAGCAGTTCAATAAGGCTTTTCCGGGACACGGGTCTGCGCAGAGGTCCCAAAGCAATGCCGCTGTGCATGAGGGCCAAATCCCCGCCGAATTCCCTGTGCAGACAGTCGCAGATAAAGTTCGTCAGGGCGCTTTCCCGGAAGGGGTCAAAGTCCAGTTCCCGCAGAATGGGAAGCTCCTGAGAGAGAATGGCATCCGCCGTGGCCTGGGCTTCTTTCAGCCGGGCATCGAATGAAGGACTTCTCCGCGTCGGAAGTTCAATCTGCGCGGAGTCCAGAATCCGGATATTCCCCTCATCGATGTCCAGAGCCACCCGGCCCAGGTATTCCCCCTTGCCGGACTGGGAATACCCCGCTTCCGCAACAACGGCGTGGGAGTGTCCGCCAAGCCACAGGTCTATGGGCGGCAGACGCTTTGCCAGTTCCCGGTCCACCAGGTGCCCGCTGTGGGAAAGAAGAATGGAAAAGTCGTATTTTCCCTGATTCTCATTCAGAATCTGTGTTACCGCCGGAACGGGGTCGATCGTGCGCAGGTTTCCCATTTCGAAAAACAGGTCGTATTTGCCCGCAATCATCCCCGCGCCGTAATAGGGCGCCAGACCGATGACCAGAAATCGTTTGCCGCAGCGCTCCAGAATCACATGGCTTTTCAGGCCCGGAACAGGCGTGCCGTCATTGCGGCAGATGTTGGCGCAGAGCATGGGCAGCTGAGCAAGCCGCTCCAGATCCGCGCTTCCCAGATCGATCTCATTGTTCCCAACGGCCATGGCCTCCGGGCGGCAGAGCGCCAGCAATTCCAGAGCGCTCCTGCCCCGGTCGGCCTGTACCAGAACGCTTTTCAGATCCAGAAAGTCGCCGCTGTCAAAATACAGATCCGATTTTCCCCGATGGTCGGACAGATAGGCGCGGACCCGGCTCAGGAAGGAGAAATCCGCATGGATGTCGTTGGTGTGATAGATATTCAGACGCACAGCGATGGCCTCGATTCCGTAGTGTATTTCTCTTATTATACGAAAAATCCTCCCAGTCGGTCAAGTGCGTTTTCAAAGACGGAGACAAGATTATAAAAATATGCGAAACGCTCTTGCGCCCGCTTCGATTTCCGCCTATAATAAACGCAGGATCTGAACCCCACAAGGAGGTTTTTGTCAATGCGCGATTGCTGTCTGCCCCACAACCACGGGGGCGTGTTTGAACATGGAGAGGAGAATATGCCGGGTACGGAGGATTTCTCCACCGTGGCAGATGTGTTCAAGAAGCTGGATGACCCCAGCCGGCTGAAAATTTTCTGGCTGCTGTGCCACTGTGAGGAGTGCGTTATCAATCTGTCCTCGCTGATGGAAATGAGCAGTCCTGCTGTGTCCCATCACCTGAAGGTGCTCCGCTCCGCCGGGCTGATTGTCAGCCGCCGGGAGGGAAAGGAGGTCTATTACAAGGCCGCCGATACCGCCGTCTGCCGGACGCTCCACGAGACCATTGAAAAGATCATGGAAATCTCCTGCCCAAAGTAAAGAGCAGATAGAAAATACAGGGGACGATACCCGCATCGTCCCCTGTATTTTTGCGCAAAAATGTTACTGCTGTTCCTGCCCGAAGTGCAGCTGGCGGATACCCTCCACCTCGTCGCAGACCTTCTTCAGACTACATACATTGCAGTCCGTCATGGCGGCGGTCATGGCGTGGTCAATGGCCCGGGTGATCTCCCGGCTTTTTTGAATGGTTTCCTCCAGCGCGCCAAAGGGAAAGGCGGGATCTGTAATGTAGATCAGGCGGACGGCCTGAATCTGGGGGTTTTCGTGGTAGCTTTTCACCATCAGTCCGCCTACCTGGGAGAAGGTCAGGCCCTTTTTCAGGGCATCCCGGCTGACCCGGGCGGATTCCCGGCCCTGGATGGCGGAAATGCGGGTCATGAAGCCCTCCGGGTTTACATGGTAGCGCACGAAGTCGATTTTTTTAATGGCCTGATACAGGGCGCTGCCCTGATCCGGCAGACCGTCCCTGACGCTGGCGACGGTGAGCCGGGCGTAGGGGACATCCTTCCGGATCTCCGGCAGATCCGGTCCGCAGAGCAGAATCTCATCCTGCGCGAACCCGCCCGCGGTCACCGCCGTGGCCCCCAGAGCGGGTAAGTTTTCGCCGCCCAGCTCATAGGCCATGTCGGAGCGCAGAATCATGTTCCGGCTGCCCGTGTCCGGCCAGCCATCCGACAGAGGCAGGGACCGAACCGGGAGGCCGTCCAGCAGGGACTGCCACTGGGCAATGATTTCTTCGTAGAGCCGCATATTACAGATGCCGATCCCGCTTGATCTTGTCGTAGTGCTTCAGAAACAGAGGCTCCAGCGCGGCAGTGAGCTTCATGTCCAGATTGAAGAAATACACCACAAAGGTCAGCACGAACAGGGCGGCCACCACGATGGCGGCGATGCCCAGAATTTTCAGAATGATCATAATTTCCTCCTCAGCCCTGGGCCAGACCCTTCTGCCGGGCAAACTCCGCCGCGCCAATGGCGCCGATCAGCTGGGGATCCACCGGCAGGTCGATGACCTCCAGTTTCAGCACCTTCTGAATAGCCTGCTTCAAGCCCTCGTTCTTGGCGCAGCCGCCGGTCAGGGTGATCTTGTCCACGGCACCGGCTTTTTTTGCCATGACGAAGCAGCGCTTGGCAACGGACAGCTGGATGCCCGCCGCGATTTCATCCATGGGCTTGCCCTCACCCACCAGAGAGATGACCTCGGACTCGGCAAAGACCGTGCACTGGGCCGTAATGGGAATGACGTTTTTGGCCTTCAGGGACAGGTTGGAGAACTCCGTCAGCTCCATTTCGAAGGCCTTGGCCATGGCCTCAAAGAACCGGCCGGTACCGGCGGCGCACTTGTCGTTCATGGCGAAGTTCAGCACCGTGCCGTCGGTGTCCACGGCGATGCCCTTTACGTCCTGACCGCCGATGTCAATGATGGCCCGCACGCTGGGGTCCACCACATGGACGCCCATGGCATGACAGCTGATTTCGGAAATATTCTCGTCCGCCGCGGGCACCTTGTTCCGGCCGTAGCCGGTGCCCACCAGATAGCTCAGGTCCCGGTAGGAATTCAGCTCCTTAACCTGGGAAACCGCCTGATTCAGAGCGTCCTCACAGCTGAGCACGGAATTGATGCGGCTGCGCAGGGTGACGTCAGCCACCATTTTGCCGGTCTCATCCAGAATGACGCATTTTGTATAGGTACTGCCGGAATCACATCCGCCGAAATAACGCATAGTATTTCTCTCCTTGTTATCATTTAGCCTTCCCCTTGGGGAAGGTGGCCCGCCGAGAGGCGGGTCGGATGAGGGGCGGGGCGCAGAACCGATGTAGAATCAGCCTATGCAGTCTCTGTTCCGTCCAGCAGAGCTAGATTGCGTAGTTTTCCCTTTGCCGGTTCTGCGTATCGCCCCTCATCAGTCAGGGCTGCGCCCTGCCAGCTTCCCCCGGGGGAAGCCTTTTTACATTACCACGAGTTTTCGTCGTGGATGACCTCCAGAGTGGGGTCAATGGGCTCCTCCCGCATGACGGAACGCATATAGCGATTCACCTGATCCCGGACACCCTGACGGGTGACAATCCGGGGATCGAACAGATCGTGGGTGACCCAAACCAGGTGGATGCCCAGCTGCCGGGCCTTTTCCTCGAACTGGCCGTGCATGCCGTCCAGCGCCTTGCAGCTCATGTGCTCCCAGAGAATGACCATGTCCGCATTGAATTCTTCACAGAACTCCCACAGCTCATCCAGCAGCACCTTGTAGCCGCCGTGGGTCCGGTTGCGCATGATCATGTTCTCCGTCAGCCAGGCCATATCGTAAATAGCCTGCTCCCGGTTCTCCGGGGTGTCTTCTTCTGCCAGCACCTTGGTGGAGACCATGCTCAGCATGTCTGTCAGAGGCACGATGCCCCAGCAATTCAGCAGCCACAGCAGGAAATCCATGTAGTAGTGGGACTGCACGCCCCAGACAATGGCCCGGTGGCGGTATTCTTTGGCCATGCGCTTCTTTTTGGCGTAGGCCTGTTCCGCAAGCCTGGCAATCGTCCGGTCCGCCTCCACAAATTCCGGCACCTTGCCGCAGATGGCCATATAGTTGGTCTCTGTGTACAGAGCCAGATTGGAGCCGAAGACCTGGGGGTAGTCCGTCTTGTTCATATCCAGCCATTCCTGGCGGTACTTGGTGGAGATATTCACCCGCTTGGCGCACTCGAAGTAATACTTCCAGTCCCACTTCTCCCCGGTGTGCTCTTCTACGAAGGCAATGGCGTTGCGGATTTCCTGGGCGGCGTATTCCTGCACGTCCTCCTCCCGGTGCCGCAGGGGGGCGGCCAGCTGGAAGCAGGGAATGCCGTCCTCCAGCTCCAAGCGCTTGGAGATAACGCCGTTGCCCATCAAAGAGCCGTCGCAGGTGGTGTTGCACTGAATGGCGCAGGCACCCAGAACGGGGGCATCATCGTCAATGGACACACCGGCCTCGGCCTCCGGCATGGGGCACACGTCACCAGCCAGGCCGAATTCCTGGGCTACGTCAATGTAGTGCAGGGCGGCGGTCTGATTCAAGAGCACAGAGACATAGGTGGAGGGGGTCTCCCGGCTCAGACCTTTCAGAGTGGGGAAGCCCATCATGACGGCGGTCATTTCATTTTCGTCCACCAGGACCACCTTTTTGGAGAATTCCGTGTCGTTGCCGATGCGGCGGTCACCCCGGAACAGGTTGTCCAGGAGCTTTGCCACATCCTTGATGATCAGGTCCTGCTCCGTGTGGCAGATGCGCAGGTATTCGCCCCGGAGCCCCTGGGTATGCCGGTCCACCATCATGGGCACGGCCAGATAGTTGGCCATCCAGCGGTAGCGGAACATGGCCTTGATGTTCCGGGGCTTGATAACGAAGCCTGCCAGAGTGCCCATAATGCCCAGCCAGCACTTGTAATCGTACATGGTGTCTGCCAAGCCCCGCCATTCCCGGCGCTTACGGACCTTGCCATTGGTGTAAAAGTCGCCCAGACGATCGGCGCCGATTTCCTTAGCCATGGACAGCACCTCCCTGAATCTTCTTGATTTCCATGCTCTCTACAAAGGCCTGAACCCGTGTCCGCAGCTGGCCGGAGGAGCCAACGGCATAGGGCCGGTCCACAGACAGCACAGGGTAGCCGTATTCGTCCCGGAGAACCTGGGTGCCCACCATGCGCTCGTAGGCCCAGGGGTCACAGAATTTCACCTGCTCATAGATAATGCCATCGGCCTTGTAGTCCATGGCAAGCTGGTTGACATAAGCACGGCGCCCCAGCATTTTGGGCATGTTCATGTACCGGGGACACTGGGCCCGGTTCATATACTGGCGGCAGATCTGGGTCAGGGCATCCTCATCGTCTGTGAGCTCGATGGGGTCCCGGCCCGGGAAGGAACCGTAGCAGAACCGGTCCGCGCAGACATAGGCCCCGCTTTCCTCAATCAGTTTCACCATGTCGATGTCGTCCACCTCAGAGCCTACCAGAACGACTCTGGCCCGGAATTTGGGCTTGGGATCCGGCTGACGGGTCTCCAGCTCCTTCAGTGTCTCCTCCAGCATGGGGATCAGAAGGTACTTGGGGGCGGCGTAGCTGATGAGGTTGATGATGTGGTATTCGTAGCCCGTGATCCGGGGATTCTCCTCCTTCCGGTATTCGCCGATCTCCCGGATCAGGCGGCACAGATGGTTGTGCTCCTCCACGGCCTTGCGGATGGCGGCATCGGATACGTCAATGCCGAAATGCTCCCGCAAAGGTGTGAGAATGTGGTTTTTGCACTGTAAAACATAGAGATTCAGGCCGTTGTCATCGGCCTTCATGGGAATTTCCATGTAGGAGTAGAAAAAGTGCTCCTTTTCCATGGTCTTGAGCAATTCCATATTCTCCACGCATCGGTTCATCATGGAGCAGCCATCCGGGGTGAAGACACAGTCGGCGAAGTTGAAGCCGCCTTCAATGGCCCGCTCCAGCAGGGCCCGGCTGTATTCGCACAGGAAGCTGGTCATGTAATAGGTGCCCATTTCCATAGAGCCGGTCCTGGGTGCCCGCAGCCGCGCGGAAAATACCCCCGGCAGATTCAGCAGGGGCTCCGGCACATTCTCGCAGGTATAGGCGGCGCAATACTTCCCCTCCGCCTGGGCCTGCCGCACCAGATCGTTGTTGGCCTCCTGCAGGAGACGCTCAAAGTCGTATAAATACTTCAGATCCTTCATTTTTTCCCTCTTTCATTCCAATTGACAATGAACAGTTGACAATTGACAATTAAGGAGTTTCCTGCGGAAACAGGTTAAAAATTTTCGTCCCGCAGGGACACCACAATTGTCAATTGTTCATTGTCAATTGTCAATTTGTTCTTTTACAAGCCTTGACGGATCGTTCCGCCCCTCTTATATTCCCAGCTTTTCCACCGCTTCCCTCACTCCCCGGACGATGTTGGCATCCTCCGGCAGGTAGAAGACGTTTTCGCCCCGTATGTCAAACTCGGCAAGGGCCGGGTCGTTTTCGATGTAGCTCAGCACCGGGATATCCCCGGTGTCCAGCAGGGGAATCACATCTTTGGAGGGCAGACGGTTGACGATGGTGCCCACCTGGTCGTACATGACCAGCTCATCGGCCACTTCTTTCACAGTCCGGATCACCTGGGTGCCCTTCTTGCTGGCGTCTGTAATCAGCAGCAAATGGGTGACTTTCTCCATGACCCGGCGGTTGATCTGCTCCACGCCTGCCTCACCGTCGATGACCACATAGTCGAAGCTGTCCGCCAGCAGGCTGATGACCTCCTTCAGGTAGCCGTTGACTTTGCAGTAGCACCCGGCGCTTTCCGGCCGGCCGATGGCGAGAAAGGCGAAGCCCGGGGCCTCGGCCACGGCATCGAAAATCCGGCACCGGGCCTCGCCCAGCAGCTCCACGGCGGCTTTGGCATCTCCCTCCCTGGCCTGGGCAACAACGGCCTTGCGGATATCGTCCACAGTCATGCAGACCTCAATGCCCAGAGCGGTGGAAAGCCCAACCGCGGGGTCCGCGTCAATGGCAAGGATTTTTTTATCCGGGTGTGTCCGGCACAGCAGACGGACCAGTGTGGCGGCAACGGATGTTTTGCCGACGCCGCCCTTTCCGGCTACGGCCAGGATCACCGGTTCTGTCTTCTCCATAATACCTACCTCCTCATACTCAAAAGTATTCTATCACAGAGTACGATGGATTGGCATTCGTTTTTATTCACAAATAATCCAAACAAAACCTCTTGCTTTAATCGATATTTTTGTAACTATTGCGCATATTCAAGGATATAGGGCAAAAAGGAATAGAAAACCGTATTTTTTACAGTAATTAGCTATGGCTAACCGCTGATTTCTGTGGATTTTGCATATATTTTGGGCATTTGCCCCATGGATGCACAATTGACATTCCCGGGGCCTTCGTGTATAGTTATTGCTGTGAAAGACGGCTTTTCTCGGTTTTCGGGATAAAAAGCCGCCATATTAGGAGGGTGTTTCTCATGGATCCGTACCGTGTGATCGAGGTGAAGCAGAGCGTCTTCGCCGACAACGATAAAGATGCCGACGCGCTGCGCCGGGAAATGAAGCGGCAGGGTACCTTTTTGGTGAATTTAATGTCTTCTCCCGGCTCCGGGAAGACTACGACCCTGACAAAGCTGCTGGCCGCCCTGCCGGAGAATATCCAGGTGGGTATTATGGAGGCGGATATTGATTCCGATGTGGACGCGGGGACCATCGCGGCTACCGGAACCAGGGTTATCCAGCTGCACACCGGCGGCATGTGCCATCTGGACGCGGACATGACCCGGCAGGGCGTCCGCCAACTGGGTACGGAAGGGCTGGACCTGGTGATCCTGGAGAATGTGGGCAATCTGGTGTGCCCGGCGGAATTCGACACCGGCGCGGCATTGAATATGATGATTCTGTCCGTGCCCGAGGGCCACGACAAGCCTTTGAAGTATCCTCTGGTATTCCAGGTGTGCAACGCCATGATTATCAACAAGATCGATGTTCTGCCGTATTTTGACTTTGACATGGAAAAGGTCGCGGAGTACGCCAGAATGCGCAACCCGGATATCCGCATTTTCCCCATCAGCGCCAAGACCGGAGAGGGCGTTCAGGCTCTGGCCGACTGGCTAGCCGAACAGATCCGGAACTGGAAGCAGAAATAAGGAAATAAAAAACAGGCAGATATTGCCGGAAAGAAAAGGTAGGAGCGAATGATTGATCAGGAACTGAAGAAAAGAGCCTTTGAGCCCGCCGCCAAGGGCGACCCCGCACCCCGGGAAAAGGTGCTGAAGGTCGGCAAAATGATTACGGACGTCGTTGAGCACAAGCTGGGCAAAATCTCATCTGAGGACGCCGAGTACTGGGGCCTGGAGGCCCTGCTTACCGACGAGATGTGCGACATCATGCTGGCCATGAAGGTCCGCAAGCCCCACACTGTCCCCGAGCTGTGGAAGCTGTGCAATGTGAAGGAAGAGGACAAGGCTCACTTCCAGGAGGTGCTGGACAAGCTGGCGTTCATGGGCCTGCTGGAATATGACTACGGCTACCACTACGACCACAACGGCCGCACCGCCCCCCAGTCCGAGCGGCGGTACTTTGTGCCCATGTTCGTTCCCGGCTCCGCCGAGCTGCTGAATATTGACGAGAGCGGCAGCGGCGAAGTCCCCTGCTATGACGAGCGGGGCGAGATTCCCTACAACACCCGGCTTCAGGAGCATCCGGAGCTGGCTGCATTCTTTGAGCGCATGACCTATGTGCCTCTGGCTGGGAAGACCCACCTGATGCCTCCCGGCGGCGGCGGCGTGGGCATGCATGTCATCCCCGTGGAAAAGGCCATCCCCATGGAGAACCAGAGCCTGGATATCGAGCATCTCAGCTACTGGCTGAAGAAGTATGAGGGCCACATCGGCGTTGCCCAGTGCTCCTGCCGGGCCAGCCGGGGCGTCATGGGCGAGGGCTGCGCGGACGATCCCGCCTCCTGGTGCATCGGCGTAGGCGACTTCGCCGACTACTGCCGGGAGACCGGCAAGGGCCACGACATCACCTATGAAGAGGCCATCCGCATTCTGGAAAAGGCCGAGGAAAACGGTTTTGTCCACCAGATTACCAATATCGACGGCGAGAACAAGATCTTCGGTATCTGCAACTGCAACGTGCAGATTTGCAACGCCCTGAGAACCTCTCAGCTGTTCAATACGCCCAACCTGTCCCGGTCCGCTTATACTGCCGAGGTAGATCGGGAGAAGTGCGTGGCCTGCGGCAAGTGCGTGGAGTATTGTCCCGCCGGCGCCGTGAAGCTGGGCCAGAAGCTCTGCGATAAGGAAGGCAAGGTCGTGGAGTACCCCAGGCATGAGCTGCCCAACTCCATCAAGTGGGGCCCCGAGCACTGGGATCCCGACTACCGGGACAACAACCGGAAGAACTGCTACGACAAGGGCACCGCGCCCTGCAAGACCGCCTGCCCCGCCCACGTGGCCGTTCAGGGCTATCTGAAGCTGGCTGCTCAGGGCAAGTATCAGGAGGCACTGGCCCTGATCAAGAAGGACAATCCCTTCCCGGCGGTCTGCGGCCGTATCTGCAACAAGCGCTGTGAAGAGGCCTGCACCCGGGGTACCATTGACGAGGCCGTGGCCATTGACGCGGTCAAGAAGTTCCTGGCGGAGCAGGATCTGAATGCCGAGACCCGCTATATTCCCCCTGTGGTCATCGCCTCCAGCCGTCTGGACCATTGGGCACAGAAGATTGCCATCATCGGCTCCGGCCCCGCGGGCCTGTCTGCCGCTTACTACCTGGCCACCAAGGGCTATAAGCCCACGGTGTTTGAGAAGAGCGCCAAGCCCGGCGGTATGCTGACCTACGGCATCCCTTCCTTCAAGCTGGAGAAAAACATCATCGACGCCGAGGTCCAGGTCATCCGGGAGCTGGGCGTAGAGATCAAGTGCGGCGTGGAAGTCGGCAAGGATGTGACCATCCCCGAGCTGCGCAAGCAGGGCTATGAGGCATTCTATATCGCCATCGGCTGCCAGGGCGGCCGCCGTCCCGGCGTTGCGAATGATACCGCCGAGGGCACCAGCATTGCTGTGGAGTTCCTGCATCACGCGCTGGAAGACGAGAACCAGAAGATGGAGGGCAACGTGGTGGTCGTCGGCGGCGGCAACGTGGCCGTGGACTGCGCCAAGACCGCAAAGCGCTTCGGCGCGGCAAGCGTCGCCATGGTCTGCCTGGAGGACCGGGCTACCATGCCTGCCTCCAACAATGAGATCGCCGAAACTCTGGAAGAGAACATTCAGATCAACAACAGCTGGGGCCCCAAGGAGCTGAAGGTGGACGAGAACGGCCATGTGACCGCCATTGTCTTCAAGCGCTGCCTGCGGACCATCGATCCCGAGACCAAACGGTTCTCCCCCGTTTATGACGAGAACGAGACCATGGAGCTGGCAGCAGACCATGTGGTCTTCGCCATCGGCCAGGCCATCGAGTGGGGCAAGCTGCTGGAGGGCAGCAAGGTGGAGTTCTGGCGGGGCAACTACCCCGTGGCGGATCCTCTGACCTACCAGACCGCCGAGCCGGATATCTTCGTGGGCGGCGACGTGTACCACGGGCCCAAGTTTGCCATCGACGCCATTGAAGAAGGCAAGTGCGCCGCCGAATCCCTGCATCGGTATGTCCATAAGGGCGCGGATATGAAGATCGGCCGGAATCGCCGGGACTTTATCATGCTGGACAAGGATAACATTTCTGTCGCCGGTTACGACCATGCGGGCCGCCAGGAGGCCGGTATGGATGAGAGCGTGCCCAAGTACTCCTTCCGGGATGCCCACAAGACCCTGACCGCCGAGCAGGTGAAGATCGAAACCGCAAGATGCCTGGGCTGCGGTGCCAGCTGGGTTGACCCCAACAAGTGTATTGGCTGTGGCGTGTGCACCACCAAGTGCGCCTTTGACGCCATCCATCTGAAGCGGGATCATCCCGAATGCTCCAAGATGATGAAGGCGGAGGATAAGATCAAGGGCATTATCCCCATGGCGGGCAAGCGCCTGGGCCAGACCATTGTCACCAAGCTGGGCGGGAAGAAAGACTGATGCACGAACTGGGTGTTGTATTCCACATTGCGGACAGCGTGGTGAAGATCGCCCAGGACAACGGGGCCTCCCGTGTCCGCCGGGTGACGGTGCAGATCGGCGAGGTTTCCACCGTGATCCCGGACTATCTGATCGATGTGTGGAAATGGAACTGTAAGCGTACCCCCATGCTGGAGGACTGCGAGCTCCTGTGGGAGCCAATCCATGCCATTACCTACTGCGAAAACTGCGGGAAAACCTATGATACGGTGCCCCAGGGCAAGATCTGCCCCCATTGCGGCAGTGACAGGACCTATCTGCAGCAGGGCAATGAGCTGGAAATAAAAGAGATCGCTGTAGAGTAGAAAAACCGGTGCGCCGCCTGTGAAATGGCGGCGCACCGAAAATGTAGGAGGCAGAATCATGAAGATCCGGGGGTTTATCATTGGCGCCATAGGCGTGGTGGCGTTGCTGTTGCCGGAGCTGCTGGATGTTTTTCTTCGAAACCAGCAGGAGGACGAGACGGCTCTGGGCCGTAAAAAGCGGATAATCGGCATTGTGCTGCTGTTTATCGGCCTCTTTGTGGCGGCAGTGGATAACCTGTGAAATTGCCCTCTTGACAACTGCAAAATTCGTGGTATAATACAAGGGCTTTCAGTGAGCGGAACACCTGCCGGTATAGCTCAGTTGGTAGAGCAGCTGATTTGTAATCAGCAGGTCGGGGGTTCGAGTCCGTCTACCGGCTCCACACGGAAAGTGAACTGCATATGGGGGAATTCCCGAGTGGCCAAAGGGGACAGACTGTAAATCTGCTGCTTATAGCTTCGGTGGTTCGAATCCGCCTTCCCCCACCAACACCGCACCAGTTTTGGTGCGGTGTTTCTTTTGTTTTACGGGGAAATGGCCGACTTTTGCTCCCTAGAAGTTACCTCTTTTTGAACCAAATTTGATTTGACCGTAACCGTGACCGTAGCGCCGAAATTTTGCGGTCAAACAGCGAACGCTATGCTCCCTGCACTGTGCGGATAAAATCGGTCATTCTCTTGGCGCTTTCTCGCTTCATGCCAGGTGTTGCATGGGCGTAGGTAGACAGTGTGAAAGAGGCCGTAGCATGACCCAAGTTCTCTTGCAACGTTTTAATATCGTCTCCAGCACGGAGACTGTTGACGGCGTAAGTATGGCGAAGGTCGTGGAATCGAAGATTGGGATTGCCCAGTTTCTTCATAATTCGCTTGAAATTTTGGTAAAGCACCTTGTTGTTGATGTAACGACCAAACTCTGTGGTGAATACCAGATTGTCAGGATTTGACCAGCTATCCCCTAACGTGGCTGCCCAGACCTCTTGACGCTGCTTTTGTAGCGTCAGAACTTCCATAACCTCGTCGGCCACAGTCAGTACACGGGCCTTGTCATTTTTTAGACTGGCAAACCGAAATTCAGTATCGCCTTTGACCCGGTTATGCTGCTTGTTAATTAGCAGCAGACCATGCTCAAAGTCCACGCAGTCCCAGGTTAGCCCCAGAAGCTCGCCTTGGCGTAAGCCTGTAAATACAGCCACAAACAAGGGGTATTCATGTTTGCTGCCCTTGATGGCATGAAGGAACTTTCCAATATCCTCCACGTCCATGGCCTCAACCTGCTTTTTCTCTACACGCGGAGGAACGGCGGCATCTGCTGGATTGACTTTAATATAGCCCAGCAACTTTGCCTGCTCCAATGTGCGGTGCAGAACACCGTGGATATTGCGCACAGTCTTGGGGGACAGCTCCTGTTCTTTTAACAACCCAGTGTAAAGCTGCTGTATATCTCGGGTTGAGAGTTGCTTTAATGGGAAATCCCCCAGAGCCGGTTTGATATGGACACGGATGTGTTCCTCGTAGGCGCTTCTGGTGGCAGGCTTAATATTCATGGCATAGTTCGTCAGCCATTCATCCAACCATTGTGAAACTTTCATCTTGGATGGCTCCGCGTAAGTGCCACCGTCAATTTCAGAAGCAATCTTGGATAGTGCCTGCCGGACCTCCTTTTGGGTCTTGCCATATACGGATTTACGAATGAGTTTCCCTGTTTTGGGATTATAGCCGTTGCAGTACACTCCCTCCCATCGGCCATCTGCTCTTTTGCGAATATAACCGCTCCCGTTTGCTTTCTTTGTTGCCATAATTTCCTCACTTTCCGGATGTATTTCGGGGGAACGGTCTATTATTTTTACCGCCATTATTATAACGCAATGCCAAATACAATGCAATTCTATCCACCGTACCCCTCCACCTGGGTTTGCTTGTCCAGCCACTGGAAAAATAACTCCCGCCGAACCAGCAGACGCTTGTCCAGTTTCAGTGTAGGAAAATCCAGCCTATGGAAAAGCTGATAGGCTTTCGCACGGGAAATCCCCAGGATATTGGCAACATCTGATGCCCCTAAAATCAATGGAAGCTCCTCCTTGGAACGAACAATGGTGTTTCCGTTACGCATGCCTGCCACCGCCCCTCTTGGATACGCAAGTGGACTTCCTGCTTATACTGGCTTGGATGACATAATCCCACCCAAGCCGAAGCCCACAATAAGAGCACACTTCTTTTTCAGCCTGGTAAGGGTCCACCCTGCGAATAAATCTATTTTCTATTGAATTGTAGAAGTTTTTTGCGCAAGATGGACAGAGTGCTACTGTGATTCCGTTCGTCCGGGCTGTCTTACAATTCATGGTTCTGTCCTCCCTGTGTTGAAAACAAAAATTTTCCAAGCCTCTTTACCTTTTTGCATATGGCAGACTGCCTTTTGCCAAGAAATGCACCGGCTTCTTCTTGTGTGAACCCATCGATTGCCAGCAGAGTTAAAAGTTCCTTATCCTGGTCCGACAACTGCGACAGCCGCATGTAGAGTGTTTCGTTCGTTACTTGTTCAATCCAGGAATATCTGGGAGAGCCTGTACAGTAAACATCCGTGTGGCTTAAGGGCTCCATAAATTTGTAAAATAAGGTGGAGGCGTCCTCATTTTTGCCGGTGATGTCTGCGGTAAACGGCTGCTCCCATTTGGCCGCTGTGCGTCTGCGATTGAATGCCTTGAGATCAAACTTGTACATCTTTTCTATTACTTCGTCACTCATTCCAGCTTCATGATACGACTTCCGAAGTCGTTCCCACTCTCCGTCAAATCTTTTCCGTTCAAGTCCATAATTGAATTCCATAATGATCTCCTTTGAATTTTGATTTTGGATTACGACAAAATTCTGGAGATCAGGGGTATTGTGCCAGGCATTCCTGCCAGAGCGTATAAAACATAAGAAGTCCTTTCCGCGGAGTTATCCGGGAAAGGACTTCTTTTCATCGTACAAAGCGCAGCGGGCAGCAAAAAAGCACCGTAAAAGTGGAATCAAAATGGGTATAGTAATCCCATTGATTCCGACTTTGTACGGTGCTTGGTAGTCACAATCTAAAAGATTGGCTCCGCTTACTCGATTGTAAGTCGTGATATCGTGATATTCAGTTATTATTTATAGTATTTGGATTTTAAGTGGCTGATTCCCCGCTGCCTGCGGAAATAGGCGAGGTCCAGCGTATCTACAGCTTTGCACTTAGGGCATTTGGGCCGGATGTGGCCAATAGTGTCCGAATACACCTTTATAATAAGGTAGCCACAGCGGGGGCAGCGGACATCACGCAGAGTCAGATTTATGGAGCCCTTGGCAGATTGGTCAAGCTGTTGCTGGCGCTCCGGTGGGGCCGGAGGAATTGGCCGTGTGTACCTGCCATTCATGTAGATTGCCTCATTTGCAGGAAGTATTCCTGTATATCACGGCGCTCTACCATATTATACTTTTTCAGCTGGATAAGCAGGGCTGAAAAGGAAACACCCAATTCGTTTGCCATGGCGTTTACGGCTGGCTTGATGCCGGGATGGAGAACGCATTCCCCGTAGACAGGAATATGGTCCTGTCTTGTGTGCCGACGCAGCGAACCTTGTACTAGCTGCTTCGGCATGAGCAGAAGGGCGGCCATTGTATTTGCCTGACATTCGCCCAGGGTCAAGTGCTCCCGAAGCTCCTGGAAGTTATAATCCCGTTCCTGGTCGTAGTCTCGGTCAAAGCAGGCGGGATTGTGCAGAGGGTCCGCTCGATTGATCAGAACATGACCGATTTCGTGGGCCAGGACGAACCGCCTACGGCAGTTTTCGGACGGCTGTTGCAAAAAGGAATCCAGAATAATCGTGTCTTTTGGGTAGACAATGCCGACACGTTGGTTATCCCGCTTTACATACAGAGGGTACGAGCCATTGGAAAGATACCCAATTTTGTCCATATCGTCCTCCATGATTTGCTCATACAGGACGGGCAGGCCAAGGAACCGGGCCACGCTGTCAATATCGATTTGGCCGGATTTCTGTTGGCCGCAGGCCACTTGAATCAGACCGGAAGCAATTTCTTCAATCTCTTTGTTTGAAATAAATACTTTCATCGATAAACCTCCTCATAGTGGAAAACCGCATCCCTTGAGAGGAAAAGGATGTTTCCGGACTGGACAGTGTTTTTCAGCAAAGCAACAGAAAACGGCGGCTTCCCGTTTTCAGTGGGTGGAGAGCTTCGCTGAGAGACATTAACTTCGGATGGCATCATTATAGTGGGCGACATAATAAAAGCCAAGAACAAATGTTCGTGTATTTGAAAATTTTTAGAAATTTGTCAGGCGTGGATAAAGTGCGATAGTATAATAGATATGGCGGCAATGACAGGGTTTTGTGGGTGGAAAAATGAAAAAAGCTTTCGTCAAGTATAGCA
>Ga0129316_1000269_pt1 | contig 33042 bp, 37 predicted proteins | sample Cm1ome_2_FD_94429 | JGI IMG/M metagenome (GOLD analysis project Ga0129316, IMG submission 94429) | Eastern black-and-white colobus group fecal microbial communities from Wisconsin, USA - Cm1022B metagenome | ecosystem: Host-associated > Mammals > Digestive system > Large intestine > Fecal...
GAATCTCCCATGATTGCGTTATTCATCCGCCAAGATGTAACACAATTATGCACGAGATTCCATTTTTTGTCACTACTAGACTAGGAACGGTTGCACACAACTTTTTTCATTGAACCAAAATAACGTTTTGGGCATCAACCAATGGTAAAAATCATACCGAGGAAGAAGGCTCCCACGATAGAGGCCGATCAAGCTTGCATACAGCATCTCCAAGATTGCCGGATCGGAAGACGTGTCGATTCGCTTACAGGTATCATCGAAACGCTCGACATCAGTAAAAATTGAATAACTCGGATTCAGCGTAAAAGTTCCGTGAGATGCCTGAATCAAATCGCGGATGCCTATGCAGGCCAGTGTGCTCCGCAGACGGTACACGACATTCTTGATTGCATTATACGGGTTCTCCACCTCTGTGCTCTCCCATATAATGTCGGTGAGCAAACGCAGGGGATGCTCTCTTTTGCGGTTTAGAAGGAGAAAAGTCAGCAGTACATATCCAGACTCATTTGTAAACGAATCATCTCTCAAAACATCGGCCGCAGAGATAATTTCAAGTCTTCCAAACATATTGACCTGAATGATCGACGGCGGGTTTTGGCTCACATATCGGCTTTCGTTACGTTCATGCAGCAGGAGTTCATTCAGTTCCACGACGATACAGAGGGTGAGGATACGCAGAAAGCCAGAATCAATGGCATTCCTGTGGGGATTATCCACGCCGAGAAAACCGGCGTTAAACCTTTTTTGAAAGGGAACCGCCAAGAGCGTTTTTACACTCTGCTTCTCCAGATGCTCATACTCACTGGGGCTGTCATCTTTAATTGACTCCAAATCTGCAATGACGATAGGCGTATCCGTCCTCAGCGCACGGAGCCAACGAGGAAACTTCTCAAAAGGAATAAACTGAAGGTTGTCAATTTCAGGCGATATCCCAGGGGCGCAGCACTCATAAGTATTAACCCCAATCCCCAGTTCATCGTCCACTTCAATCACGTAAGCTCTGTCTGCATCGTAAAACCGGATCGCGCCCTGCAGCACCAACTCAATCTTTTCCTTCGGGTTCGTGTTATTGCGCAGTTTGCTTTCCAAATCATTCAAAATGCACAGATAATTGCAACAACTATCCCCCGCATTCAGCTTGCACCTTCTCTCTTTGTTATCACCATACATCATAGATTTCACCTCCAATCCACTTGTATACTGATCTTTTTTGACAAAAAGCGCAAGGCTGCCCGATAAGAACCGGACAGCCTCTTGCCTTTGTTGACCGTGCAGACAACAGACTGTACGGCGCATAGTATTCATTTGTAATGGCCAAATGGCCGTTGAGCTGGACTTTCCGCAAAGGATGACCCTTCATGTCTCAAGTCCAGTCGTGAACCACCTCTATGAGATCCAACATTTGCTTCAGCAGGTCACAGGCGAGAATCTTTGCCTTCATAGGGAAATGATCGATTCGCTCGTAAAGATCACGCATGATGACCTGTTCTTTGTAATCGTAGGAATCCAGCAAAAGCTGATCCACTGTGGTGTGCAGCGTATTCGCGACAGAAACCAGCAGATCGATACTGATCCCACCTGTACCATTTTCAATTTTGCCGATGTGGCTGTTTGTACAATTCAGCCGTTCTGCGAACTCATCCTGTGTCATCCCAAGATCTCGCCGCAGTGTTTTTATACGTTTTCCAAGAGCTACCCGGTCCACCTGCATCGTCTCCTTTTACAATTCTATTTTACAAAAAAGAGGCGTGTTGCAGAAGCGACTGTCAGTCAATTACACACCCTAATAATGCGAGTATGCGTCTTGAAATGCTTTTTTATTCATCCAAATCTCAGAAAACTATATCTACAGTTTGATAACCTCCTCATAGTCAGCCGCCGAACAGTTCCAGATTGCTGATCATCGCTGCAAGCTCCTCGTTCAGCCCCTCCTGTGTTTCTACAGATGGAGTTTCGACAACATCTGCAAACAGCTGACCTTTTGCGATTCGTTCATCGATAAGAGAGCGAACCAACTGTTCAAGCGCATCACGCCTTATCCCGCCCTCTATTTTAACACTGACCGGAATATTTGCGGATCCGGCAAGCTCGGGATGTACGGCAATATACGCATTTAAGGCTGCTACAACAACTGCACTTTTTTTGTTTCCCAGGCGTTCCAAAAATTCTCCGGCCTGTACCTGATCATCTGTTCCCGAACCAAACTGCAGAGAGAACCTGTATTTTCCATCCCGCTTCACATCCAGACCTCCGTTACTGCGCTGTGCGCATTGCAATTTGCCCGCGTGCAAGCAACTCATACCCAATCGCGTTCGCTTTCGCATCCTCCACAAAAGTGGCTTTCGCCACAAGTGCGGTCTGCTCAATAAGCGGGCGGAACAGAACACTCCCGCCACCGATAAAAATAGCAGGATTGGTGCGCAGGTCCACTTGAAGTTCCCGAAGCTTGTCCAGAATATCTTTCGCATGCAATTGAGCCGCATCCCGAATCGCCTTTTTTACGTCCTCCGGCAGAATTGTCTCCTGTCCCTGCAATACGGCGCAGATATGCTCGTCCTCAATCCGCATATCATGCTGCGCGCTGATTTTTCCGATGATATCGTTGTTCATGGTGATAATACCGCTCTCCAGACTCCGGCAGAATTGCAGATCCGGCTTACCGTTGCGAAGCAGAAGAACATCGGTGGTGTATCCGCCGATATCTACGATAAACATACGCAGCGTTTTCAAAAGCTGTCCGCACTGAGGAACAACAGCGGCATACGCCTGCGGATATACAAAGACATTTCGGATCACGATGCTCATTGGGCGATTGTTGTAAACAAAATTTACCGTCCCATATCGGCGGAAATACTGCGCAAAACGTTCACGCAGCATTCCGTAGTGCTCCGGCGGCAGACCAACCGCAAGGTCGATTTGTTCAAACGCCGTATTGGCGCCTGCGGCAGAGAGCTCCTTGGCGATGGCAAAGAGTGACAGGATAAAGTATCGGTCGTCTCTGGTTTTGTCGCGCATATAGGGCAGTCTCTGTCCAGTGAGCGCCCAGTATTTCCCATTATACTCCAGAACCTCATCTGCCATAGGCGGTTTTACGGTGTGCTCTGTCAGTCCGGAAATGAAGGAGAAATGCGGGGTCTTAATGGCGTAGTTTCCATGATCAATGGCAATCAACATAAAGAATACCTCCTGTTTTTGTTTGTCTAATTACACGGTTCGGCATGCGTATTTACAGCAGAAATACGCACAAATTCAATAAATACGTTCGGAAAGCCAAGTTATAGTTCTCGCTTTCTGAAAGAAAGCAGAGCCGTCGCTTAGCCAAGACTAAAATCTCCAAAAGCGACAGTTTCCTTTTTGAAAGAATATAGTTCGACATGATTATATAGTTTCTCATATACGAGAAACTATTGCTTTCGCCTGCTGTTTGTGCTACAATAAAAGAAAACTTCGAGGTAATCTACCATGATTGTGCGTGAACGATATATGCGGCTGATCCGTGATTTTATGGATAAGCCTGTGATAAAAATCATAACAGGAATGCGGCGAAGCGGAAAAAGTGCTCTCCTGGAGCTTACCTGTCAGGAATTGCTTGACCGCGGTGTTGATAGGAAGAATATTATCTTCATCAACTTTGAATCTCTGCGCTATGAAGAGCTAAGAGACTACAAGGCGCTATATACAGAGATCATCAAGACAGCGGGGCAGACGGAAGGACGGATCTATATCCTTCTCGATGAAATTCAGGAGGTAAACGGCTGGGAGCAGGTCATCAATTCTCTCCGCGTGGATCTTGACTGCGACATCTACGTGACCGGTTCAAATGCAAAACTGCTCTCCGGGGAACTCGCTACGCTGTTGGCCGGGCGGTATGTGGAGATAAGGGTCTATCCGCTGGACTTTGAGGAATATCTGGCTTTTGCGGCAGAGAATGAAGACGAAGCAAAACTCTCGAAGCAGGAACAGTTCGCCAATTTCCTCCGTTTTGGAGGACTTCCCGGTATCCATCAGTTGAAATGGGATGAAGACCGCATCATGCAGTACCTCCACGACATCTATAATTCCGTGTTGCTGAAAGATGTGATCGCACGGAACAGGATACGTGACACGGCACTGCTGGAAAGCATTGTTTTGTATCTCATGGACAACATCGGAAACACTTTTTCGGCAAAAACGATTTCCGACTTTTTGAAAAGTCAAGGGCGCAAGCTGAGCACAGAGACGGTCTACAATTATCTGAAGGCATTGGAAAGCGCCTTCCTGATCCACAAGGTCGTCCGCTTTGACATAAAGGGAAAGCGGATACTGGAGACGCAGGAAAAATACTACCTTTCCGATTTGGGACTGCGCCACGCTGTTATTGGCTACCGGGACAATGATATTGCCGGTGTTCTGGAAAATACTGTGTTCCTAGAGCTGATGCGCCGAGGCTTCTCCGTCAACATCGGAAAACAGGACGTGGCAGAGGTTGACTTTGTCGCGAATCGAGCTGACGACCGCCTTTATATCCAGGTCTGCTATATCCTTACACCGGAGAACACTGATCGGGAATTTGCGCCGCTGGAGGCGATTTCGGATAACTACGAAAAGCTTGTGTTGTCCGCGGACACGCTGTTGCGGGTCAACCGTGGCGGAATCCGTCAGAAGAACATCATAGACTTTCTGTTGGATTATTAAGGAATCACACAAGCATAAGAAAAGGACGGTACAGCCGAAGCTGAACCGTCCTTTCTTACTGAGATAATTGCCGCTGGAAGCAGTACTCCCAGACATAATCATCAAGGCCTTTATATTTTGGGTCCCACAGATAGGTGCCGTAGGTAAAGTCGGCATCCGAGAGCAGCGAGACAAGAGATCTATATCCGCCCTGTACATGTGGATTTTCCATGAAATCCATATCAAAGGCGGTCATGATGCGTTCTACACCCTGCTCGTGCAGCTGCGGGAGGATAAGCTCCAGTTGCGTCAGCGTATTGACACCCGCAACCGCAAGCACCGTCTGTCCGGTCAGGTAGTGAACAACATCCGCTTTCATTGGGCCTTCTGTCAACAGCACGGCAGCACGCGGTTTTCCTGCAACATGCACCCATCCTTCTGCTTTACAGCCATCCGGACGGCCGGCGCTGGATACCCAACGGAATTTTCGCTTTGCCACGTTGTCCCGGCGAATCTGCATTCCCTGAATGCGACCTTCACTGTCCCGGACTGGAATCAGAATGCCGCGACTTTCGCAGGCAAATGACCATTGCCCGTCTTTGCGGTAAAAACCGGGGACACCGGCAAGATAAAACCCATCCGCTTGAAGCTGCCTTGCGATGGTCCGCATACCAACCACCGGGGTTGTCCGGTAGCCGAGTCTGTCGATTTCCTCATCTGACAAGCCCCGGTTTCGCAAGTTCTGCCGATGGTCGGAGGCCAGCGTCAACTTGGACAACAGCGCAACATAGGTGTTGCTGCGTGATACAATATCTGTCGGTGGGGCTTCTGTTACCACGGGTGCATGAGCAGACTCCTGCTTGGGGATACTGCCCTGCACATCCAGACGGGCAATCAGCGCATCACGGACATCCTCACGAGCAATTCCTGCGTAGTATGCGTACAAATCAAAAATCCCACCGGAAAAACCACATCGTGGGCAACGGAAAACGTCCTTTTGCAGATTGATATTCAAATGCTTTGCGCGAGGTTCGTCATCACAGCACGGGCAGGGAACATTGTAATTGCTTCTTCCGTGCGGCGGGTAGGGAAGTCCAATCAGCGGAATGATATCTGACATATGAAAAATGTCCATGCAGCCTCCTTTCTGGGGGACGGAATATCCGTCCCCCGTGATCGTATTCGCATCACACAGAGGCCTGCTGCATGGCGTGTTCACAGATCAATCTTGCTGCGTCGGACAGCTCCTGATTGTCTTTGTACTTGTTGGCCACCCACGCAATCGCATTGGGGTCCATCGCCAGCACCTCTCCCAGCGTTTTGCCGCTGTACTTTTTGATCGGGCACGGCTTTTGGAATGCCTGCTCCAGCTTCTGCTCAGCCGTCAGGGCTACTGGTTCATACTCCGGCTCCTTCACAGGCTGCAATGGCTGTTCTGAAACCTGCGATTCCTGCCGTATACCCGGCTCTCCCGCAGGCAGCTCATCCGGTGCAATGTCGGAGTAATCGTCGCCGGCCGCTGAGAACTGAAGTCCAAAGCCCGCGTTTCTCAGTGCGATGCCCACAGCTGCCGTCTGCGCCCACTCTCTTGGAGATACGGACGGCTTGGAGGCATCCGGGCCTCTGGAGGCTGTGGCTTCTGCGAGATAGCAGTCCACCGGATCCTTGTAGCTGGGGTAGATACGTGCCGTCGCCACAAAACAGTCCTTGCCAGGTGATACCTGAATTGCGATGCGGCCTTCCGGGTATTTCAGCCGGAACCAAGCCATCTGGATCATAACAGGTAGACGCTTGCGCGTCTCCTGTGTGTTGAGATCCGTGTAGTCAACAGCAAATGGGGTGGGATCAAAGCCCTCTACCTTGTGGATACTGTCCAGCTTTGCCAGCATGGCTGCTTTAGCATTCGAGTTGTTCTGACTCATGATGAAGCCCTCCTATCTTATTTACTGATATTGATATAAGTGTTGCGCAGCTGCAGCCACACCGGCAAAACGGTGTTGAGCAGGCTGCTCACGCTCTTTCGGTACTGGTTCTGATCCGTTGGAGTGAAGCTGGAAAAGCGTTTCCGGCAATCCAACACGACCTTGCCGAGGGTGTCCGATGCCGTCTGGCGCTTGGCCTTCAGGTTCTGATCCGCCGGCTGTCCAAGACGCCGTTCCTTGGTCAGACACTGAATATAGGCGTCTACCAGCTGGTAATGACCGGACAAAATAGCTACTTCCGTTGTAACCGGCGCCGTCTGGCAGAAAGCCTGGCTTGCGTGCAGCACCTCAATACGATACAGCAGTTCCTGATACAGCATCAGCTGTTCCAGGGAAGCGTTCCCTGTACTGATCTGTTTTTCCATTTCGTTTTTCAGGTTTTTGTACTCACTGAGCCATGTTGCCATTGTAATGATCTCCTTTCAAATTTGGAATTAACTCCTTGATTCGCGCCGAGAGCATCGTCCCGCGCTGCTCCGTATCCGTACGCTTGATGGCAATGCACAACGCTCGCCGCTCTCCGATGATCAGTACGCGCTCCTTTGCGCGGGTAATCGCCGTATAGACAAGCGGACGCACCAGCATGACCGCATGGGCGCACTGCAGATTGATGATGACAGACTTATATTCGCTGCCTTGAGATTTGTGGATGGTGGAGGCGTAGGCCAGATCCAGCATTTCAAGATCGCTGCCGTCATATTCAGCGATCCGCCCGTCTCCAAAATCGACGGTCAGCATACTGTCCGTGCCGTCGCTGGTGATGGATGTGATGTATCCAATGTCTCCATTGCTGATATCTTCGCAGTTCTTTGTCTGCATGACCTTGTCCCCCAAGCGATAAACCCGCTTCCGGTATGTGACCTCCGGCTTTTTCCCGTCCTGCGGATTGATTTTTTCCCGCAGCCGGTCGTTCAGCGCATTCACTCCCGTTTCTGTTTTCTGACGGTATGGGGTTAAAAGCGCCACGTTGTCAACCCCGTACTTGGCAGCTTCCTGCATGTACAGCGTTTCAATCTGCTGCGCGGAGGCGCTCATATCGCCGGAGTCAAAGAATTGAAAATCCTCGCCGTATTCCAGGCTGAGATTTCCATGCCGGATGAGTTTTGCATTGGCGGCAATCCGGCTGCCATAGCTCTGCCGGAATATACGATCCAGACGTACCACTGGTACGGCACCGCAGGCGATGATCTCGCTCAGTACGGCGCCTGGGCCGACGGAGGGCAACTGATCCGCATCGCCAATCAGCACAATCTGACTACCTTGCGGCACGGAGTGAAATAGATGATTGGCAAGATAGATGTCCATCATGGACACCTCATCCACCACGATCAGCTCCGCGTCCAGCATCTCCGGCTCGCAGTAGTCACCGTCCTCACCGGCCAGCAGTCCGAGCGCTTTGTGGATGGTTGTGGCCGGGAACCCGGTCGATTGCTCCATCCGGCGTGCCGCGCGTCCTGTAGGCGCACAGCAGATGATTTTTGCTCCGCGTTTCCTGCGGCGATAGATATCCAGCAGGAAACGTTGAATCAGCGTCTTGCCGGTACCGGGTCCGCCGGTGATTACACTGAGCCGTGATGTTAGAGCCGTCACAACCGCCTGCCGCTGTTCAGCAGCCAGTTGGATACCCTGCCGTTTTTCTTCTGTGGAGATCTCAGCATCAATGCCGACAGGAGAGTCCGTGTCTGCGTGAGTCAGCATCCTGTGAACAGCCCATGCAAGGTTCTGCTCCGTGCGCGCAGTTGCCGCACGGTATACCTGCCCGCCATAGGAGGCCAAACGACCGGACTCAAGCAGTCTTGACGCCCGTACCGCCAGCATCTCCTCCGTCAGGCCTTCGGTATCCAGCAGTTTCAGGCACTGTTTGACGAAGCTGTGCTTTTCCATGCATAGATGGCCCTTCAGCTCTGCGTCGGACAAAGTGAATATCAGTCCCTCGTCCACACGTTCCGGCGAAAGTGGGTCAAAGCCCATGCTGACGGCAATACGGTCAGCCGTCTTAAAGCCAATGCCCACCATTTCGCACAGGCGGTAAGGGTGATTCCGGACGATGTCCATTGTCTGATCTCCATACTGTTTGTACAACTTGACTGCCCGGTTGGGTGTTACGCCATGGGGCGCCAGAAAGGCAACTACATCGCGTGCGCCCCGGGAAGCCAGATAGGAGTCGCAGATTTTTTTGAGCTTCGTTTTGCTGATACCGGATACGCCCAGCAGTTGTTCCGGGTCATGATCCAGTATGGTCAGCGTATTCTGTCCAAACATGGCATAAATCTTTTCCGCAGTTTTGGGGCCGACGCCTTTGATCTGCCCAGAACACAGGTAAGCGATAATGCCTTCCTTGCTGGGTATGATCACTTCATCGAAGCCCTCAACCTCAAACTGAACGCCATGTTTGGCATTCCGGCTCCAGTGCCCGCGCATGTCATAGCGAAGATTATCCGCTGTTGGCAGGCAATAGCCTACTGCCTTGATCTCTGAAACCACATTTCCCGCCGCATCCATGACCTTTTCGCAGGGTCTGTACAAGGCGATCATGTAACTGGCGTCATCGGCAGCAATGGTTTTCGGATAGATCAGCCTTTTGAATTGACATATCAAGATCGATTCTCCTTTCCTCATGAAATCAGACAATCAGTCAAAGTCGGGCTCTTCGAATACCGAACCGCCATAATCACGGCATTCCTCGGCATCGGTAGGATTCCAGTCATCTGACCAGTTGACATGATCGGTTGTGAGATGGTCTGCAAGATCCATAGCCGCAGCTGCAGAGGCCGCTCTCACGAATACAACACCGGTGCGGACAATCGTGACCTCGTAAACAGATCTCTTTTCGGAATAATCTTCAGTCACGCAATCCTCCAACAGCGTATAGTATTTCAGCAGCTCGTTTTCCGGCAGTGTCAGATCCTGATGCATGGGCAGCGTGCCGAATTTCAGTGCACGGCTGATGGTTACAAGGTCTCCTTCGACCTTTTTGACCTCGCCGCGGATGCAGAATTCCGTTTCCGGTTGCCCCTTCGTTTTGCAGATCAGTTTGTCTCCAATGTTCAACATATTATTATTGTTCTCCTTCTATTGTTGCAGAGCTGTAACCAGCACCTTGCGGGTCTGCGGAAGGAAATATTCCTCCTCAACGACCTGCGTTTCTTTTGCAAGCCGGAGCGCCTCCTCGACCATTTGGTCTGCCAGGTGATCCAACTCCTGCACGAGTTTTACGCGTTCCCGAAGCTCATACATACTCCAGTCCTCGAAGTCCTCGCCATCGTCAGTACCGCGGCCCGGATAAGTCACCACCTGCATATTGGGTTGCGGATAATTGACCCGTGTAGGTCTTCCGCAGACACCGCAGGTGCAGTTGTCATCACCAGCAGGTCGGTAATTTTTCTGACCGCAGCTGGTGCAGTAAGACTTATAGCCGTTCGGCCGTCTCTCGCCCTGATAGAGAACCAGATACCCGCCGCTTCGGCCATTCATCCCGGCTTGCCAGAGATAGTTGTGCTTTGCAGCAAACTCTCGTTTGCACTCGTCCATGACCTCGAAAAACTCCTGGGTCTGGATCATATCGAACAGCTTGTCAACCACCTCGGGCGAAAGCCCAAGGTGTGTGATTTTGAGGTTGCAAGCATACGACGTGGATTGATTCCAGGAGTTCATTGTGGGATAGCGAAAGTGTGAGGTCAGATACTGCATCATTTGCTGCCGGGATCGAAGATCCACCGGCTGATAAAATCTACGCAAGGCACCGCACCTCCCAGGACCGGTCTTTTTCCGGCTTGTTGGAGGCCAGCGCCGGATGTGTTTCATCCAGTGCAGCCAGTTTCTTGTCAGCTCCGGCTTGTGTCACAAGCTTGCGCACTTCCAGATAGATGTCCTCACAGTAAACGGTAATAGGGATCCCCAGCCGGGCGGCGTGGGAAATTTCTCCTTTCATACCGCGGCTGATGCGCGCCCCACAGACCAGAAGCATCTCGCTCTGTTCCAGAAGCTGAAGCCCGAATTGGAGTGCCAGCGCACGTTCTGCCGCCACATGGTCGCACAGAAGCATTGGCAGATAGGCGTGCGGCGCGCGGGCAAGGTACCCCAGCATGGTGCGTACATACAGCATATACGCCCGTGCATTCCAGACGTTGCGGAGTTCTTCCTCTGCTGTGATGCCGTTCAGCGGCGAGCAGATATAGGCTCGCTTCCGGTAACGGTCATTTTTCAGGAACTGCCGGTCAAGCTCGCGCTCCCAGCTTTCGTTATAGGCTTTTATTGCGTCGTGCATATTGTGTCTCCCTTCTTATGCCGGTGCAACCGACACCTTCAATTTCCGGCTTTCGCTGGTTTTGAGCACATCCGCATACACGGCGGGATGTTTCTCTTTGAGCAGCTTCGAGTCGGGGCGTTTGGTAGTTTTGGTGACAAAATCGATGAGGAGCTTGTCGCTGGTCGTACTCAGCACGCCATGCTCATGCGCCTGCATCAATTCTGCAATTCGCACACTATGTGCAGCAATCTCCTTTTCATAAGTTTTGATCTCCGCATTGCAATCGGAGATTTTCCCCTGCAGCAGTGCGATCTGACGCAGCGGCTTCTCGTACTTTGCGGGAAATTCAATTGTGGGAAGCCCAGGCTGGCTGGCACCGTAAATCCGTGCCAGAGATTCCAGAGCCAGTGCGGGTTTGACATCCGCCATTGTCGGGGGCTTGTCATGCTCCAGACTCCAGATCCATTCATCCAGCCGCTGGAAGATCATATCCTCCTTGGCCCGGTCACGGGTAAGTGCCGGCATTGCCAGATCATTTTCCGGGTTGTTGCCCCAAATGGTGGAAAAAGCGCCAATCTCCACATCCGCTACAGCCAGGTAGAAGCGAAGCTGCAGTTCGTAATAGATGGGATAGGCATCGTCGGCCCAGTCACCGGCTTTGTGGTAAGTGCAGCTTTTGCATTCCAAAATACCGGGAGCGTTGTCCTCCTTGCGCATAAAACGACGGTCAAAGTCCGCAAGCGCCCACGGATGGTCTGCATGCTGATACATATTGGTATCGTCGTAGACCGTGTTGCCGGTTTTCTGCTGATACCAGTAGGCGGCGATGGGTTCCAGAAGATGCCCCATCATCAGCTGATCCTGATTGGATTTTACCGGTGCTTTCATCCGCCCTTTTTTGATCATCCACAGTTCCAAAGGCGTTGTCCACGGCGATACGCCGAAGATTGCGGCCACATCGCTGCCGCCTACAGTATAAGGGATGGTGCCTTTGGGGCCGTGAGCGCGGCATTCCAGCCATCGTTCGTTGGTCATGCCCGCGGTGTCACACAGAATAATCGGAGCCGACATCAGTAGTTCACCGCCTTTGCGAGGTCATAGTCGCTCCACTTCAGCGTGAGCGCACGAGCCATGTTTTCTTCCACAACGAGCATCTTGCTTTCCGGCGTATGGTCGGATTTCAGGATATACGGAATCTCCTGCATGGCCATAAATACATCATGGGCAGTCGCAGGCCCTCCGCCATAGGCTATCTCGAACATGCCAATCGCTTCCAGCGCGGCCTTCTTCGGCAGAGACAGCTTTTTGCAGATTCGGGTCATGGTGTTGACCGGGTAGCTCAGCGGGATCTCCAGCAGCTTCTGCAGCCTGGCGACGGAATCTCCGAACTGTGCGAACAGCTGGTCCAACGCCGATTCAAAATCCTCTACCTTACTATGGCGCCTGTGGTCTACGGCGATGCAGCTTCCGATATGGATCGGATACTGTGTGCCCTCCAGCATAGCGGAAACCTTAGCCGAGGCAACGCCGGTATCCGAGGTAACAAAGCGGATGGCGGGGACGAGTTTGGCTGCAAGCGTGGGTTTACCCTGCGCTGCCAGCAGCTTGGCGTAGGCACCGAGCAGATCCTCCTTCTGTCCCGGCATGGTCCAGGAGGCACTGGCCAGCGAATGGTCGCGGTAGCCGCCCTGAAATACACTGCCGGGGAAACGGTCATCCAGTTTCTTGGTCAAAGCCTTCAGCAGCTCATCGATTGGCAGTACGGAATAATCCATAGAGTCGCCGGAGTGTGCCGCCGAAACCTTTTCATCCCGAATAAGCAGTAGCGTCTCCGAGGAGTACAGTTCCAGGCAGTCGTTGAGCACCGACGCCAGTCTCTGGCGGCTCAGCTTCGGTAGTGCCGTGCCACTGATTTTTGCCCGGTCCAATAGGCTTTTGTAGGCCGTACCGCGGATGGGATAGTAAGAGCCATCCACTCGCAGGGCAAGGGCGAGGTTTTCCGCTGTGTCCTCAACGGACTCAGCGCTGATTCCCGCAGCGAATGCGGACGGAGTTCCATAGAGCGGCGATGCCTTATCCAGCGGCTCGATATGCAGTTCATTGACTCTGCATCTGTGCCACCGGCTTTCCAGCGATTCCTTCTCATGGTACCGACGCATCCCCTCGTAGGAAGCAAAGGTTGTGGAGTAGTTGTCCTGGCATGGTTGTAACATTTTTGTGATCTCCTTTCGTTTTCTGGCGGTATCCGCCGTGATATAACAAAAGCCAGCAACCCATAATCGGACTGCTGGCTTATGCCCCTATGAAATTGGCCGGAAACGAAAAAAGTGCCATTCGTGCAACGCACAAATGACACTTCGTAACTCGGTTAAACTCTGCTTAGCCGCAGCTAAACTCTGATACTTACATGTTTATTATATCAGAGCTGCAACCTACAGTCAATCCGTAGTCGAGCGAAAGGATCAAAAAAATTACTCATAATAGTGCTTGATAAGTGTGGCGAGCATACAGGATTCTACGAATCTGCACAGTATCGCCAATGACAACATAGAACACCAAATAGTTTTTTACGAGGAGATATCGATAGCTTTTTGCAGCCAATGCTAAATCTTTGGGATGAGGGCAGCGTTCCAGCATTTTCGAAAGGCTTGCAATTTCATCTATCAGCAGGCCATAATACTTTACTGCGGCTTCGGGCGACAGCGTGTTCAAATAGCTGATTATATCTTCCAAATCATGTTTGGCGGTGGGAAAAATCTGAATTTTATATGTTTCCATGGATGCGCTCCCGCAGCGATTTCGCAAGGGTAAGGAAATCTTCGCCGTCTGCACCAGCTTCGATTTCCTGCTCAGTTACTGCCAGCTTGCCATAGAGATCAATTAAAGCGCGCTGTCGCTCATATTCATCCATACTGATGACAACCATATCGCCGGTACCATTGCGAGTGATGAAAACCGGCTCACCAGTCTGATGACAGAAGTCGGATATTTCGTTGGCATTATTGCGAAGATCGGAAATAGGACGGATGTTGGGCACTGTATGCACCTCCTCATGTTTTTCTTAAAATTAGTATAGCAGAATTTTGCGTAAATATTAACACTAATTTTGATAACTTCGGACATAGAAAGAGGGATGCCACAGACGCGGCATCCCTCAAAGGGTAAACTATGCGGAACGGTTCAGCGCCCACATTCCTCGGCCTGTATGGAGGAAGAAGTCCGGACTGCCTTGCAGGGTTTGACGAATCTTTTCTCTCCACCACTGATTTCTCCGTGCTTTGGCATGTGGTTCAACCTGTTCGTAAATGTACGCAAGAGAGACGGGATTCGGACAGGCTTCCAATACTGCGGCCACGACATCCCGCCAAGTGGCACCGCGCATATCGCGGATGTCCTTCTGCACAGACTGCGTCATCAGGATCGGATACACCAAGGGCGAATCCTTTTTGAGGACAAGCAGATACTCATGAAGTATGGGAATGAAATGTCCGCTGTACTGTATCTGGTCCGAAAAGCAATTGTGCTGCGCTTTTATGATGACATTTTCCAGCGTTCCCGGCTTGAGCAGTTCAAAGATCATGCTGTAAAGCTGTCCCTTTTTCTTGATGTCACCGACCAGCACAGCCATCCTGCCGCCGCGCTCCAGAGCGCAAAACTGTTTCATCATGGCGTAGTTCATGACGCTCACGAAATCCTCCCATTTGGGAATCCGTGACAGGTCAAACTGGCGGGGATCATAACCGTATTTCGTCTGCACCTCCGAGGCCTTGTACATCACATCTGAATATGTGATGATATCCCAGTACGGTGGGTGCCAGAAAATGAACTCCGGACGTTCCGGTATCTCACTGTTGATGAGATCGAAGCCGCTGTGCAGATCATAGCAATGGCTGCTGATCCCCATGGAACAGGCAGCGTCCTGTGTCGTGCCGCTGCCGCACATGTAGTCGCAGATCTCGGCCGGCTTGAAAAAGGCGATCAGATCCTCAATCAGTTTGGGTGAGCAGTTACCGCGATATCGGTTGCTGCCGCCGGTTCCACGTTCCGGGTACGAGACGATGGAGGTCAAACTCCGAGTTGGTTTATCCATGTTTGCACCTCCTCAACCGCCGTTTTCAACGGATTGATAGTCAATCTCAGGAGGCGAATCGGTTAAGATAGAAACATATCGGCTGAGGATTTCAGCGATCCGCTCTGGAGTCAGGTATCGGTCGTATTCCGTAATCTGCCATGGATATAACGGACAAAATAGCAGGTATTTCATGGCGTCATAATCATCACAGGCAGTAAACTCGATGTGTTCGGCCTCGAAAATGACTTCTTTCAGGATGGTTGCCAAACCAAGACAATAGTCCTGGTCAAAATCCAGATAGTCATCAACCGTTGGCTCTGAAAGGCCACATTCTTCCTGCCATTCTTGGATGCTCTTTTGGTATTCAGGCGCCTTAGCAAGCAGTGCCTGAATACTTTCAACGCTTACGTCTTTGATATCTGAGACGCAGAGACCGTAACCATAGATGTGCCAGGTTTGATAGCTCATGATTTGCCTCCTTTGCCTTTTCTTGATTCACTGGGGGCTTTTTCCTGGACGAACTGCGCCGAAACAACGAGCGGCTGCCGAATGATCATGATTCTGTAGTGATTCTCCATGTACTCGCCGTTGAGGTATGCTTCGTAGAAATCCCTTGAAGAGTCTTCTGTGAAGACGCATGATTCCCGCCAAGACGGAACGCCTCCGTTTTCCAACTCCTCCCGAAGGCGATCTGTCATAATGCGTTTTGCATCATCATAGTCAGCAAATGCCTCGCAATCACTTCCGTGCTCGCCATTCACAGCCCAGTCCTCCGCAACAAGGAAAATATGGATGCGTTCGCGCATGGTACGAATATCATCCAGCGGTCGAATCATCTCAGGAGCCATGATGACCATATCCAGTGTAATATCATCCAATGTCTTTGGCTGGTCGTACAAGTCGGAGAAAGTCTCCTCCAGTGCTTTGATCTCATGCGGCATGACCGGCGGGTCAAACTCACAGTAGATATCGGGTGTTTCATTTTCGGTTTCTTTGTCCTCGCCATCATGAATGGCATTTATTCGGCCATAAAGCCCTTCGTACTCGCTCTCAGCAGTGCCGACAATGGCCCCGCCGACCGTATATGTGACGCCTTCATACTCAAATTCGGCGCCATGTCTGTTCAAAATCATTTTGACACCTCCTGCTCAAATGTGGCAGTCGATTCCGACAATAAAGTGATCGTCAGGGATGCTGTCCAGATAGTCCGACAGCATTTGCCGCCATATTTCCGGTTCCTTGTCATTGCTGCTGATGCCCCACCAGCCCATGTCTCCCTGGGAGTTCCAGTCTCCGTTCTGAAGGAAGGAATAGGCGCCGGGAAGCATACGCTGATCCGGTGCAAGTCCGTTGCGGCGGAGATATGCTTCTTCGCTTTCGTTCTTGAAATAGATCTGTGTCAGGAAGGAGAAAATTCCATCCTCCGTGATCTTCCAGAAACTACCTTCTGGAACCTTGCCGGTTCTGAAGGCGTCCGTGAGGAGATTAAAGCGCTTTTTAGCGTGCTGCAGCTCCCATTCTTTCATGAGATCCCACGCAATATCCTTTTTTCTGGCACCGCAGACCCAGAGATAACCTTCCGGTGCCTCACATACGGTATCTTCGTTGCCCCAGGAGCGCTCACCACTGATTCGTTCTGCCGTGTCCCGTACAAGGAACTGAAAAGGCCAGCGACCGCCGATGGAATACCAATCCCAGAATGCGTTCGGATTGCAATAGTGCCCATACGCATGGTGCTGGCGATCGAAAGTATATCCGCAGTAATCCTCGGCATACTGCTCCAACGTGGGATAAAGTTTCTTCACCGGATATGCCACAAGAGCGCGCATCTTTTTCGCCTTCTTCGTGCGTTTCTCATGGCCGAGGGGACCGGCTTTTTTCTGGTGCACCTTACCGTCTTTGATGAGATATTTCCCATACACCTGTCGGTTGTACTCAGAGACGACAGTTCCGTCCGGAAAGCGGATACAGTTGGCCGTATCGGTCTCATAATCCTGCTGTAGTTCATCGGTTCGATCCTCAAACTCTAGATAGGCCGGATCGTCTGTTCCTTCGCAGAAAGGAGCCAGCAGCTCATCAATTTCGTATTCAGCCGAACGTTCCAGAGTGCTGGCCTCGCTCTGCAGCCGCTTCAGAGCAAAACGCAAAGCGAAGTTCTCCGGATCCTGCGCCAGCTTTTCCTTAATCTCTGAGATCTGCGATTCATAGCGCTTGTTTTCTTCGTGATTTTCTGCCAGCTCGGGCATGTAGAAATTGACCAATGTTACAAAGTGACTCATTTTAGATTTCCTTTCCTGTTGTAAGATAGACGGGCAGCAGAAAAAGAATCCGCTGCCCGTCGTTGTGAATTGTGATATTCCCGTCAGACCCGCATATGACGCTTGACCGCTGCGGTCAGCTTAACGGGCAGTTGATTCAGATCTGTGATGTCCATAAAGGAATCACCGTAGATTCGCTCGATGTTTTGCTTGTCTTCTCCAATGGCGGCAGCAATGAACAGGATGCCCTTGCGCCGGTATTCCTGCTTGATGCCACGGAGATCCTCCTCGGCGGCGCTGCCGTAATAACCGGGCGCTGCCGGCTGACCATCTGACACAAGGATCAGGATCTTTACCTCCTCCGACCGCTTGGCCAGCTGCTCCGCAACGAAACGAAGTGCAGCGCCGTCCCGGTTGCTGCCGCGGGCGGCAATGTCCATCATGCGGTATTTATCATCGTTATCGATGCTCTCAAACTCCGCATAGGAATACAGTTCCACATTGCTTCCGCTGGTCGAATGACCGTAAACGATAACAGGGATATGCAGTGCTTTGCAGAAGTCATACAGGATGATAGCCGAAGCTCTGGCATAGGTGCAGCGGTCACAGGAGCACATGCTCCCGGATTCATCCAACAAAAGCCCTACGGACATCTGCGGAATCTCGTTGGGCAGGGCATTCTTATAGAACACCTTTCCATCATTCCGGCAAAGGGCATGGGCATCCAGCCGCCGCCCCATTATGAGCCCGGTCTGCTTACCACCGCGCTGTTTATCCTTCAACTGCTGCAAAAGGCTTTTCTGAAGCTGTCGGGAGATGTCCAGCAATGGTCCGGCAACGGCGTTATACTGCTCTACAAGTTCCTCATCGACTGTGGGAATCCGGTTCACGCGGATATCCACACCGGCATGGATATTCCCATAGGAGATGCTTTGTGCCACATCGTTGAGTTCCCGTGTCCGCTCATTCTCCAGCTGCTCGCAGGCAGCCCTTTCCGCCATCTTGTCCAGCAAATGCTCAATGTCCTCCGCTGCATGGTCATAGCGCTCACGCGCATATGCGTCATTGCGTTCGGTTGTTCCTCCGCTGCCTTCTGAAACACGCTCCGTCTGCTGATAGGGGAGGCGTCCGGTTTCTTCTGAGGATACTCCCTGCTTCTCACCGGTACCACCCTCCATGTCTCCGACAATTGCGCATCCCTCCTCTGGTTTTTCAGTCTGGGACGCTCCGGCGGAAGAACGCTCGGATTCCGAATCAGTCTGGGGCTCAGATGTTTCCGATGAGCCGTTTTCTCCAGACTCACTTTTTCCTGCCTGAAAGGCGGTCTGCGCCCGTTTCCCAGCTCCGGCCGCCACGCAGACCGCACCCGCTTCGGGTACCGGTGTGCTGCTGCCTTCGCCGGATTCAGAGCTTCCGGCCATTGCCTGCAGGATCTGCGCAAGGGTTTCGGCCAGTGACGCCGTGGAACCGGACGCTTTGGCTTCCTCCTGACGCTTCTTGCAGAGTTCCAGAAAATCCTCGATGTAGCCCCAGCAGCGGACCAGTATGAGATTGACTGCCTTGAGCCGCTCTTTACCGGAGGGGTTGACGATGGCGGCATCCAGATCGTGGATCAGTTTGAATACGACCTGAATGCGTTCATCACTGAGGGGAGTGTCGCCATACTTGATTTCACCAAACTTCACATACGACAGCATGATCTGCAGGATACTCTCAAAGATGTGGCAGCTCCCGTCATCCTCCTTCTCAATAAGCTCCGTAACCGTGGGAATACTCTCATACTGCTGCTCCCGCAGCGCTTCCAGGCAGTTGCCCAGCGTGCCGCGGAATTGAGCAAGGATCCGATTTTCAATATAGGCATCCTCAATGACATTGGAAATATGGTGCGCGACATACCGAAGCATCTCGTTGTTCTGCGGCTCCAACCTCACGTACTCCCATAGTGCGTGTTCATTTGCCGCATCACCGGACAGCTTGTAGGCAGGCGGCTCCGGGTACCATTTCTCTCTGCTGAGGTAGTTGTTATAGGTCTGACTAGCCAGAAAATCCGTATACAGGCAGTGCCCCAGTTCATGGGCAAACAAGCCGCAGACGATGTCATAGCGGTTCTCACGCCCTTTGTTTCGGGTCACCAGCTTATGCCCGGCATTGATCCGTACCGACAGATTATTGGTACAGGCCACTTCGCCGGACTTCGGTTCCCAGCTGATGGCAACATGGATGCGGCGGTTGTATTTATACCGCCGCGTCTGTGCCATGGCCATGTCTTCAAAGTGTCCTGCAAGAATGCGGGATGTGAAGAATTGCCGGTCTGTGATCTTGCTGCGCTTTTCGTTGAGCAGCTGCTTGACCCGTTTGTGATTCACTCTTGCCATGAAGAGTAGTCCTCCTTCCCTTGAACTTATGCCGATGTCCGTTTCCGCTTCGGTGCGAACATCGGATCCAGAATGGTTGTGATCAGTGCCTCCCGGTCTTCCTCGTCGGCGGTAGCTTTGCTGATGACCGTATACTTGGCCGACAGATAAGGATCTCCGGAAATCTCTGCGCTGATGACCCAGTCGATCAGGCTGCGCATACCACAGGCGCCATCGGTGATACTGTTTTTGCGGCAGTAATCGGCCATGTCGTTGACCACCTGCACCATCTGGGATACCAGATACTCATCCGTGCATCCGGTTACCGCCATGGCACGCTGTACCATAACTTCAGGCTCCGGCAGATCGATGTCCTTTACAAGGCTCATTCTGTCCACGACCGACTGATTCATCGCCCTGCAGCCTTCGTAGCTGACATTGGTCGTCACGACGACGACCGTATCCGGGTGCCGATGAATGATTTCACCGGTCGGCAGTGTGATAGAGCCCTCCTGCTCCAGAAGAGAGTTGAGTCCCACCAGCACACCCGGCTGGATGATCGTGGAAGGTTCCTGAATCTCCACCAGATATCCAAGCTTCAACGCTTTTACAAAATCCGTCTCCACATAGGTATAGCTTTGGCCGGAGCTCTGCTGGTTTTCGGCACGCTTACTGAGCGCCTGCACCTTTTCTGTGACCTTTTCCAGTACAACGCCCATGCAGTCCTGCACAGTAGCTGCCGGATTCTCCACGCCCGTCAGCGCCTGATAGACGCCGGCAGGATCGTAGTCCATATCGTCCAGATCGGGAAAGTGCATGAGCTTAGCCACGTTGGCATAATTGATGCCGCCCATTGATTTGAGCATTTCACGCTCGCGGTCAAGCTGCAGATTGCCGGTAGACATGGTGTCCGTCTCCGGAAAGATCATGCCCGTGAAGTCAAAAATCTCCGTGTTGGCGGAGCAGGTATACTTCATGTATGGCAACCCCAGTCCGGCAGCAATCGCTTTTGCACCCATAGTCTTACCTGTACCGGCAGGACCTCGCAGAAGAAAGTTCCGCATCTGCATGGGACGACCGGTGGTTTTCTGGGCATGCTTGCAGATATCCACTACCTCCGGCGGGATGATGTACCATTCCGGGAGCTTTGGAATCAGACTCTGCTCCAATGCGCTCAGCGTGCGTCCCGGCGACAAGGGATACTTGCCAATGAAGTCCGCATGCTCCACCACGATGCCGGCTTTTTTAATAACAGCCGGGCCCGTCTTGGCAAAGATCGTGAATTCCCCGGCTGTGACGCTGGTGGGGACAAAAGCGCCGGAATCCAACTGCCCCTGCGAGACACGCATTAGATTTCCGGACTTATCCACCGTGATATTGATATGCGCCGGGCAGGTATCATCCTTGATCCTGCGGTATGCATTGTCGCAGAGGACCGCCATACTCTCAGTCGCTTTCTTCATATCCGGATATCCGGCAATGAACTGATCGTAATATTCCTGAAAGGTTTCGTCGAACTCCGCATCCGACATCAGAAACGGCATCAGGGCAAAGAAGATCGCCGCACCGTCCCGCTGACTCGGATGCGCCACATACTGCTCGATCAGTTCGGTGTTCTTATCGTAGACACTCGCCAGTGCGCTGCCGGTGGATGCGTCGAACACCACGAGATGATAGGCATCCGGACTGACGGAGGATTTATACTCCGCCACGCTCTTGTATGCATCGATTTGGCCAACCGCGCCTTCTCCTGTGCCATTCATGCACCGGCACAGGGCGTGGACCGCCTTGATTACGGAACCGCACAGCGTCGATTCCGTCTTTTCCCCGTACATGGACGCCACCTTGACCCGCTTGTTTGTCACGGTATCAAAGGGTGTCGGCAGGGACCGGGAATAGTTGAACAGATTGTTGATTGATACGCTCATATCGCGTCATTCCTTTCTGCAGGGTCACTGCGTGAAATCAATGGTAATGCCGGTTTCCGTACAACAGCAGTTTTCCATACCGTTACGTTCCAGCTCCCGGCAGATGTCCGGCCAGCTTTCACGGGCAGGCAGTTCCGCCGCAGGGATCTCCAGCAGAGACAGACCTTGTGCAATGCTCTCATTGCACCGCTCGTTGAGCTCCATGACGTGGGCATCCACCCATTCAAAGGCCAGGTACTCGTAATTCTCCGGAGGAGAGGATTTCTGCGTAGGTTCTGTCGTGCTGCCCTCTGCCTCCATTTCCTCATCTTCGGGTTCCGGCGCATCGGCTTCTTCTGCATGTACATAGCTCAAGCCGCACACCTGAAATCCGCGGACCACAACGATCGCTTCCCGATATCCGCCGGCCCGGTTGAGCAGAATCCGCGCTTCGTTGCCAGCCGCAATATTAGACTTGGCATTGGGCGTCTTCCATACCCATCTGGCCTCAGGGAAGTCAGCTGCGACCAACTCTGTGATCCGTTGCTGCACCGTTCCAAACACCATGTTCTGAATGTCCTGTTCCGTCGGTTCAGCACGAACCACCGGCGGCAGCGGCGGAATCTCCTCCACCTTTTTTACAGAGAGGAAAAGCAGTCGCAGCGCGGCGATAAAGATACCGAGGATCACCAGTAGAAGGATCGGCCAGAGCCTACAAACAAACAGCAGCAGAGCCAGTGTTCCCAGTATGGTCAGTACCTCGTAGGCAATGTGACGCTTAAACTCCTTGTTTTGCATGTGATGTCCTTTCTGAACGCAAAAACGCACATGAGTCCCATATGGATACTCATGTGCGTCTTACTGCGCTCGATTCATTTGTTGTGCTTCGATTATTCGTCGAAGAACGAATTCACGCCGCCGAAGGGTTCGAAGCCGGTGAAATTGCCGGGCATCTCCCCGTTGGAAGCCACCTTTGCGGGTGCGGAAGCTGCCTTGGGCTGTTCGCCCGCTTCCTCGGTTTTCTGCTTTCCTCCGCCGGAGGAGCAATACTCGATCTCATCCAGGATGACCACCATGGCACTCTTTTTCTCGTGTGTGGTGCTGTCCTCCCAGACATCCTCGTCCAGGCGGCCGAGGATGTTGATGAACGAGCTCTCCTTGAGCTGCATCTTCTTGATACGCTCGCATACCGGGCCAAAGGCCTTTACGGAGAGGTTTACCCATCGGGTGTTGTTTTCGGCGCGGGTGTCGTACACCTTTTTGCCGATGCGGAACCGGACGCTCTCTCCATTTTCGGAGAACTTGAGAGCCGGTGCGCCGTCATACCCCTTGGAGATGACGACATCAGTTGCGATTACCTTGAACATAAGATGCTCCTTTCTTGCAGGTGCTGCCTGCTATAACATGATTTATTTCAACCCGTGTCGGGCAGAAACCAGGAAATAAAAAAGTGCCAACCAACACAAACGTGTTAATTGACACTTTATAACCTGAACACTCTGGTGTTCCACAGGGGAAACCTTGATACTGATATTGTTATTATAGCAGGTTCTCCCTTGACAGTCAATTGCTTTCCTTGGTTTTTGCCGGACAACTTTGCTCCAGTACGGACAACACCAGCTCCAGCGCAAGCCTTGCCTTTAGAGGGTCGAATAAACAGCTCCCGTCCGGCAGGATACGCTCTTCGATTCGAGCCTCTACTTTTTTGACTAATCTGCGGATTTCTTCGCCTTTCGTCATGTCACTTCTCTCCCTTTCAAAATATCGATTGCTAAATAGGAACTGAGCTGCTGGCAGCCATCGTTCTCATAGACCGGCGTATTGCTCGCCGTATACACGGTAACGACATCCCCCTCGTCCACATTCCGAAGCTTCCCGGCAATCTGTATTTTCACCGTGTGGGGTTCTGAACAAAGATATATCGTTTTGATACGGCGCCGCACCGGCGTTTTTTCCAGTCTCGTACAAACGCCGTGGATCGCAACGATCTGGTCGTTGACCGCTTTATACAGAAGCTGCGTTGCGCTGAATCCGTAAAATGCGGATATAATCAGAAGGGAAAGCGCCAGATAGAGGCTGCCATCCATAAGCAGAGATACGATCAGCAGCAACAGGCTTACCAAAGCGGCTCCGTATCTCATTATAATCTGTTTTTGCAGCGGCGGCGGGATTTTTCTGAATTTTTCTTTCATTGTACACCTCACAAAAGAAGGACTCTCTTTTTCTTCAGCAGCCGGAGCAGGGCAGAGACGACCTCATCCCGCACGGCGGCATGCTCCATTTGGGATTCCAGGATATTGTCGAAAATGGTTTCATGCGTATAAATCGTCTCTGTCAGTGCCTGCCGGTTTCGGTTGCCCAACAGGTATGCGGTCGGTGCAATACGCCGTTCCGCCAAAAACACCAGTTCCGCTGTGGTGAGCCGCAGGCCAGCATCGGTCAGCCACAACAGCAGTTCTTTTTCCCGTGCGCTCAGTAGCGCACGGATCCCTTGAGGCTTTGCAGGCACCAGAACACACTGCGTCAGCGCACGGTACTCAAAAACGGATTCGTCACCATCCGCAATCTCTACAAGTCCCTGACGCGCCAGCTGGTGCAACGCTTTTTTCTCCAGCACATTCTCTCGGATCTTCGCAAATCCGAATCTGCCGTTGAGCCAGAGCGCTGCCTGCTCGCCGGTAAGCTGAAAATCCACACCGCAATGGGTGACGAACAGAAGGTCCTCTGTGGAGGCCTTGATAACCATGCCCTTTGAAATATATTTCATTTTGTTCACTCCTTATCTGTTCTTTACCCATATTACACGGCATGACAGTGGAAATTACAGCAAATACATTGCAGCAACGCAAAGTGAGACAATCAACAGCATAACTCCAGCTACCGCAGCAATCTTCTTCACCAGTTCCGTATCTACCCCTTCTTTCAGTTTGCCTATATCAGGGGGCAGCACATCATCATAGTACCCGTCATACCCATCGTCCTTCGGAAGAGATGCATCTACGACAGGTTCATGAGAAACCTTTGCCGTTTTGCGTTTTTTTCGAGGTTTTCCAGAAGACGCGACACCTTTCTTTTTCGCATTCTTACTTGACCTTACGGTTTTTTCCGTCTTTTTCTGTCCGTCGTCCACGATGGGCAGACTCTTTCCGCACTCCATGCAGAAGGAAGCGGCACCATCGGGAAGATCGGCGCCGCAATAGGGACAATATTTCATATTCAACACTCCTTTGGGCAGTATTCGGCATTCAAGCCGTTTCTCAAGACCCATTGGGGGACGATAAGATTATACCACATCTTGTTTTTCATGTCATCGGCGCGAACCTTGCCATTTACCTTGCCATTTTGTAGGACATTTGCGCTTATGCCCACTCATATTTATGACTGCAAGAGTGGAAAGAGTGTTGATCGGCACCTGCTCTTGCACTGTCGGCTTAACTATGACTCTATCACATGTCAAGATGTTTGCAATGTGTTTCATAAAAAGGCTTCGTCTAATCGTTTGAGGCTGAAAGTGGCAAGGCGAAAACCTGAGCTGCCGTCCCTGTTACATAGATGATACAAGAAATTCACAGACCGTTCGTTGGTTGATTATATTCAAGAAAAATGATATAATATGCAAATCACAAAACCAAAAGAAAGTTGGACTTTTTTATGAAATCAAAAAGAATATATTCCATTATGCTTGCCACGGTGATGGCGGTTTCAATGCTTGCTGGCTGCTCATCGCAGCAAAATGCCAGCGATGTAAATCATGACAGCGATCCGATTGAGAATAGTAGCAATAGCAGCAATAGCGGCATTACAGAATTCCGCCCTGTTGACTGCGGCTTACCGGCACAAAACGAGTATGAATATCCGTTCCTCGGTTTGGATATCAAGCTGACTGAAACGCTCCTTGAAAAAATGACAAGCAAGGAAGTATTCGTTTTTACTCGGGAGGATTATACGGCAGACTATGATATTTCCTACGGTGTGATGCGTTTTTCTGCGACCACAGAGGAGGACAGAAATGCCGATACCGGGCTTTCAGCGGATATTTACGGTTTTGAAGAAGGACTCGAAAAAATCGGCGCAATTGGCGTCTACGAAAAAAGCGTTGTTTCTCAGCTCGATGAGCTGACCGGCTGCGATACGCATGAACAGTTTGGCGAGAGCGTGGATGGAGCGTACGAGTATTACCTCAGCATCAATTCGAAATGCAGCAACGACCTCGTGAATGAACTGAAAAATACAACGCTCTTTGTCGATGAAATGCACAATTTTGATCCGAACCTGGGCTACACAGCTTTTTCCAATGACCGAGTGGATGGAATAGATACCGTGGGAGCCTTTTCAACGACGGATGTCTTTGGAAAAACCTATACGCAGGATGTCTTTGCGGATTACGATTTAACCTTGGTCAATGTGTTTACCACCTGGTGTTCTCCCTGCGTAGAGGAAATCCCCGTACTTGAAAAGCTCCGTCAGGAATATGCAGACAAGGGAATCAAATTAGGGATCGTTGCTGTGGTTTATGACATCAAGACCGCAAGCGGAACCGATGAGGGTGCCTTGGAGCAGGCAAAGATCCTGTACGAACGCAGCAAAGCACAGTTCCCGTTCCTGATCCCTGATGATGGCAATATGAATGACCGTTTGACCGGAATTGAGAGTTTTCCTGAAAGCTTCTTTGTGGACAAAGATGGCAATATTGTCAGCGAACCGTATATTGGCGCAAATACACAGGAGGACTGGGCAAAAATCGTCGAGAAAGAGTTTGCGGATTTGCAGGGTGATAACGGATGAGGCGCATTGAAATTCCGAGATGGTGCGGACTGCTGGCTGCTGTCTGTGGTATTGCATTGATGGGTCTTGGCGTGTACCGCGGAGAAGTTGCTGTGGTGTTGCAGAAAGCTGTAAATATTTGTTTGGAGTGCATTGGGATTGGATAAGAAGAAAGCAAAAAAGAAAAACAGTAATTTCCGGCACTACATTCAAGCCCTGTGGGCACTGCTTACAAACAGCTATCTTGCCGGCTTTATTCAAGGGAAAATATATAAGGGAAATCTGAAAAATTTATGTGTACCGGGCATGAATTGCTACTCCTGTCCGGGCGCCCTCGGCTCCTGTCCAATCGGTTCCCTGCAGGCGGTGATAGGCAGCTATAAATTCAAGTTCGCGTTTTACATTGCAGGCTTTCTTATGTTTGTCGGTGCAATCATCGGCAGATTCGTTTGTGGATGGCTTTGTCCTTTCGGGCTGATTCAGGATTTATTACATAAGATCCCGTTTCCGAAAAAAATCAAAACCTTTCGTGGCGATAAGCTGTTGCGAAAGCTGAAATATGTGATCCTGCTTGTGTTTGTGATTCTGATGCCACTGTTCCTGGTAGATCTCTTGGGTCAGGGCGCGCCCTACTTTTGCAAACTGATCTGCCCTGTCGGCACACTGGAGGGCGGTATCCCTCTGGTCATTCTTAACAAGGCATTGCGTGGAACGATTGGCTGGCTCTACACCTGGAAGGTTGCAATACTGGCAGTCACCATTTTTCTGTCCATTTTGATTTACAGGCCCTTTTGCAAGTACATATGCCCATTGGGCGCCATCTACTCCGTGTTCAATCCGATCTCCGTATTCCGGTATCGGGTGAATCGGGAGAAATGTATAAACTGTGGTGCCTGCGCAAAGTGCTGCGATATGGGGTGCAAGCCCACCGAGAACGCAAATAGTTTAGAATGTATTCGCTGCGGCAAATGTAAAGCTGTATGCCCGACCGGTGCGATCCATTCAGGCTTCAAAAATAAGAAATAAAGCACACCCCTCCATCTGGCGAGATAAGTGGCCGGATTGGAGGGGGTATATCGTATGACACAAAAACGGAGTCAGGCTATAAGCTTAGCCCGGCTCCGTTGTCTATTAGGATGTTTGGTTTGCGGCGCTTTTCTCCAATGCCCGTTTCACAACGCACAGATGGTCGGTGCAGGCCGAGCAGGTCAGAAAGGCATTTGTTTCTTCACAAAACCGTTCGGGATGACGATGGTATGTAATTTCCCAGAGTACCGTGCAGATCAGCGCCAACGCAACAAGGCTCCAGGAATAGAAATGTGGGATGAAAATCAGCGGCGTGACGGTCATAATCGTACCCCATGCGAAGATACGGCAGGTAACGCAGCATTTGTTTTTCATGAAGATCTTCTGGAACGGGCAATAAAATACAATGCAGATCACATCGCACAGGTAGTAAAACACAGACAGCAGGAGCATTTCCGGAATGCCCAGTATCTTACGGTAATATAGCCAACCGATCAGCGAATTGAGAAGTATCCAGATGACTGCCACACGGGTCGCTCCAAGGTTTAATATCTTCAGTTTTTTGCGCAGATTAAAATGGTCAATGGTCGTCTCAATCCGTTCAAAGGTCTGGGGAAATTGTTTCCGGCAGCCGCGGGAGACCCGTGAATGGGGTGAAAGCTGGAGAGCAAACGAAACCAGCAGAACCAGCCACAACACCCGGAGCAGAACTGAGCCATTATGCGCGATGGTAAAGTCCAATGCCTCACGCTGCCTGATATACACAATTAGTGCGGCGATTAACACCCCTAACCGGAAAAGGAAACGTAAAATGTAACTGCGGAACATCTTGGTCAAGCTTTTCATAAAATTCTCTACAAGTCGTCAAAACATCTTCTTCAGCAGGCTGTCAGGATATGTTCTATCCTTATTCCCGCATTTCCATCATGCTATCGTGACATCAATCACCGAAAAATCACCAAAGTCTAAAATAGCCCCCGTTTTATACCCGATCGGATTATGGAATATTGGCCCGTCCATGACCAGCGTATGATATTCGCCGTTCTCTCCGCAAATATCAATGCCTGCATCTCTCATCACGTCAATCACTTCTTCATCTATGATTCGTCCAAGAAGATTTTTAGGGAGCAATTTGTTATTGATTGACTTAATCAAGCACTTATAGCCCAAGGCGATCAGTTCAAGTACATTTTCCGAACGTCCCTTATGCCATAGAGGAAACATAGGATTAATCCCGGCATTCCTGCACCGTTCTTCACACCACGCCCGGTTGCCCTCAAGGTCAATATCTCCGAAGCAAGCTACTTCCGCACCCAACTCAATGGCATATCTCAGGCTCTTTTCCAGCTCCAAATGGTAGTCGGCACCCGTAGTCGGTGTTATAAGCAAACGAATTCCCAGTGCATCTGAATATGCATGGAGCATTTTATAGTCTGCGCCATGAAAGAAAGACCGCTCCGCTTCTTCATTCACCATCGTAATCAGAGCAACAGGTTCATTTCCATGCTCAATTATCTGGTGTAAAGCCAGTGTGCTGTCCTTGCCACAGCTATAAGACATAACAAATTTCATCTACTCCACTCCCTTTAACTCCCTCAAATCGCAGAGTAGATTATACAGCCCGTCCTCTGAAAGCACACCCCGCTTGCAATTAGGCGGGAGCAGCCCCTGCTCATCCAACTCGTAATCGTTCAGCCAATCCCCGCAAGTAAGATACTCATGCAGTTTCTCCGCAGCAGACCGTAATTCTTCACTTTTCGAAATACAGTCTCGATTGTCTCTGAAAGCCTCCGAAAGTTTCTCAAAAAGAGCATCCATTTCTTTTATGCGGGCAACTGCGCTAACTCCTTTTGATTCGTTCATACTCGATTTCACAATGTCATTCCTTCTCCTTCGGCCAATCGTCATTCGCGACCTCTTCCTCAACCGGCTGCCAGGACGAGCTGAAGTCAACGTCCTTGAATAGTGCTATAAGCCCTGTGATCTGTTTCAGCCGGAGGATCTCATCCCTATCCATTCCGAGGTGCTTGGAAATCCATGCATCCGACCGGCCTAGCTCGTGAAGCTCCACGATGATATTGCTCATCAGGTCTACATCATGGGAGCCGCGTGCCCGGTTATGGCGGATTGTACTGGCCATTCGGTGGTCCAATGGCTTATCGATGACGCTGACCGGCAGCATACCGTTCTCACGCTTATAGATATCCGGGTAATCCAGCATGATACGGTATCGGTGGAAACCATCCACGAGGATATACTTATCCCGCAGCTTATCATAATAGCAAACAACCGGCATAGTATAGCCGTCCTCCTTGATGCTGTCATAAAGCAACTTCAATTCCGGAGGGGCTACGGAGTTCGGGTTATATGTATTCGGCTCTATCTTTTCAATCGGTACAGCGATCACGCTGTATACGGGGCTCTTAAACGCCATCTTTCTTCACCACCTGTTTGTACTTCGTCTTGAGTGCGTCCACCTGCTTCTGCTGCTCCCGTGTCAGGCCGAAGCCCATGAAGCGGCAGGTATGGTCATTCCGCAGGATGCAGTAGCACATCCGCTTCCAGCTGGGGATATCCTTTGTGGACTTGATATCGTCCGTATGATCCGGGATTTTATCGAGGAAAATGATTCGGGAGTTCTTCAACACCGTATAGTTGGAAACACCGTTGCGCTTGATGCGATATCCATGATCGATCAAGTCCTGAATCACATCTTCCTCCAAACCGCCGCCGGTCTTATGCCAGAAGTCCAGCGAAGTCTGAAACTTCTTGATATAGTTGTTCCGCAGCCGCGCCGGCAAAGTCGCCAGCAGGAATTTTGTGTATGATTCCCATGTATGTCCTTCCGGGAGGGAAAGCGTCCGGTACGCCATTGCTTTCGACTTTCCATAAATTGCCCCAAAATTGGCGCCGCGCACGCGCCCTACCAGCTTCGCCCAGATTTCCGGGTCAATGACACGGTACAGGTTCAAGCTTTCCTTTGCCGAATCATTGAAAGGGGAAGCCACGCGCATCTGGCTCGGTTTCAGTCCGGCCATGTAGTAAAGGTCATACAGCTTGTTGTAGTCGTACCCGAACAACGCGTTGGCATGCCAGATATCGCCGGTAGACCAATCATAAATCGGGGATGCCGCGTAGGTATCCTTGAACTGCTTGGATATCCAACACTGATCCTTGTAGCCGTACTTCTTATTCAGAAAGCCGCTGTATCGCTGCAATGATTCATCGGCGCGGATGCCTAAAAGGCATACGGTCCGCTTGCTGCCATGTGAGATCCGATACCACCGTCCAAACTGCTTTGCCAAGTCCTCCTGATGCATTCGGTAGCGGTAAGTTGTCATGTGATTGTTTCGCATATTGATAACATACGGATGCTGCGGCATCGGGCGCACCCATATGTCCTCCTTGGTGTCGTCCCACGGATACCAGAACATCTGATAGCTGCTGAAGCAGGTGCGGGTAGCCATGGGGAGACAGACCCAGTACAGGTCAGTCAACGGCTCCTTTTCCAGCCGCGCAAAGGTGCGTTCCACATACTCCGTTGTTACGGAATACTGCGCTTCAAAGTCCTGATGGAACACGCCGATACGGCGATTTGGGTAAAACTCACGGCGGAAATCCAACAGCATATTCAAAAGAAGGCCGCTGTCCTTGCCGCCGGAAAAGGAAACGAATATGTTATCAAATTCTCTGAATATGAAGTGCATCCGCTCCCGGAATGCCTCATATACATTTTGTTCTAAGTATTGTCGTATCATATCTCTATCTCATCTCGCTTCATAACCCTTTGATCAAATCGTTTTATGAATCTGCTCGCCATGGCGTTTGTGGTTCCTGCAAAACCTGAACGCACTGGCATTTGCCAGAAAAATCAATTTGCAGAGTGTGCGGAACACCTTCGAGCATTTCATAGGGACAATCCTTTCCGGCACGTCCTTTCGACATAATTAAACAAAGTATAGTATACCATTTCGGTGCAGAAAAATCATCAACAAAATTGAGTTTCCTGTCTTCCATTCAAATTTTTCATAAACGCGCAACGCTCTGACAGACAAAAATGAGGGGTAAGGTATCAAAACCTTACCCCTCAAAATATTTGCGCTAATAGCGGCTGACACAAGACGGTGACATTGTCGTTGCGATATTGATTTCAGATACAAAATGCGGCATAGAGAGGAACGATTTTTTTATTGTCCTCAAAGCCGAAGTTTTTGGCAGAGAGCTTAATAGCATAAGCGGGCTTGTAGGTGTCCATATAGACCTTTAAGCTCTTGGCTCTGGTGTTGTCGGCAGACTTGACCTCAATGGGAATGAGCTGCCCGTCACGCTGAATGATAAAATCAATTTCAGCGCTACGCTCGGACTCCCAATAGTAGGTGTGGTAGCCGTTAATGGTAAGCTGCACATTGACATAGTTCTCCGCCATACCGCCCTTGAAGTCGCTCAGTTCCTCGACCATATAGAGGATGTCATTGGCAGCTAAATCTTTCTTGGCGCAAAGCAATCCTAAGTCGGACACATAAATCTTGAACGCATCAATATCACGGTAGTTTTCAAGCGGCTTTTTGATTTGCTCGACCTTATAAACCTGTGACACGATGCCAGACAGGCAAAGCCATTCGATCGCATTTTCAAATTCGGAAGCCCGTCCGCCTTTCTTAATCAGCTTATATTGGAAACGGGTATTCTTCTTGGAAAGCTGAACGGTAATGTTATCGTAGGCAAGTCTGGTTTTCTTGATTTCATTCAAGTTATTATACTTGCTCATATCGTTGAGATAGCTTGCAAGTATCGTATCCTGCGTATGGCGGACAAGGATATAGTCCTTTGTTTCGGCAAACTGCATCACGCACTCTGGCATACCGCCGACCACAAGATACTGACGGTAAAGCTGCATTGCGGCGTCGTGCAAGGCAGACGGCAGCGGTGTATCGGTTTGGAAGCACTTTTTAATCTGCTCTACCAAATCGTTCTCACCGAGCGCCAACATAAATTCCTCCATATCCATAGGATAGAGTGTTTTCATATCAACCTTTCCTACGGGGAAAGAGAATTTTGCTCTGTTGACCGCAACACCGAGCAAGCTGCCTGCGACGATGATGTGATAATCTGGAGCGTTCTCACAAAAGTATTTGAGCGAGGTCAAAGCCCTTTCACAGAGCTGTACCTCGTCGAATACAATCAGCGTTTTTTCCTTTACGATAGTTTGACCTGCGATATGGGACAAAATCGGTATCAGATAATCGGGGCTGATGTTTTCCTCAAAGGTTTCGTTCAGCTTTGGATTGGTTTCAAAGTTGAAGTATGCCACATTTTCGTAATGGGTGCGCCCGAACTCCAGAATGGAATAGGTCTTTCCGACCTGTCTTGCGCCCTGTAAAATAAGGGGCTTGCGGTGTTTGCTTTCTTTCCACGCTTCCAAGAAGCCCATAATCTTTCTATACATAAGCAGTTCTCCTTAAAGGTACTGACCATAGCATAGCAGATATTCGTGTAAAAATCAATGAAATCTCCTTGAAGTTTTACACTAATTAACACGATTGTTTTTGCTAACCTCTCACGATACGACACGAACACCGCAATTTATGCATTTTACACCTCTCCTAACTTGGTCGTCATCAGCTGGTTGAGCGTAATGATAGAACACTCAGACGAAAATGAGGGGTAAGGCATCAAAACCTTACCCCTCAAAATGTTTTCGCTAAAAGCGGTTAACACAGGGCGTCTCAGCCCCGAACAGCTGCACGTTACTTAGTAGATCTGCGCTTTCTGTTCAC
>Ga0129316_1000270_pt1 | contig 32854 bp, 30 predicted proteins | sample Cm1ome_2_FD_94429 | JGI IMG/M metagenome (GOLD analysis project Ga0129316, IMG submission 94429) | Eastern black-and-white colobus group fecal microbial communities from Wisconsin, USA - Cm1022B metagenome | ecosystem: Host-associated > Mammals > Digestive system > Large intestine > Fecal...
ACTAAATGAACAGAGAGGTTATACATATATGCAGAGAAAAGAAATTCAGCGTGGAGATTTATTCTACTACGATTTTGGAAAAAGAGAGGGGTCTGTCCAGTCGGGAGAGAGACCTGTAATGGTAATTCAGGCGGACAACTTTAATGCAAATGCTCCGACAATTATTGTTGCTGCTGTTACGGCTGTGATGAAAAAGAAGTATCTTCCTTCACACATCATTTTGGGTGAGGACTTCGGTCTGAAGAAGCCGTCAATGGTTCTTCTTGAACAGATACAAACCGTCAATAAGGACGAACTGACAGACTACATTGGTTCGGTAAACGACGAAAGGCTTTGGAAGCAAATTAACGCAGCTCTTAAAAAGACTTTCGGTTTATGGATTTACAACACAGACAGAAACGGAGATGTTCGCTGCTTATGTCCCAAGTGCCTGAGCGACTATATCCACGACCCAAATTATATTGTCAGGCGTCTTGACCCTTTTGCTAAAAGCAAAGACAACTGCGATAAGTGTAATAACAGCGGTTGGGATTATATCGTTTATGACAAACGCACCTCGATCAAAGGAAAGGGGTGCAGGAATGTCTAAACAAATCAGGAACAAGTTCAAATATGATATTCCGATTTATCACAGACCTATTATTTCCGTTGACGAAGCGACAGCTTATTCAGGAATAGGAAGAACTAAATTGTATGAGCTGACCACAATGGAAAATTGCCCCTTTGTAATTTGGGTAGGGACACGAAGGGTGATTAAAAGAAAATCATTTGTTGAGTATCTTGAAAGGCAATACTCAATTTAGCCTAAATGTCAAGTATGCGATGAGTCAATTCGCATCATTGGCTCATCGCAATTTTTCCAGTATCCTTTATGGCAGAAACGGCAAGGAGGTCATAGAGATGTCGGAAAAAAGAGCAACAAGAGTCAGGAATAAATATAAGTATGATGTTCCTTTATGGCACAGACCCATACTGTCTGTGGCAGAGGCTACCGAGTATTTTGGAATAGGCAGCAACAAGATATATGAATTGACAGAAAAAGAAAACTGCCCATTTGTTATTTGGATAGGTTCAAGGAGAGTTATTAAGAGAACTGCGTTTGAACGATTTCTTGAAAAACAGTATTCGATTTAGGTAGGAATGGAGGAAATAGAAATGGCAGAGAATAAAAAGCAGTTTGAAATTCCGTTGTATGAAAAGCCTTTTCTTTCGATAGAAGAAGCGTCTGTATATACGGGAATCGGTAGAGACAAGTTATACGAACTTACAAATCCGGAAGATTGTCCTTTCGTTTTATGGATTGGCAATCGCCGAATGATTAAGAGAAGGGTTTTTGATGAGTACATTGAAAAATGCTACTCAATATGATGGGAGGTGTTAGTAATGGACAATAAAGAAACGGCAGAGCATTTTAGAAGCAGGAGTTCAGAAGTACCTTTATGGCACAGACAGAATATCTCAGTAGAAGAAGCCAGTGGGTACACAGGACTTGGAAGAGACACGATATATTCTCTCACGCAGGAAGATGACTGTGACTTTGTATTAAAAGTCGGACACAGAACGATGATAAAGCGAAAAAAGTTCGAGAATTATTTGGAAAACCTTTCGTCGATATAGGAGGTGCTTTAGGTGTTAAGAGTTATTAGTGAAGAAATCACTGCTTACAGAAGGCAGATTGATGAAAGAAAAAATGATTTACCACTATGGGAACGAAAAGTCCTTACTTGTGATGAAGCAGCCGCATATTCCGGAATTGGTATTAGAAGGCTGAGAAAAATGGCATTGGCAAAAGGGTGTCCGTTTGCTATTGCAAATGGTACACAGATTTTGATAGCAAGAGAAAAGTTTGACGCTTATATGGATAAAGCGGAAAAGGTTTAGGAGGAAAATAAAATGGCAAAGACAAAAAGACGAGATAAATCAAGAGTGGTTCTCCGTACAGGAGAATCACAACGTGCAGACGGTACATATCATTATAGTTGGACGGATGCAAATCGCAAAAGGCGTTATGTATATGCCAAGACACTCGATGAGCTTCGCTACAAAGAGGAGCAGATTGAAAAAGATAAAAAAGACGGCATAAAGGCAGAAGCTCGATATACTACCCTCAATGATATGTATGAGCTTTGGAAAGACTTGAAACGAGGTCTTAAAAACAATACCTTTGAAAACTATAAGTATATGTATGAGACATTCGTTCGTAATCAAATTGGCTCAAAGACGGTATCTTCTTTGAAAAAGACAGATATTAAAAGGTTCTATAATTACCTTGCAGATGAAAGACATCTAAAACCGGCGACTATTGACAATATCCATACGGTTCTTCATCAGATTTTGGATATGGCAGTTGATGATGATTATCTCAGAAATAACCCTTCCAATAATGTGCTGAAAGAGTTAAAGCAGTCCCATTGTTTTCAAACGGAGAAACGCAGAGCCTTAACGAGACCGGAACAGGAATTATTTTTGAGCTATCTGAAGAATACACCGTCTGCAAGTTTGTGGTATCCAATTTTTGCGGTGTTGGTTGGAACGGGACTTCGTGTTGGTGAAGCAACGGGTCTCAGATGGTGCGACATTGATTTGGACGAAGGAATTATCAATGTTAATCATACGCTGGTATATTATGACCATAGAACCGACGGTAGTAAGCGTGGCTGCTATTTTAATATCAATACCACGAAAACGCCGGCTGGCAAACGCCAAGTCCCGATGTTGGATTTCGTCAAAGAAGCATTCCTTATGGAAAAAGAAAGACAGGAGCTTCTTGATATTCATTGTGAAGCTGTTGTAGACGGATATACTGATTTTATCTTTCTTAACCGTTTTGGACAACCGCAACATCAGGCAACCCTTAACAAAGCAATCCGTCGTATTATCCGTGACTGCAATGATGAACAGCTTTTGAAAGATGAAAATGCAAAGGTTTTGCTTCCGCATTTTAGTTGCCACTCATTAAGGCATACATTCACGACAAGAATGTGTGAAGCAGGGGTTAATGTAAAGGTTATTCAGGATACGCTTGGACACAAAGATATTTCTACAACCCTTAATATTTATACCGATGTGACGAAGGAGTTAAGGAGGTCTGAATTTGAAGGTCTTGACTCGTACTTCAAAAATGAGTATAATAAGGCGAATGAAGTATTATAAACTGCTCGTTTTCGTGGGCATTAGATTTACATCATTTACACCAATTTCTACAAATAATGCTGCTCCGAGGGTGTACGTTTAGGAGATAGGAAAGTCTAAAAATGGGCTTCAAACAACATATCAGTAGAACTTGGCAGATGATAGAACAGCAAGTGAATGATGTACCATTTCGTTCCGACGATGAAGCCCACTGATTAAGAAAAACACAAGATATAGTATTAGCTCCGAAAGAAAATAGCTATATATTGTGGCTTCTCTGCGGTGTTATCCTCCCATTGACAGCAATTTGACAGCAAATTCTTGAAGAATAACGCATAAACACGAAGCGTTGTGAATTTCAGGCAATATGGTGTCAGGTTTGAACATGACCAAAGAGCACTTCTTAGAGTAACTCTGAGAAGTGCTCTTTTTTGTTTTGCGGTCAGCTTCTGTCTACAATCGAATCATTTTTAGGAGGATACAACAATGAAAGACAACTATGAACCGATCAAAAGCATGAAGGAAATCCCGGTACAACTACGGAAACTGCGCAGAGAGTATGTCCGCTATCAACAGGCAGAGCTGATATACAGTCTGTCGCACAAAAAACTGCTGGAGCTTGCCAGCGATGCAGGTGCAATCTACCGCTTTGACAGCACCGTTTTGATCAACAGAGATATTTTTGATGCTTACTTGGAGCGGTTCCATGAACCTGCTACCAGCAAGTACAGAAATGGAGGCGATGAGGAATGAGTGGAAATGTATGGATGTTCTCCGACCAGATTGATGATGAAGATGTGGAGTTTATGACCCACGACTTTGTAACATACAACATGGCGTGTGATTATTACCGCCTTGGACTCAAGCCTGTCACTCGTATGGCGCACGAAGCCGGAGCGGTTTATAAGATTGGTAAAAAGGTACTGATTCGCAGAAGCGTTTTTGAGGAATATCTGAGAGAACAGCGTCGCATAGAAAGGAGCGTGCAAGAATGAAGGAAAAGGCTTTTGAACGCAACATAGATACCGCCTGTATGGAGCAAATAATGAAAGGCGGCCTCGAATATGTCCGTTCGGGTGATTATTTTATCCCGAATTTGACACTACCGGAGGAAACCCGTCCTATCGGCAAGTGGGGCCGTATGCACCGGGATTATCTGAGAGAGCACAATCCGATTCAATACAACTGCCTGCTGCTGTCCGGCAATCTATGGACATACCTTGCCGATCTGAATGAGCAGGCGCAGGAGCGTCTGGACAGGATCATCGACCAGATGAAAGCCTCTGAGGGAATTACAGAGGCACTGAAAGCCAGCGACCCGATGGCATGGGTGCAACGCATGAACAGCATCTGCAACCGGGCGGAGGAAATCATCCTCCGGGAGCTGATCTACAGGGAGGAGTGAAAGAGCGGGAGCAGATTCAGGTGAAGATAGGTCAGATTGGTACTGTATGCCCGTAATCAGCATAAGCCAATCATCAACCTCGCAGATCTATCCACCCGGTATGTTCCTTTTCAACGTACTTTTCACACTGTTTACCCTGTGCAATAAAGGTTTGGAAAAAGATATAAAGAAATAATAAGAGCGAAAAGTGGATGAAGAAGGTACGAAAAAATCAAACTACGAACTACGAAAATACCATAGACCGCAGAAAATTCTGTGTAATCGACAAAGAATGACAGTATAGATACTGGCGGCAAAGTCAAGAATGAAACAAAACATTCACGACAAAGGAGCCAGTATTATGCAGAGCGCACCACAGGAATTGTTGAAGCAGTATGTTCAGAGCCAGCACTTTACCAGCACCGCTGAGATCATGGATGCCATGAAGGAAATGTTCCGGGATGTTATCCAGCAGGTAATGGAAGTGGAGATGGACGAGGAATTGGGCCGGGAACGGTGCCAGCGGGCAACAGAGGAAAACGCTTCTCCCAACTACCGCAATGGTTATTCCCAAAAGACCGTCAAGACGCAGCTGGGTGAAATTGACATCAAGGTTCCCAGAGACCGCAAAGGTAACTACGAACCCAAAATCATCAGCAAATACGACCGCAATGCCGAGGGCATGGAGGACAAAATTCTGTCTCTGTACGCCTGTGGCATGAGCCAGCGGGATATTGCCGAGCAGATCAAGAGTCTCTACGATGTAGAAATCTCTCCGGAGCTGGTGAGCAAAATTTCCGAAAAGATCATGCCGGAGGTCAATGCCTGGCAGAACCGTCCTCTGGAAAGTATCTATCCCTTCATCTTCATGGATGCCATCCATTACAAGGTCAAGGAAGATCACCGCTATGTGACCAAGGCGGCCTATGTGGTGCTGGTCATCACCATGGACGGCAGAAAGGATATTCTGGGTGTCTGGATCGGCGAGCATGAGAGCAGCAAATTTTGGCTGAATGTGCTGAATGACCTCAAAAGCCGGGGCGTTTTGGATGTTTATCTGTTCTGCACCGACGGTCTGTGCGGCATGATGGAGGCCATCCAGGCGGTGTATCCCAAGAGCCGTTTGCAGCGGTGCATCGTTCACCAGATCCGCAGCTCCACCAAATACGTCAGCTATAAGGACATCAAGAAGGTCGTGGCCGATTTGAAGAAGGTCTACACCGCCGTCACGCTGGACGAGGCGGAGGAGAATCTGCGCGTGTTCGCGGATGCCTGGCGGAAGCAGTATCCTTCCTGTGTGAGAAGCTGGGAAGATAACTGGGAGGTTCTGAACACCTTCTTTGAATATCCGCCGGAAATTCGGAAAATCATATACACGACGAATATTATTGAAGGCCTGAACCGGCAGTTCCGGCAGATTACGAAGAACAAGCCGTCGTTTACCAATGACGATTCCCTGCGTCGGATGCTGTATCTGGCATCCCAGCGGATCGTTAAGCACTGGCACGCCCGGTGTCAGAATTGGGACATGGTGCTCAGTCAGCTGGAGATCATGTTCGCCGACCGCAAAGCGGGCTGATCCCCTTGTATTAGGATTCCCGGAGGATGGAACGGCATTCACGCCGTACCGGCGCGCATACCGTTCCATCCTCCGGGAGAGATATGGACAAGGGGAATAAGCCACAATCCTGCACAGAAATTGTGCGATATTCTTGATTTTGTCGAAATTCGCTTACACAAAATTTTCCGCCGGGCCAAATACCATTAACCTGATTTTTGGGGTTCCTTATCAGTGGCGATGGATTCACGGGTTTTCATTCCAGACGCAGCATCCACTGCAGTACCTGACGTGCGTTCTCTATCAATGTGTTCCGGGAGATCAATCCCAGTTCCATGGCCTTTTGCAGTCGTCTCAGGCTCCCGTGGGGCATGCGCACATTGTTGCCCGCCAGAGCTTCCCGATAGTGCTCCGCCCAGTTGCCCCAGTCTGTCACGATCAGGCCGGTATAGCCCCACTCCTCCCGGAGAATCCCGGTCAACAGTTCCTCGTTTTCCGAGGTATAGGTGCCGTTCAGAAGATTATAGGCGGTCATAATGTTCCAGACGTCACTCTCTTTTACAACGATTTCAAATGCCTTCAGATAAATCTCCCGCAGTGCCCGCTCGGAAACCCGGGAATCGCTTGCGTACCGGTTGGTTTCCTTGTTATTGCAGCAGAAGTGTTTCACACAGGCGGAAACATTTTGGGACTGGATGCCCCGCACCATGGCGGCGGCCAGCTTTCCCGCCACCAGCGGGTCCTCCGAATAGTATTCAAAATTCCGGCCGCACAGGGGACTTCTATGGATATTGATGGCAGGGGTCAGCCACATACCGATGTTATTCTCCAAAACCTCTTTCGCGCCCGCCTGGCCCACCGCATAGATCAGTTCCGTGTCCCAGGTGCAGGCGAGCAGCGTTGCCACCGGCCAAGCTGTAGTTTTCACCCCCCGGTCGGGGACGATCCGCAGTCCGGCAGGGCCATCGGCGGTCATCACCGCCGGAATGCCCAGATAGTCCAGGCCGCCGATGCCTCGGGTGTCCGCCACGCCCCGGTTTGGGGTGCCGCCCAGCAGGGTAATCAGCTCGTCATCCGTCAGGCTTTCCAGAAACGCTTCCATGGTCACTTCCCCGGAGACGGCCTTTTCAAAATTCAGCCGCCCCTCCGGGGGCTTGATACCTTTGGTATCGGGGAGGATGTGTTCCGCATCCCAGCTGTGCTTCTCCGGCCATCCGGCAGTGTCGTATGGGGCTGGGTATTCGCCGGTTTTCAGATCCTCGAAGCTGCCGTCCGCTTTCAGGCGGCGGGGCAGCTTGGCAGGAACGCAGCGGTTCTTCACCTGCTCCGTGATCCGCTCCGCTTCATTGACAAAATGGCCCACCTCTTCCAGAGAGCGGACACAATTTCCCGCCAGAATGGTGTAGCTTCCTGCCGGCAATACAAAAGCTGCCAGCTTTTCATCGTAGGCGGCAAGCTCGGCGGTGGGGAAGGTCAGGGTCAATTCCTGCGCCTGACCCGGCTGGAGCAGCCGGGTCTTTTGGAATGCCCGCAGTTCCAGCTTCGGCATGTCGAGGCGGCATTGGGGTGCGGAGGAGTAGACCTGCACCACTTCCCGGCCCGCCGTATTTCCGGTGTTGGTTACCCGGACAGTGACAGAAATTTTTTCGTCATCTCCTTGCGAAATCAGCGGTTCCAGACGGAACGTGGTGTAGGACAGGCCGAAACCAAAGGGATAGTTGACTTTCTCCGCCGCACCGGGAATCGTCTCAAAATATCGGTAGCCCACGAAAATATCCTCGGTATAGCAGACATAATCTTTGGATTCGTTGAAACCGGCGGAGGAGGGGTAGTCGTCAAAAGATGCCGCGAAGGTATCCGTCAGCTTGCCGGAGGGGGTTACGTCGCCGCAGAGGATATCCGCCTCCGCCATAGCCCCCTCCATACCGCCCTGCCAGGCCAGCAGCACGGCACCAATCTTTGGATTGCAAGCAAACCAGGAGGTGTCCACCATGCCGCCCACATTCAGGACGACCACGATCCGGTCAAAACGGGCACAGACATCCGACACCATCTTTTGTTCTTCCAGCGACAGGTAGAAATCGCCGTCGTTTGGTTCCCCCTTACGGTCCCAGTCCTCGGCGGAAAACCGGCAGATGCTGATGACAGCGGTATCACATTCCGCCGCCGCCTGCTCAAGAAGTGCCCCAGGGATCTGCGGCTCTACCGTAAACCCCGGTTCTTTCCCCGCCGCCCGCTGGCCTGCCACATTTTCCCGGTAAAATTCATGCAGCGGAGCAAACATATTCACCTCCCCCTCTGCCGCCTTTTCCTCCATGCCATCGCAGAGGTTCCGGACATAGGCCACCGTTACATCGCCGCTTCCTCCGCCGCCTTTCACATAGTCCACACAGGCTTTGCCAAATAGTGCAGTCCGGCTTCCCCGCTTCAGCGGCAAAAGGTTATTTTCATTTTTCAAAAGTACCATACCCTCAGCCGCAGCTTTCCGGGCCAGAGCGATATGTTCCTTTGAACCAGTCACGATTTTCCCGTCCTCACCCAAAGACTGCACGGGCATGAATTTGTATCTCTGCCATTTACTCATTTCCATTCTCCTTGTTTTTGGTAAACGATCTGCTCATGTCCCGCATCATTGGGGGACTGACTGTCGGGCAAATATCGTTCTTCCGGAATCCTCAAAGCCATAACTGGAAGGAGAAGCCAATGTCCTTCTCAGCGGAAACCCGATACGCTTCTTCCACATTGGCTCCCCAGCTGTCAATGCCGCCGACGCCCCGCACGGCACCGCAGAGCGTCACTACCGTCCTGCACGGAGCAGGCAGCTCGTCCGCGTGGAAAGCCTCGATCAGCTGCTGGGGGGTATAGGGAATGGCAGAAAAGGCGAAGGGCTTTCCGTCCTTTTGAATCGTCAGAGCATGATTTGCCAGATGGAGGGTCATTTGGTGGGTATCCATATGACAGCCGCACTCCTGGGGCACCAGATAGTCCGAAATACGGGGCACTTCGCTGTAGGTGCCGAAAATGCCGCCCTTCTTGCGGTCGGGGTAGGTCTCCCCGGACAGTCCGACCCACGCCACCTGCTCTACCGGAACCGGCGTGGCAAACCGCAGGCCCAACAGCGGAAGCTCAGGCCGTCCCTCCATGCCAAAGTAGTGGACACCCACCTTCATGCGGCAGGCACTGTCAACGGTGTAGGTTACCTCCGTTTTCAGACCGGGCATGACGGGGGCGGTGTAGGTATAGCGGATGGAAACCAGATTTTCCGATTCTTCCAGAACCTGAATATCGCTGCACTTCTGCCAAGTGTCTACGGCAGCCCAAATGGAACTGTTCGCGGCAAAGCCATTGCCCAAGTCGTTTTCCGTAGGAGCACGCCAGAAGGCGGGCCGGGGCGCGCGCCACAGCCACTGCTGTCCGTCAGAGATCAGGGAAACCGGGCCGCCCTCCGGGTAGGAGAAGAGAATTTCAAAGTCGTTCCCGGAAACACCCAAGGCACCGTCGCCGTGGACAACCTTCAACGGCTGATGCTTACTGTTTTCCTGCACCCGGAACGCTTCCGCCCCGGCCGCATTGGCATCGTCCTGCGCTTTCCGGGCTTCCGCGTCGGAATACCAGTAGCGCACCTCCTGCATGGCGGGCTTTTCCCTGCCGTCCGCAAAGACGATGCCGTTGCCGCTGAACGAATAATCGCTCTGGCGCTCACCAAAGTCTCCGCCGTAGCCCAGAACCCTCTGACCATTGGCATTCTCATGCCACAGTGCCTGATCCATGTAATCCCAGATGAACCCACCCTGATACTGCGGGTATTCTTCCAGACGGATGTAGCTTTCCATGCCGCCCAGAGAATTGCCCATGTCGTGCATATACTCGCAGAGGATGAAGGGCTTTTTCGGATTGCTTTCCAGATAGGCCCGAATCGCATCCGGATATGCGTACATCCGGCTTTCTACATCGGAGATGGCGTCAAAGGCGCGGTTATGGAACACGCCCTCGTAGTGAACCAGACGGCTGGGATCCTGGGCACGGAAGTAGTCCGCCATGGCCAGAATGTCCTCCCCGGCGTAGGACTCGTTTCCACAGGACCAGAACAGAATGGAAACATGGTTCTTATCCCGTTCAAACATGGACATGGCCCGGTCAAGTACGCAGCCCTTCCATTGGGGCAGACTGCCGGGAACGTTCCAGCTGGGTTCGACTTTCCCCAGCTTCTGCCAGGAACCGTGGCTTTCCAGATTGGTTTCGTCCATCATGTAGATGCCGTTTTGGTCGCACAGGTCATACCAGGGCGTCTGATTGGGGTAATGGCAAGTGCGGACGGCGTTGATGTGATTGCGCCGGAAGGTCTCCATGGCCCGCTCCATATCCTCCCTGCCGATGGCCCGGCCTGTGCTGGGATTCCATTCGTGACGGTTGACACCCCGGATCACCAGACGCTGACCGTTGAGCAGCATGATCCCGTCTTTCAGTTCAAACCGCCGGAAACCGATGCTGTAGGGAATCACTTCCAGCACTTTCCCGGAAGGTGCAGTCAGAGTCAGAACCGCATGATAGAGATTCGGCGTTTCATGGCACCAGAGTTGGATATTGGAGAAGGTAAATTCCGGGCTGACATGGTACTTCCCGTCAAAGGTTAGCGGAACATCTTCGTCCATCAGGCCCTCAATGGCACAATGGAGGTTTACGCTTTCTTTTTCTCCACTGATGAGCAAACGGATTTTTAACTTGCCGGTGGTGTTGTCCTCCAAAAGCGCCGTTTGCAGCCACAGGTCATCCACATTCGCGGCGGGCTTGGCGTAGAGAAACACGCTGCGGAAGATGCCGCTGAACCGGAAGAAATCCTGATCCTCCAGCCAGCTTGCACTGCTGTGCTGATAGACCTCCACGCACAGGCGGTTCCCGGTTTCCCGGACGTAGGGAGTCAGGTCAAAGTCCGAGGGGGTGAAGCTGTCCTCGGCGTAGCCAACGAAGTGGCCGTTGAGCCAGACATAGAACGCCTGCTCCACACCCTGAAAGGAAATGCACACCCGCTTCCCCAGCAGTCCCGGCTCCAAATCGAACCGGCGTACATAGCTGCCTACATGGGTGTTCTCCCAGTCGATTTCCGGGGGACGAAGTTCCGCGTGGCCGTCCCAGGGGTACAGGGTGTTGATGTACTGAATTTCACCATAGCCCTGCAGCTCCATATGTCCGGGCACCTGAATCGTACCGAAATCGGAATCGTCGAAATCTTCCTGCCAGAAGTCAGCCGGACGCTGCCGGGGATTTTTGCTCCACGCAAAGCTCCACTGCCCATCCAAGCTCTGGCGCAGGGAGGTTTTTCCCTGCGCCATTTCTTCCGGGTTGGCAAAGCAAATGTGGTCAGAATGGGCATCCAGCCGGTTGACCCTGAAAACGGTTGGGTCTGTGAGCCAATCCAAATTCGCGTTCATAATCCATGCTCCTTCGCTGTCATAATGGCGGTTTTGATTCTATCCAAGGCAGAACACATCGCCCCGGATCACACCGTGTTCGTTGAAACAGTCAACACGAACCCATGCCGGTTGCCCTTTGATCAACGCGGTGATGGCCGCTTCCCGGTAGCCAAACACCATTTTGCTGTGGTATAATTTATCCGGGGCATAACCCCAGGAGATACAGGCATTCGCGCCCTCGCCGGACTCCCAGCGGAGAAATCCGTCCAACGGGAGCCGCCTACATTCTAGAATTCCGGCTTTCTCAGGGGAAGGCCCCGGGGAGGTGCCGAAGACCCGCAGCCCGGAAATCCGCGCCGTCTGATGATAGGGCAGTTCCGTCACCGTCAGACGGATATATCTCACCTGAACCCCTTCCTCCTTCATCACCAGATCGTGGGGAAGATCCGTATCGCAGGCTCGCTTATCTTCCAAAATACCCCATGTTTTGCCATCCAAAGATGCTTCCAACAGCCAGCGGGTGTGAAGCGGCCGATCCTCAATGACCCGGGGAACCCCCAGGAACTGGCTCCACACTGCGTCTACTTTGGGTTTCACCCGGAGGGAATCATCGGCAAAGTTCACCTGTACCGCGTGAACCATGCAGCTTTGCTCCAGATCCAGGGTCAGCTGGGGACAGGGGTCGGAATCGTCCGCGCTCCACCAGGAGCGGATATTCTCATCCACAGCCCACTGCGGACGCACTCCTGAGCTTGCGTGGACAGGTTTGCCGTAGGAAAGCAGCATCCATTCCGGGTCAGACCAGACGGGTGCGTCCATGGCGCGGGGCCAGTCACCGAAGCGCTGGTCGCAGTACAGGACCCCATCGCTGTCAAATCCGGCCTTCCAAAGACCAAGCCGACGTTCGTAGGGATGGGTACAGCTGATCCGCAGGGTGTCCGCATGCCAGTAAGTACCATCCTGCGCTTTTAAGGTAGAACCGTGACCGGAGCCGGTGATAAACCCACCGGGCTGGAAGGAATAGGGATTGCTCGATGCAGGCTGATAGGAGCCAAGAGGCGTGTCCGCCACATAGACCCCATCGGAATAGACGTTGAATTCCGTTCCCGGCGCGGCGTACTGTAAATAATATTTTCCCTTGTGTTTGGTCATCCACGCCCCTTCAATGTAGGGGGCAGTTCCGTTGGGTCGGTTATTTTCACCGAAGCGTTCAAAGCCGTGCCGTTCCGGCTGGCCCCAGATCAGCCCCACAGGGGCACAGAGGGGCTTCATGGTTCCTTTTTCCAGTTCCACGCCCCAGATTGGGGACGTATTGGTGCAGCCCCAGAAGAAATACAGCCGCCCGTCCTCATCCTGAAATAAATGAGGATCCCAGAATTCAAAGCTGGCCGGAACCTTTTCAAAGGGGACATGGACGGGATCGGGACTGTGGTAGAACGCGCCGTTCATACCGCCTCTGGAAGCGGAAAACCAAAGCTCTCCGTCAATGACGCACACATCCGGTGCGTAGTCATGGATGGGGATCTCCGCCGTGAAGGGGTGAAATTCCCAGCCACACAAATCTGTACTTGTGAAGAAGCCTCCGGTCATAGACGGAAACAGCCAGTAGCGGTCTTTGAAAAAGATCAGGCTGGGGTCAGCTGCCTCCCGGAATGCGGTATCCACCCCATTGCGGACGGATAACTGATACTTGTAGGGAAGATTCAATGGATTGCAGTAGTATTTCATAACGGTTCCCCCTCAAATATGGTCTGCCGTTGCCGCGTAGCTGTCCTGTTTCTCCGCGGCGGGAACCCAGCTGTCATCGAAATGAATGATAACCCCGGTATCCGCCAAGGCTTTTTGCAGCTTCTCAATGGGGATATTGGCAATGGGAACATCATGGGTAGCTGCCAGAGCGGCGGCAATCCCCGCTGCCTGACCGGTGAGGACCGCCGGGGGGATGACCCGCAGCACATCCCAGCCCCAGCCGGAGGCGGAGGCGCTTCGGCCGCAGGTAATCAGATTGTCAAACCCATCCTTGACCAGAACTCCGTAGGGAACCTCGTACAGCCTGTCCCGGTATTCAAAGTCGCAGATGGTGCCGATGGAGGTGGCGCAGTGTTTGTAGCAGTCCTCCCCGGTCAATGTCGCGTTTCCCTGAATGCGGCGGGCGGTGCGCAGTTGGGGGATGCCGGGAAGCATGTGAATATTCTGCTCCATGCCGCAGTTTGCGCTTTCCTTTTCATACATCCGCAGTTGGTTTTCCTGCAAATACTGATTGATGGTTTCCATATCGCAGCCCACATAGGGCGATTTCCCCTCGGGCTGGAACTGTCCGTGGAGATTCGCGGCGCCGCCGTAGGGATGGTAGTAGGCAAGGAAAATGTTCTTCTTCTCCACAGCTGCCCGGCAGCCGCCAAGGGTGATGCCCTCGCCGTAATAGGTGAAGAAGTTTTCCCCATCGGTGGTGGGAACCCCGGCCTGCTTCATGATGGAGGCGTCGCCGGTGGCATCCACCAGAACGCCGCAGGGATAAAACCGCCGGCCGGATTTTCCGTCGATGATCACGCCCGCGCAGTGCCCTCCCACCATGACCGGGGCGGAAACCAGCGCGTCATAGAGGATCTCCACGCCTTCATCCGTCAACAGTTTCAGCAGGGCCAGAGAGAACATCCCGCCAGAAAACCAGGTATCGCTGCGCTGGGTGGTTTCGTGCTCCGGCTCTCCCTGCTTCCAATCGGGATAGAGGGTGTTGAAGCTGTGAGCCAGAGAAAGCTGCAAAAGCTCCTGCGCCATGCCTTTGATGATGTATTTTCCCCGGCCGTTGCACAGGGGAACCCAATAGTTGACCAGGCCGGCGGTTGCAAGGCCTCCCAGAACGCACAGCTTGTCCAGAAGCAGTGTAGACAATCCCTGCCGCCGCCCGGACAGTGCCGCCGCCGCACCGGCTACTCCGCCGCCGCAGACGATCAGATCGTATTTCTTTGCCACGGGAATCCTTTCCTGCCACGTTAAATCTTCCATGAGGCCACATCCTTTCCAAAACTCATTATAGCAGATGAAGTGGGAGAGAGGGTAGTGCGCTTTTGATACTTTTTTATGAATTCTTTACCCGTAAAGCGCGGTTCTCTTTACAAAGTGACGAAACCCATTATATAATCCAAATCACAAAGCCGGAGGAACACAATATGGCGAATCAAAAACCCTTCTCCCTTGTCAGACGCTTGACCAGTACGATTCTGATTCTGCTGCTGGTTTTGCTGGTGATCCAGATCGCCGGCACCCTTTGGGGACGGTATGTCGTGACACAGGAGCTTTATTCCTCCACACAAAATAATGTCAACTATCTTCGGGATACCTTTGAGGAAAATGTCCAGCAGATCCAGCGGGAAATGACCAGCCAGCTGTTCTATCAGGATAGCTCCCAGCTGATTACTTTCTATACCCAGCTGCGCAAAGGCACTTTCTCCACCAACGCCCATTATCACTGGGAGCTGAATCAGCTGAAGCTGGAGCTGAATGTTGCCCAGCAGATGAACGCCATGATTGACGGGATGGACATTTACTTCCCCAAGCTGGGGAATGCTCTGTCAGTCAGGCAGGGGGCCATTTCCCTGAACGCGGTGGCCTATGAAGATATTCAGAACGTATACGCCGCCTTCCGGGAAACAGGCTTTCGGCTGACCCGAATGGATGATGTGTTTTTTATCCCCTGCTATTATCCCATCGGCGGCACTTCTGCGGAGAGCGGACATATTTTGATTGCGCTGCGGCTGGACGAAGGGAAGATTCAGGAAATTCTCTCCTCCTTCAATACTTTTTCAGGAAAGAACGCACTGCTCTACCATCATGCCTCCGATACCTGCATCACAAGCCTGGGCAGCGTTCAGTTGCAGCCCCAGGAACTTCAGGCACTGCTGACCAGCCACGCAAAGACGGACACTCAGGGAAGAATTACCATAGACGGTGTTCGCTACCTTGCCATGTGTGCCTACAGCATAACGCTGGATTGTTCCTTTGTGCAGCTGATCCCCGAAAGCCAGATCAGCAGCGTTCCCAATATCCTGCTGATTAGCACACTGGTTTTCTTTGTGGCGATGCTGACGGTTGTTATGCTGATCCTGCAATCCTTCCACAAATACGTCAATCGCCCGGTTCAGAGTTTGATTGCAGCCTTTGACAAGGCGGGACAGGGCGAGTTCGCCGCAAGAGTGGCGCCCCAGAAGTCTCAGGAATTTGCCGCCCTGGCCAACGGATTCAACCAGATGACCACAAAGCTGGAAGAACTCATCGATACCAATTACCGGCAGACCATCACGCTGCAGCAAGCCCAGTTGAAAACGCTACAGGCGCAGATCAATCCCCACTTCCTCTACAACAGCTTCTTTTTCCTCCGTTCTATGCTGGAGGACGAGGAAACGGAGGTGGCGGCGGAGTTCGCCGGGTATCTGGGGAAATACTTCCGATACATCACCAAGGCGGACAGCAATCTGCTGACCCTGGAAAATGAATATGACCACGCCATTACCTATTTGAAGATTCAGCTAATGCGCTTCGGGCAGACCATCCGGGCGGAGGTTCCCGAGATTCCGGAAGCCCTCCGATGCAAGAGCGTTCCCAAGCTGTTTTTACAGCCGGTGCTGGAAAACTGCATCGAGCATGGCATGGGCGGCTCGGCAGAGCAGGCCCGGATCCGCATCTCCTTCCAGATCTGGGACGGCAGCGCTTCTATAGTGGTGGAAAACAGTGGAGACGGTATTGCGCCGGAAGTGCTGTATGAGCTTCAGCAAAAACTGAATTGTTCCACCGATGACAGCCAGACCAGCGGCCTGACAAATGTCCACAGGCGGTTAAAGCTGTTCTTTGGAGAAGCCGGCGGCGTAGAGCTTGCGGCCAGTGATTTGGGCGGCCTGAAAGTCATCCTGAAGATAGGAGAAACAGAAACATGATCTTTCAAATCCTGATCGTAGATGACGAGCCTCACGTTGTGGATACCATCCGGGGCATTCTGGAACAGGAGCCGGCGGTGGATATGGAGATCCATACGGCCTTCCGGGGACAGCAGGCGCTGAAGCTGTGCCAGCAGTACCCCATTCAGCTTTTGATTACGGACATTCGGATGCCGGACATGAGCGGTCTGGAGCTGGCGAAGGTCGTAAAGGAAAACAATCCCGACTGCAATGTGATCCTGCTCACTGCCTATTCGGATTTTTCCTATGCCTATGAGGGGATCCGCCTGCAAGCCTCCGATTACATTCTGAAAGCCGAGGATCGGGAGGTTATCCGCAGCCGGATTTTTCAGGTGCTGGCCCGGATGGAGCAGGATCTGCGGAAGAAGTCCTGGCTGGGAATTCCGGAGGAAACCGATCCCATCGCGGACCGGCTGATGAAGAAGCTGCTGGTTCCTCAGCGTGCTTCCAGTCAGGAGGAAGCCTTTTCCCTGCTGGGATTCGGGGAGAGCAGCTTCCCTCTGCTGCTGACAGTGGTGAAGGTTCCCGCTTCTGAAAAGATTCAGCCAAAGATCCTGCAAAAAGCCCTTCTGCGATATTTCCCCGGGAAGATCCAACGGCTGTGTCATACCACCCCGGCGGATCATATCGCCTGCTTTGTGCTGGCGCTGGACAAAACCGGCTTTTCCATTACCAACACCTGGCTTATGGTGACCATGGAGCGGATCCAGGCCGTGTTTACCGCCACCACCCAGACAGAGTGTGCCATTCTCTACAGCTATCCTGTGGAGAGTCTGGATCAGCTGGCAAAAAAATACCACATTGCCATGGAATCCATGGAAGGACAGGCGCTGACTGACTGCGTGCAGGTGATTTCCGACCTTCGGAAGGAAAGCCCTCTGGTAACGATACGCTTTGTCAAGCGGTATGTGAAGGAGCATCTAAACGAGGATCTATCCCTGTCCCAGATCTCCGATGTGACGGGCTATAATCCCACCTATCTGTCCCGCCTTTTCAAGGAGCAGACCGGCGAAACCCTGATCCGGTACATCACGCGCAAGCGAATGGATCATATTACCAAGCTGATGAGAAATCCGCAGCTTTCCATGCAGCAGATTATGGAATCCGCCGGATTCACAACACGGTCCTACTTCAATCAGTTTATCAAGAAGGAAACTGGCCTGACGCCGAAGCAATATCGGATGCAGTTGGGAACACAGCTTCCGGAATAGGGAGGTTTACCATTTGAAAAAAGCAATCGCGGAGAACCGCTTGCAGCCTCAGAGCAGAGGAAAAGCCGCAAGTCTGCTGAGAACTATCCAAAAACACTGGATGCTGCTTCTGATGGTGCTGCCGGGCATTCTCTGGTGCGCCATATTCCGGTATGGCCCCATGTACGGCGCGCTGATCGCCTTTCAGAAATACCACATCGGTGACAGTATCCTGACGGGCAACTGGGCGGGGCTGTACTGGTTTAAGAAATTCTTTTCCCATCCCCAGTTCAAGCAGCTCATCACCAACACCCTGGCCATCAGCATTTTGCAGCTGGTTTTCGTATTCCCGGTGCCCATCATTTTTGCGCTGCTGCTGAATGAGGTGCGCAACACCAAGGTGAAGAAGCTGGTGCAGACCGTTTCCTATCTGCCTCATTTTATTTCCCTGGTAGCGGTATGCAGTATGCTGAATCTGCTGCTCAATCCCAGCTCCGGCATCATCAATAAGATTCTGAACGTCTTTGGCGTGGAGTCCATCTATTTTATGGGAAGCACGCAGTGGTACCGCCCGGTGTATATCCTCTCCCAGATCTGGCAGACCTTCGGTTACAGCGCCATCATTTACATCTCGGCCCTGTCCGCGGTGCCTCAGGAGCTGTATGAATCCGCCAGTGTGGACGGCGCTTCCCGGTTCCGCCAGATCATGACCATCAGCCTGCCCTCCATTATGCCCACGGTGGTCATCATGCTGATTCTGGAGTGCGGAAAGCTGCTGTCTGTGGGCTACGAAAAGACCCTTCTGCTCCAGAATTCCGCCAACAATTCCGTGGCGGATATCATCAGCACCTTCGCTTACCGGGTCGGTATGAGCCAGGGTATGTACAGCTTCGGCACAGCCGTAGACCTGTTTACCGCTGTGATCAACTGCTTGATGGTGTTTGTTGTGAATAAAATCAGCCAACGGGTCTCGGAAACCAGTCTTTGGTAGGAGGATCATTCATGATGAAAGACCGTTCGCTTTCTTCCAAGGTATTTGATTTTCTTCTCTTTGCCATGTGCGCGGTGGTTCTGGTCAGCATCATTGCGCCTGTTCTGAATATCTTTGCCGTATCCTTTTCCAGCTATGACGCTTTTGCCCGGGGCGATGTGAGCTTCTGGCCGGTAGAGTTCAGTCTGGATGCCTATAAAGCCATTATCCATGACGGCAAGGTGCTGCAGGGTCTGAAATATTCCGTTCTTTACACCGCCTTGGGTACGCTGATCAACGTAATCCTGACGATCCTGACGGCATATCCCCTGTCCCGTCCCGAAATGCCCTTCCGAAAAACCATTTCCATGTTCTTTGCCTTTACCATGTTTTTCAGCGGCGGCACCATTCCGACCTTCCTGCTGGTGCAGAAGCTGGGGCTGTACAATACCATCTGGGCCATGGTGATCCCCAATGCCATGCAGGTTTACAACATGATCATTATGCGTACCTTCTTCCAGTCCATTCCCTTTGAGCTGACGGAAGCGGCGCGGCTTGACGGAGCCAATGATTTTAAGATCCTGTGGGATGTGATCCTGCCTCTGAGCAAGGCCTCCATTGCCACCATAGCCCTGTTCTATGCCGTCATGCACTGGAATTCCTGGTTCCAGGCCTCCATCTATTTCAGCTCCTCGGATATGGCTCCCCTGCAGCTGGTGCTGCGGAATATGGTCATCAACGCGGAGACCCTGGTCCAAAGCGGCGAGGCCAGCAATATCGGCTCCACCAGCATCAACTATGCAACGCTCTTTATCTCCATGCTGCCAATGATGGCACTGTACCCCTTCATTCAGAAATACTTTGTCAAAGGTGTTATGGTCGGCTCCGTCAAGGGCTGATTGGAACATAAATAAAAAGGAGGAAAACGTAATGAAAAAATGGATCGCAATGCTTCTCTGCCTGGCAATGGTGCTGGGCATGACCGCCTGCGGCGGAAATACCGCTGAAGCCCCCACGGAAGCGCCCGCCACCGCCCCTGCCGCTGCTGCGGACAGCACCACGGCAGATCCCCACGCGGAGCAGGTTACTCTGACCATCGCTTACAACAAGAAAGGTACTGACTGCATCGAAAACAACATTCTGGATCAGATCCTGCTGGAGAAGTTCAACATCGTTGTGAACTGGCAGGACCTGGAGGATTCCGACTATGCCACCAACGTTACCTTGCAGATGGCCGGCAACGATTATCCCGACATCCTGTGGCACGCCAACAACTCTCTGGCCCAGGAGCTGAGCCTGACCGGTCACATTCTGGCCGTGGATGATCTGGAAGGGAAGCTCCCCGACTGGGTCAAGGTCTTCGACGAAGGCGTGGACGGCGGCTGGGCCTATGTCAAGGGTATGCTCTGCGCCAGCGACGGCAAGCTGTACTGCCTGCCCTCCAAGAACCCCAGAAACACCGCCATGTGCTGGCACCTGCGGGCCGGAACCATGCAGGAAATGGGTCTGATCGACAGCGTTGACGACCTGCCCACCACCGTGGAAGACTTTGTTGCCCTGCTGGAGCAGATCAAGGAAAAGGACCCCGACTCCATCCCCTTCATGGTTCAGGGCTGGGGCAATGTGTGGGACGGCTGGGATTATGCCTATAACGTCCAGTCCAGCTATTACCAGGATTACTTCTCCGGCGAGTTTGTGCCCTACGGCCCCGCTACCGACAACTGGCGTCAGATGCTGATCACCCTGAACTACCTGTATAAGAACGGCCTGATCGCTGAGGATTACCTCACCACCACCGAGGACATGACCAAGGAAAACACCATCGCCGGCATGTACTACGCCGAGTGGAACTGGGCCGGTTCTCACACCAACGCCATGAACGAGCGCAACAGCCAGACTGATCCCAACTGCGGCTGGATCTACTACCTAAACACCATCGCCGCTGACGACAGCCAGCACGTTTACAACAAGGAGACCCCCTACAAGTCTCAGGGTTTCGTTCTGACCGACAAGCTGTCCGGCGAGCGTCTGGATCGGGTGCTGGAGTTCTTCAACTGGTGCGCCACCGATGAGGCCTCCGAGATCCTGAGCTGGGGCGAGGAGGGCCTGACCTACACCGTCAACACCGACGGCACCAAGAGCTACACCGACCTCATTAAGGACTTCGATACTACCACCGCTCCTGCCGTCTCTCTGAACGCCTACACCCGCTTCCATCAGGACTTCATCCCCAACCGGAATGTGGATGCGGTGATCGCCGTCTCCGGCCCCGTCAACATCGAGCTGGGCGATTCCTTCCAGGCCCAGGGCTATGGCTACTTCAAGCCTTTGAATTTCCTGTTTGACACCGACACCCAGGAAGAGGTCAACATGCTCAAGACCCTGCTGAACGATACCATGACCGACTACTCCAACAAGTTCGTCATGGGCATGATGGATCCCAACAGCGATGCCGATTGGGAAGCCTACCTGAGCGCTCTGGACGGCTGCGGTCTGCAGGAATGGAACCAGTACTACACCGACTACTACAACGCAAACCTCAAGTAATCCATTTCAAGTATTTCCCCATACCCCGGCGGTTTCCGCCGGGGTATGGCAATATGGGGAGGAATTTCTGTGACCCACTATGATACCATTCTCATCGGTGCCACCGCCCTTGCACTGGGATACGCCCATCGCGCGGAAGCGGAGGGGCGGCACTGCGCCGTGATTGAAGCGGGTTGTATCTGTATACCGGAGGTTTCCGCCGCATGGAGCGGAAAGGCATACACGGCAGACCACCGATATTCGGAGGGCGCGGCATCGTTTCTGCGGGAAATGGAGCAGCGGGGCATCTGCCGGGAAAAGCAGCCTGCTTACCCGGAAATGGGTCCTCTGGCTGCCAAATGGTTTGATCATACCGGCTGTGATGTTTGGTTTCTTTCCCGGGTCACAGAGGTATCCCGTGAGGCTGACGTTTGGAACCTGACTGTCAGTACTATCGGCGGCAGCTTTTTCATAACCTCCGATCACCTACTGGATACGACCCCGGACTTTGATCTGCACTGGTTCTTCGGGGAAAGCGCGCCAAAGGGAACCCTCTCTCTGACTGTGGCGGCAGAAAATGGGTTTGATTTTCTCCCTGTACCCGAGGGACATTCCATGGCGGAGGCCCGGGCCGCTGTGTGGGAGTGTTATCCCCAGAAAATACTTGCTTTCGCGCCTGCGCTGTCCTTTGCCCCTGCGGAAGGACTCCGCTCGGTTTGGTATCCTTCCAACGCGGCAGGAAGTGTGGCGGATGCCATGGAACTGGGACTGCATCTGAACGCGTTTTCCACACCCGTACCCTGCCGGGGAGAAGTGCTGGAGGAAGCGGCCGACATAGTTGTGGCGGGGCTGGGGGTAGCCGGTTCCATGGCCGCCATCCGGGCAGCCCGGAGCGGCTTGCGGGTGATGGGAATTGAGCAGCTTGGTTTTCCCGGCGGCACCAATACCGCAGGGGCCATACAGGGCTATTATGCCGGTGTCAAGGGCGGACTGTATCAGCAGATCGACCAGCGGGCAAGTGAGATTGGCGACAAGCTTGTTTCCTGTCATGTGGCATACAGCAAATCCATTGCCCTGCAGGAAGCGTTTTCCGGGGCGAACGCGATCACAAAATACGATGCCCGGGTCTGCCAGGTTCTGACGCAGGGACAGCGGGTCGTCGGACTTCTCTATCGTGACGCAGAGGGCTTACACCAGGTTCGGACGAAAATGGTCATCGACGCCACAGCGGACGGTATGGTCTGCCGCCTGGCCGGATGCGAAATGCTCCCGGGCCGGGAAAGCGACGGCGGCTTTATGACATTTTCCAATACCTGTCAGTATTATGACCGTACGCTGAAGCGAATGTGGTGGGATAATCGGGACAACGGAATCCTGAACCAGTATGATCCCATCCAAATGGGGCGGCAAATTCTGCATTCTTCCTGGGAGGACAACCAGCTTCCCCCGGTGCCGGACTCCAACAAACGGTATCTTGGCATCGCACCCCTGATTGGCATTCGTCAGGGGCAGCGGATTCTGGGGGAGGAAGTTCTGACCTTTTCTGATTTCCTGCAAGGACGGTTGACACAGCAGCCCATTTTCTGGTGTCGCACCAATCTGGACACCCACAACAAGGAATTCGCGCTGGAGGATCGGCTGCTGCGAAGCTGGTTCACCATCGGAGGAATGTGGGGCTGGAATGTGGGGGTGCCTGTGGGTGTGGGGACCTTGATTCCCAAGGGCTGGAGCGGCATTCTGGCTGCCGGAAGATGCCTGTCCTGTGATCACAATTTCTCTCAGGGAGTACGCATGATGGATGACTGCTCCAAATCCGGCGAGGCGGCGGGGGCGTTGGCGACGCTTTCCATAGAATTGGGAGAAGTACCCCAAAAGGTTCCCTACGAATTGCTGAAAGCAAAGCTGGAAGAAACGGGCTGCATCAAAGCCGGGGACTGCCTTCGTATCGAGCGTCAGGGAAAGGAGCCTCTGCGTCTGCGAGCGGACAGTTTTTCCGAATTATGGCTGGAGGAATGGGAGATTGTGGAACAGTTGGGAACCGATTGCCCGGGCTACGCCATCTGGTCCGCGAAAATTCGGGGAAGAAGCAGTATCCCGATGCTGCGATCCGCACTGTTATCGGAAGATCCCCTTCTTCGCTGTCATGCCGCACTGGCCCTTAGCCTGCTGGACGATGCTTCCGGAGAGGATATCCTGCTGGATATGGCAAAGGACCGTTCCGGGTGTGCTCCAAACACCAGCTATATGTACGTTATGCCCTATGCCGTCTCCGCCATTTGTGCGCTGGGACGGCTGGGAAGCAGGAAAGCCATTCCGGCGCTGATGGAAATTTTGGAAGATCCCTATCACCGCTTTCAGGCTCAATGGAACCGGCTGATCACAAACGAGGAAGATGCCGCTTTCCAATTTGTGTCCCACGCCGTTTCGACACTGGCAGAAATTGAGACAAAACACCCGGGCAGTGTCCCGATGGAACAAATTCAGACCCTGCTTTTACGTCCGAACTTTCCCGACAGCGTTACTATGATGGGTACATCCAAACGCTGGAATTTCCGGGATGCCCTTGCAAAGCTGATTTGAACTGGCGTAAATGACCATTTGGTAACAGGGCGGAACACAATGGCTGTGTCAATGTGACTGCGGGAAGCAATGCCTTGTAGCCACCCACCAACTCCTGTACGGCTATAAAAAAGCTGTGGCTGCAACGGCCCCCGCAATGCTGTGGATTTAACCGGGTACTTCTTGGGAAGGTTAACGGTCCCGGAAAAACAGTTGGGACAAAACAATGTTCTGTCCTGGCGCTGCCGACGTCAGTGCAGAAAGGAAACCATCGTCAGGTACACAAACCTTTTATTTCAGGACCTACGACATAATTGAGGATGCTGTCAAAGCCAGAAAATGCGGTGAAGAAATGCACAAGGATATTCTGGAGTGGTACTATTAAACGCATCCAAAGAATGAATCAGATAAAGAATCAGTGGATACGGATTTGCCGGTAGGCATTCAATTACGACAAGGTCAATTCCATTCTGATTGCCCCCAAAAAGCTCAGGGCGAATAAACTTCTCGTTTCAAAAGGGCCTGCTGCAAAAACAAATTTTGCAGCAGGCCCTTTTGGCGTTCTGACGTTTTGAAATGAATGCCCACAAATCATTTTCCCTTTGCGGGTACTCATTTCAAAACGGGCTGGGAATCCAAAGGGACGGCAGTTTCTTTGGCCTGGGGTCATCCAATAGGGGCGGGGAGCGCTTTGTTGGCAGGGGTATCCAAAGGGGACGGCGTTCCCTTGGCAGTGGTTTCCAAAGGCGGCGGCGCTGCCTTGGCGGGAGGAATCCAAAGGAGGGTAGCGCCCTCCGTGGCCGGAAGAATCCAATGAAACCAGAGGTTTCGTGGCACACGACTTTGCGTGCAAAGTCTAGTGTGTTATACCTTTGGCGACCGTGGGTGGCTGAAAGGGGTTGTTCGGGGCGGGAACAAGCACTTTCAGCCAGCCACAGAACAGGCGGATTTTGCGTCCCGTCGGGCGCGGAATCGGGGATTTGCTTTCAGCAAAATCCGCCTGTTCGGGTGTAGGTGGTGTGGCGGAATGGAGAGGCGAAGCCTCGCAATGGAGCGGCATCACCGGGGGAGCCAAAGGTATATCAACCCCGCCGCAGCGACGTATCCTCCGTCATTTTGGAAACGCGATTGTTTTCTGCTTTGGAAGATCACTCAGGTCGCAGCTGAGAATTTCTTCAATGGCTTTAGCTGCGTATCTGTGAGTACGGGTGGTGTCCAGCTCTGCAATGTAAGAAGTTGTTCCTGTGCCTTTTTCAAAATCAATTTCAATCTCACCCCACTCGCCGTCGTAGTCTGCCTGGTATTCGTAGACTGCGGCGGCGATTTTCTTTTTTCGCCGAGTGACCTGTTCCTTCTTTATCGTCACAGCGCCGATGGCATTATCCTCCACCAACAGCCGCGCCAGATGATCCACAGCCTTGCGGTATGCTTTCTCCGCACCGTTGGCGGTGGTGAGTTCAAAGTGCGCGCCGAGATCATCGAAGCTTTCACCATATTTGATGTTCCGGGCACAACCGCATTCCATACACAGGGCGTTTCTTCTTTGCAGGTACTCTTTTTCGTCCGAGGTCAAACGGTCAAAGGCTTTCCGAACAGCATTCGCATGAATTCCGTTCCAGAAGATTTCGAGCATATCATCCTCTTCTTCTCCGGCAAGCTCTGGAAGTATATCCCGTTCTTCCTCCTCGTCATCCAGGAGGATCGTCTCCTTCCGGCGGTGCAGACAGTTGGCTTCCTGAAAAAATCGCTCTGCGGTTTTTCGCCTGCACTTGAATTTCTCCATGAAGGCCTCCACCGCGTTTTCCAAATTGTTCTGCATCCATGCGGCGGTGCGGATTTTTTTGTAAGTGGTCAGGGAGGACAGTGACCAGCTTTCCATACCCATCTGATAATTCCGAATGGAATCAAAAATAAAGTTGTGCGCGTAGGTCATAAACTCCGCATCTTTCCCCGGCTCATACTTCGGCAGAAGCTGAAGCAGGCACATCATGCAGCACAGTTTGATTTCCAGAAAGCCTTCCGGGTCATAACGAAAATTGGATTCCGAGGTCAGGGTGCGGCGGATGTAGCGGTTCAGACGCTTTTCAATTTTGTGCAGGAAGAAAGAGAAGTATTTCAGGTCGTTCGTTTCCAGCGCTTTGAGAATGTAATCGTTGGCCTGTGTGTTTTCGGACAGCTCCGGCGGAGGCGGGTCGAGCTGAAAGACATTCTCCGCAATGTGCTGGGTGATCTGCATTCCTTCCACATCAAACCCGACCTTCTGGAAAAAGCCATCCAGTTTCCATTGGTATTTGGTTTTCAAGGCCGCATCCCTTCTTTCGCGGATTGCGCCGCAAGAATCTGTTTCGCCTCAGCGACAATGGACTTCTGCGACATTTCCTCCTCATAGTGATTCAGGAAATAATCGTGATCGGTGAACGCCCGGGTGCGTTTTTCATCGGTGAGCCGCAAAGCGATTGCGCCCAGCTCTTCGGACATGGCTCCTTTGCTGACATATTTGCTGATGGTATTTCTGCGGGTCACATAGGGTCCCTTGATCGGGTGGGCTTTGGCATCTTCCTTGTAGCCGTTCTTTGCGCCCACGCTGCGGCAGGTTCTGCCTTTGAGATCGCCGGGGGCGAGGCCGTCACAGTATTTCACAAGCTGAGCGTTCGTAGTCAGGAACCACCGGTTACAATTCAAACACCGCTTGACGGCATGGCCCACCCGCAGAGCCTCAAAGAAATCGCCCCGGAGCATTCCCACAAAACTGACATAGTGACTTCTCGTCACAAGGATAGGCTGGTCACCTTCCGGGTGCTCGATCGTCAGGTACTGCATGGTCACATTAGTCATGGACATCCAGCCGCCGGCATCCTCAAAGGTCGGTTCCTTTGGAAAATAGTCATTAAAGATTTTGGCGTAGTCGGCACCTGACCGCCGTTCACTGTCGTGGAGCATCTGGGCGAAGGGAATCATGGTTTCCTGAAAGGCTTTCAGGGAGTATCCGAAATGGGCCAGCGTTGGGAGCAGCCGGGACAGCAGGGCACCATCCACATATTTTTCCGCAACCTGATCGGAGAGCAGATTGTTTCGCTGGGCCTTAAGCAGCGCATTGGCAGACTTTACGCTGTCGGGGGTAAAGACCCGCTTCGTCAAGCTGCGGAAAATCTCCATGTTGATGTAGGAGAAGGGCTTGTACTGCGCCATCAGTTCCAGCAGCTTCATAGCGCTGAACCGGGCCTCCGGCAGCAGAGCAGGGTCGCCCTTGCCGGAGTCAAAGCTTTTCATAAAGCTGTTGAGTTTTCCGCACAGCTTTTCCATGTGGCTCACAACTTCGCCGGGAATGTTCAGCGCATCACAGGCCAGTGTGCCTACCGGGAAGAGCTGCCCACTGTAGATCACTTCCTTATCCCAAAAGTCCAGCGTCAGCACGGCACTTTCTTCTACGATCTTAACTGCCATAATGTAAGACCTCCTTTTTTGTCTGGTGGCCTCAGTATACAAAATAAATGGTACAATATACTGGACCTAATCGAAATGCCGCATTTCTATCCATGATTCGGATGGAAGTGCGGCGGTTTTCTTTTTGTCCCGGATGGATTTTTGAGTTGTCCCGGAATTGGAGTGGTTTTTGCGTTTTCTGACATAACTCTGATAGAAGGGTGAATTGCTTCATTTTTGAGCAGTTGCCTTTACTATTTTTCAAAGGAGACTGAATTATGTCAACCTACGCAAGAATCAAACAAACCGTAACCACCCGACAGGCAGCCGAACGGTATGGGCTGTCTGTCAACCGAAGCGGCATGGCGAAATGTCCCTTCCATGCGGATCACAATCCCAGCATGAAAGTGGATGAGCGCTTCTACTGCTTCGGCTGCGGAGCCAGCGGTGATGTCATCGACTTCACCGCAAGGCTTTTTGGGCTTTCGCCCTATGATGCCGCGAAAAAGCTGGAAACCGACTTTGGAATCGGCACGGAATACAAACCTCGCCCTTGCCGTAAGCGTGCAGAGCCAGCCCCGGACAGGGTGCGGCTCTGCATTGGCGTTCTCCGGGAGTATCTGCGGTATCTTCGCATCTGGCAGCTGCGGTATCAGCCGGAGAAGCCGGGAGACCCCATCCATCCCCGCTTTGCCGAGGCGGTGCAGAACCTGCCCACGGTGAATGAACTCCTCGACTGCCTGCTGGGAAATAAGCTGCTGGCGGAAAGGACGGCGGAACTTCTCTGTGAGGAGGGGCATATCCGGCGGCTGTCGGAGTATCTCAAAACGATCACGGAGGAAGGGAGGAAATGCGCATGAGTGAAGCACCGGAATGGCTGGATGATAAGGGGAAAATCATCGAGCACAAATACTGCCGCTGGTTTCTGGACAGGCACCCCATGCTGAGCAAAGGGGGCGACTTCTTCACCACCGAGGGCATCGTCACTGACAAGGACCGGCTCCTGCGGGATGTGTTCGACGACATCAAGGAGCACGTAACCTGCGGGCTGGTGACGAAAGCCAAAAATCTGCTGGATGCCATTCGGATGGAGTGCTACGACCGGGGAGCGCTGGAAAAGTATCAGGATCGGATATTTCTTGCCAACGGCACCCTGTTTCTGGACGGCAGCTTTGTGGAGGAAAAGGGCTTCTGCCTGAACCGTCTGCCCATCTGCTACAATCCCAACGCGCCCCGGCCGGAAGTCTGGCTGCGGTTTGTTTCCGAGCTGTTGGAGCCGGAGGATATTCTGACCTTGCAGGAGTATATGGGCTACTGCCTGATCCCCTCCACCAGAGGTCAGGTCATGCTGCTCATCAAGGGCAACGGCGGTGAGGGGAAATCCCGGATCGGCGTGGTCATGCACGCGCTGTTCGGCCCCAACGCCAAGAACGGCAGCATCGACAAGGTGGAGACCAGCGCCTTCGCCCGGGCGGATTTGCAGCACGTTCTGGTGATGGTGGACGACGATACAAAAATGGAGGCCCTGTCCTCGACGCACTATGTCAAGTCCATCATCACCGCAGAAACGCCTATGGATTTGGAAAAGAAGCGGGAACAGAGCTTTCAGGGGGATATGTATGTGCGCTTTCTGGCCTTTTCCAACGGCGATCTGGAAGCACTGTACGATAAATCCGAGGGCTTTTTTCGTCGGCAGCTGATTTTGCAGACCAAGCGGAAGCCGCCGGACAGAGCGGATGACCCTTACCTGTCGGACAAGCTGAAGCAGGAGGTGGAGGGCATCTTCCTCTGGTGTCTGGAAGGGCTGAAACGGCTGCAAGCTAACAGCTACCGCTTCACGGTCAGCAAAAAAGCGGCGGAAAATAAGGAGCACGCCAAACAAAACGCCAATAATTTGGTAGAGTTTCTACAGTCCGAGGGGTACATCCAGCTGAAAGCGGACAGCACCATCACATCAAAGGATTTGTACGCCATTTACCAAATGTGGTGCGAGGATAACGGGTATCGTCCCATCGCCCAGCGGTCCGTCAGCAGTTACCTGAAAAGCCATTTGGAGGACTACAATCTGGAACCCAGCAACAAAATCACCAATCAATACGGCAAGAAGGTCAACGGCTTCTGGGGCATTCAGGCACTGACCAAGCCAATAATTCCTTGATGTGAAAAACATCCATCCCCATCCATCCCAAGTATACCGGGGATAGATGGGATGGATAGGGATAGAGGATTCTGGCTTTAACAGAAAAATGAATCAGATTTTCGGGAAAACATCTGAAATCTGAACCGATTTTTCAAGACTTGTGGAAACGAAAAAAGAGTACACGAAACCGCAGGAGAATTTCGCCCAATCGCGATGGTTGGAAGGGTGAAGTCACTGCGCGGTTTCGTGCTTTTTTATCCGATTCCGAAGGTTCCGTATCAAAACCGTGAAATCCAAATTGTCATCAATGATGCAGACATTATCGGAGCAATTTCTATTGGCTCCAAACCCAAATTACAATGAAAGAGGTATGACTATGAATGTGAAAAATGAAATCAAAAGTATCATCGTCCGTTCCGGCATGACCATGCAGCAGGTGGTAGATCTGCTCTCTGAAGAATACGGTTGGAGCGACAGCATTTCCAATTTCTCCAACAAGCTCTCCCGTGGTTCTCTGCGCTACCGGGAGGCTATTCAACTGGCGGATGTGATGGGGTATGACCTCATTTGGCAGAAACGGAGGGATTCCTGATGGAGAAACCCCAGTATGCAATTCTGCGCTTCGCCAAGTATAAGGGGCCGGAGATCGGGCGCATTGAAGCCCACGACGAGCGCACCAAGGAGAAGTACGCCAGCAACCCGGATGTGGACACCAGCCGCAGCAGGCTGAATTTCCATCTGGTGAAGCCCCAGCGTTCCTACCGGGCGGAGGCAGAAAAGCAGATCGCCGAAGCCGGGTGCCGTGCCCGGAAGGACAGCGTCCGGGTGGTGGAAACGCTGATTACCGCCAGCCCGGAGTTCTTTCAGAGTAAAAAGCCCCGGGAGGTAAAAGAGTTCTTCGAGTACGCTTTGGAATTTATCCAGAAAAAGCAGGCTCCTGAAACAATTATCTCCGCCGTGGTGCATATGGACGAGAAAACGCCCCATATGCACCTTTGCTTTGTCCCGCTGACGGAAGATAAGCGGCTCAGTGCCAAGGACATTATAGGCAACAGGAAAAAGCTTACCCAGTGGCAGGATGAATTCTGGAAACACATGGTCAAGAAGTACCCGGACTTTGAGCGTGGCGAATCCGCCAGCGAAACCGGGCGTGACCATATTCCACCGAGGGTGTTCAAGGAGATGACCCGTCTGACCAAACAGAAAGCCAAGCTGGAAGAATTACTTGCCGACGTAAATGCGTTCAACGCCAAAGGTAAGGCGGCAGAGATTGGGGTGCTGCTGGACAAGTATATTCCCGCTGTTGAGCAGATGCACACCATGCTGAAAAAATACAATGTGGCCTTCACAACCACGACTGCTGAAAACAAAAAGCTGAAAAAAGAAAATGAACAGTTGGAACAGTCTCTGGATGAAGCCACGCAGGAAAGCACTTTGAAGAAACTGGCGGATGCCAAGCTGCATCGGGATTATGAGGATGCTCTGGCACTGCTTGAACGGATTCCGAAAGAGGTGCTGTTGGAGTATACACACAGACCGCAGCCGCAAAAAGACGAAAAGAAATTCAACAGATAATTCAAAAAAGGAGATTTGCCTATGGGATATAGCCGAAAAGATGTAGAAGCAACGAAGAAGATGGCAAAGAAATTTGTCCGTTATCAGGAGGGGGCCGAGTTGTATAGCTTGGGACTGACAAAATTTCAGGAACTGGCAAAGGAGGCAAAAGCGGTTTATAAAATCGATAAAGTTGTGCTTGTAAACTGCGAGATTTTGGATAAGTACCTTGAAACCTTCCGCGTTGCTTAATCTGTAACACTTTTTTCACCAAAGGGCTCGATACAGTGTTGACTTTTTGTCATACAATAAGTATAATGCTGTGGAGGTGTGAGGACAACTATGGCAGATATAGGAAGACCGAAGTCGGAACATTCAAAAAAGAAAATACTGAGTGTTCGTGTAGGCGATGCCTTATATCAGCAGATTTGTTCTTACGCTGAACAACACAATACGAGTGTGACAGAAGTTGTCTTGCAGGCGCTGGAGAAGTTTTTATCCAAACCTGAGTAGTATCGAGCCCTTCTTCATTTTTGAAGGAGGAACTGATATGGCAAAGACAAGAAAAGATTTGCGGGGAAGAACCCTGCGAAAAGGAGAGATGCAGCGAAGTTCCGACAAGCGGTATGTATACAGTTATACGGACCCACTTGGACGGCGTAAGTATCTCTATGCAAATGACCTTGTGACCCTCAGGCAGAAGGAAGCAGAGTTAACCAAGAATCAGTTGGACGGTTTGGATATTTATGTTGCCGGGAAAGCAACGGTGAATTTCGTGTTTGACCGGTACATGAGCCTGAAAACCAATCTCAGACAGACTACCAGAAGCAATTATCTGTATATGTATGACCGCTTTGTTCGTGATACCTTTGGCAACAAGAAGATAGCGGATATCAAGTTCTCAGACGTGCTTCAATTCTATAACTGTCTGTTGGACGAACAGGAGATCCAGATCAATACGCTGGAAAGCATTCACACGCTTCTGCATCCGACATTTCAACTGGCGGTTCGTGATGACATCATCCGCAACAATCCGACCGATGGCGTTATGGCAGAGATCAAGAAAAGTTCTGACCATGACACCGGTGTTCGACACGCTCTGACCATTCCGCAGCAGCGGGCGTTTATGGAGCATATCGCCAATCATCCGGTTTACTGTCACTGGTGGGCTATGTTCACCATCCTTTTGGGGACAGGCTGCCGCATTGGTGAAGCGTTGGGACTTCGCTGGGAAGATCTGGACTATGAGAACCGTGTAATCAGCATCAATCATAGTCTGGTGTATTACCCGGTAGGCGATAGCCGTACCTCTGTGCAGCATATCTCGAAGCCGAAAACAAAGGCCGGTGAACGAACGATACCGATGCTCGACTCCGTAAAAGACGCTTTTGAGATGCTTTGGGAAGAACAGCAGGAGAACGGTTGGAACGATGTGGAGATTGACGGTATGCACGGATTTATCTTCTGCAACCGTTTCGGGAATGTCCCGAATCCCCAATCTGTAAACCGGGCAATCAAGCGGATTGTTTCCGATTACAATGCCAGTGAGGAGATCAACGCCAAGAAGGAACACCGTGAAGCAGTTATGCTGCCTGACTTTTCAGCACACCATCTGCGTCACACATTCTGCACAAGGCTTTGCGAACAGGAGACCAACCTGAAGGTCATCCAGTCCATTATGGGGCATAAGGACATCAAGACAACGATGGATATTTATGCCGAAGCGACCGAGGAGAAAAAACAGGAATCATTTGAACGTCTGGCTGCGACATTGAATGTATTTTAAGAAGGGCTTTATGAGCCGTTTTGCCTGACAGCAAAATTCTTCAAAGGACAGCAAATTGACAGCAAATGCGCAAGGATAATGGTGCGTCACGAAGCATGGTGAATCGGTGAACTTCCAGAAAAAACAGCACTGCGACGCATCACGAAGCATGGTGAAGGGGTCCCATCAATAATCCCGACTATGAAGCCTACGGACCTGCCCAAGGCGGAAAAGGACGAGGAAAAAGCCGAGACTGCCCCTGTGGCGGCTCCCGCCGTGGAGGAGAAGAT
>Ga0129316_1000271_pt1 | contig 32833 bp, 23 predicted proteins | sample Cm1ome_2_FD_94429 | JGI IMG/M metagenome (GOLD analysis project Ga0129316, IMG submission 94429) | Eastern black-and-white colobus group fecal microbial communities from Wisconsin, USA - Cm1022B metagenome | ecosystem: Host-associated > Mammals > Digestive system > Large intestine > Fecal...
CCGGTGGGCGCGCGTTTCGGGAAAGGCGCTGCTGGAAGGGGAGGATTTGGTCTCCGCCGGGGAAAAGCGCCTGCGCCAGCTGCGGATGCGCCGTTTTTCGGTCGTTTTCCAAAATGCAGCCTCGATGCTGAACCCCGCGATGACCCTGCGCGCCCAGCTGTACGAGGTCCTGAAAAAGCAGTTTCCGCGCGGCGAATGGCCGCAAAGGGCGGAGCGGCTGCTCGAGCGGATCGGCCTTTCCGCAGGGGATCTCGACCGCTTCCCGCGCAGTCTTTCGGGCGGGATGGCACAGAGGTTTCTGATCGCCTGCGCCGTCGCCCTCTCCCCGGCGCTGGTGATTCTCGACGAGCCGACCAGCGCGCTTGACCCCGGAGCGGGCGCCGGGCTGATCGCACTGCTGCGGGAGCTGCAGCAGGAGACAGGCTGCGCGTTCCTTCTGATTACCCATGACCTTGCCTTCGCCCGCGCCCTTTCGGACCGGATGGTGGTGCTCTATCGCGGACAGGTCGAAGAGGCAGGGGAGACCCGCGCTCTGCTGGATGCGCCGCGTCACCCCTATACGCGCGGCCTGATCGGGGCTTCGGCCGAGCTGATGCCGCTGCGGGACCTCTGGGGAATCCGTCCGGCTGTGGAGGAGGCGGGACGGGGCTGCCCGTTTTTTGGACGGTGCACCCAATCAGCCGGACTCTGCCGGGAGGAGCCTCCGGCGCTGCTGCAGGCGCCCGGGGACCCGGGACGCCTGGTCTGCTGCCACCGCGGGGGCATTGTCACCCGCCTTGAGGGCAGAGGAATCGGAAAACAATTCGGCGGACAGACGGTGCTGCATGACGTTTCGCTGCGGGTGCAGAGCGGGGAGACGGTCGCGCTGATCGGAGCCTCCGGTTCCGGGAAGACGACCCTCGCCTCGATTCTGGCGGGCTTTCTTTCCCCCGATGCGGGCGAGATTCTTTTTGAGGGGGAACCCGCCGATTTCGCGTCCCTCCACCGGACGGAAGGCGGGCTTCAGATGGTCTTTCAGGACAGTGAATCGGCATTGAATCCGGCCTTTTCGGCCGGTCAGGCGGTCTGTGAGCCGGGAAATTTGGCGCGTCTTTCCGACTGCGAGGCGCGGGCGCGCGCCGCTCTGCGGGAGGTGGGCCTCCCTGGGGGAGATGATTTCTGGAACCGGCGGGTTTCCCATCTCTCGGGCGGGCAGATGCAGCGGCTCTGTCTGGCACGGGCTCTGACGATGGCGCCCCGGCTGCTGGTCGCCGACGAGCCGACCTCGATGCTCGATCCTTCGAGCAGGGCAAACCTTCTGCGGCTGCTCAAGGGCCTGCAAAACGCCCGGGGTTTTTCGATGCTGATGGTGACCCACGATCTCGCGGCGGCGGCCAAGGTTGCGGAACGGGTTTTCCGTCTGGAAGCGGGAGGACTGGCCGAGCTGGGGCGGGAGGAGCTTCTTGCATTGGGCCTTTCCTGACAGCAGGAAGGAAAAGAAGAAAAAGGAAAAAATTCTTTTTATTCTCTTGCCAACTCGATTTTACCGTGGTAGAATACCTCTCAACCAATACTTTCAAACCTTTGATACGGAGATCAAACCGCGAGATGCGCCCACAGAGAGCAGGGGAAGCTGAGAGCCCTGCGGAGATGCAGCGCGGCAAATGGACCGTTGAGGGCGAGGGGAAAGGGCGCGAGCCCGATTATCCGAGACGCAGAGCCTGCGTTATGGGCGGGGGATGTGTTGGCATCCCTGAGAAAGCGGGCCGCTTCCCTGCGAGGCGGTCAAGTAAGGTGGTACCGCAGATTTTTCAGAATCTGTCCTTTACAGGGTAAAGGGCAGATTTTTTGTTTTTGCGGAAAGAAAAACAAACATCGCGCAGCTCCAACAGGCGCGCCCGCCAAAAAGGAGAATTGCTATGAAAAAAAGAATCGCTGCCGCTCTGCTCGCCCTTTCCGCCGCTCTGATCGGAGGATGCGCCTCCGCCCCCGCCCAGAGCGCCACGGAATCCACCATGTCGTCCGTTTCCGCCGCGCCGGAACCGGAGACACTCGAAAAGCGCACCGTTGCGATCATCCAGCCGATGGACCATCCGTCCCTCAACCAGATTCGGGAGACGATCCTCTCGGAGTTTACCGCCCTCGGGCTGGAGGACAAGATAGAGGTCGTCTGCCGCAATGCAAACGGGGACAATTCGGCGCTGCCCACCATCTTTTCCGAGTTGATCGGCGGCGAAGCGGATCTGCTCATTCCGATTGCGACCGGAACGGCCCAGACGGCGGCCGCTGCGACCGACAGCATCCCGATCGTCTTTTCGGCGGTCAGCAACCCGGTGGAAGCAGGCCTTGTGACTGCCTTCGATGCCACCGACCGAAACATCACCGGCGTTTCCAATTCGATCGCCATTGAGGAGATCTTTACCCTTGCCGCTGAGCTGACCCCGCAGGCCAAAACCTTTGGCTTCGTTTACAACACCGGGGAGATTAATTCGGTGACCGGCATCGAGCGGGCCCGCGCCTACTGCGACGCGAATGGCATTGCCTACGAGGAGGCCGCCATCACCGGTGTCGGAGAGCTGCAGCAGGCGGCCCAGTCCCTCGTTGGCAGGGTTGACGCTTTCTTCACCCCCAACGACAATTCGATTGCTTCTGCAATGCCGATCTATCTGCAGGTGGCGAACGAGGCGGGAATCCCGATCTATGTCGGGGCCGATTCGATGGTGGCGGACGGCGGCCTTGCCACCGTGGGCATCGACTACACCGTGTTGGGGCGGCAGACCGCACAGATGGCCGCGCGGATTTTAAACGGGGAAAGCATTGCCGAAAATCCGGTGGAACAGGTGGCCGAGTATGCCAGAATGATCAATCTGGAGACGGCCGAATCCCTTCAAATCGACATTCCGGAGAAGCTGCTCGAGCAGTTTGTAGTGATTGAATCTCAGAAAAAATAGGGAACGCGAAAATCGATTCCACGACTTTGAAAAGGAAAGATTTGGTCAATTTGTGATGTTTCAATAATAAAAATACATTTTCACTAAAAAGCTGAAACGAGGCCTGAATTTTTTGGCGTTGCCGCCAAAACTGATTTCGAAAGCATGAATTCTCACAAGAACTGTTGCATCGGCAGGGGAAGAATGTTATATTATGAACAGTCCTTTCAAACCTGAACTGCGGGTTTGTAGAAGTAAACTTTATAAAAGTGGAGGAAAGTAACATGAGCAAAGAGATCGTACTTGTCGGCGCCTGCCGTACCGCCATCGGCAAGATGGGTGGAACCCTCTCCAACATCCCTGCCGAGCAGCTCGGCGCCATCGTCATGAAGGAAGCGATCGCCCGCGCCGGAATCTCTGCCGATCAGATCGACGAGGTTATTTTCGGCAACGTCCTGACCGCTGCGATGGGTCAGAGCCCCGCCCGTCAGGCTGCGATCCATGCCGGCATCCCCGAGTCCGTTCCCGCGATGACCATCAACAACGTCTGCGGAAGCGGCCTGAAGTCGGTTAACATGGCTGCCGCGATGATCATGGCCGGCGAGGCCGACGTCATCATGGCCGGCGGCATGGAGAACATGTCGATGGCTCCCTATGCGCTGCCCAACGCCCGCTTCGGCTATCGCATGAACAACGGCAAGGTAATCGACACGATGGTCAACGACGCCCTCTGGGATGCGTTCAACAACTACCACATGGGCATTACCGCTGAGAACGTCGCCGAGAAGTACGGCATCACCCGCGAGATGCAGGATGAATTCGCCGCCGCTTCGCAGCAGAAGACCGAGGCCGCTCAGAAGGCCGGCCTGTTTGACGCCGAGATCGTTGGGGTTCCCGTCAAGGTCAAGAAGGAAACCATCATGTTCGACAAGGATGAGTTCCCGCGCGCCGGGGTTGAGGCCGCCGGTCTTGCGAAGCTCAAGCCCGCTTTCAAACCCGACGGCGGCACTGTGACCGCTGCGAACGCTTCCGGCATCAACGACGGTGCTGCCGCTGTCCTCGTGATGAGCGCCGAGAAGGCCGCGGAACTCGGCGTCAAGCCGATGGCCCGCTGGATTGGCGGCGCCTCCGCCGGCGTCGATCCCAAGATCATGGGCATTGGACCGGCCTACTCCACCGAGAAGCTCTTCAAGAAGACCGGCCTCGGCCTTGGCGATCTTGCTGTCATCGAAGCGAACGAGGCGTTTGCCGCCCAGTCTCTGGCCGTCGGCAAGCTGCTCGGCTGGGATGCTTCCAAGGTCAACCCCAAGGGCGGCGCCATCTCGCTGGGCCATCCGGTCGGCGCTTCCGGCTGCCGCATCCTCGTTACCCTGCTGCATGAGCTGGAAGCGGGCCAGAAGGGCCTTGCCACCCTCTGCGTCGGCGGCGGCATGGGCGTTTCGGCCATCGTTGAGAAGCTGTAAAAAGATTTGGTTCCCGCGGACGGCTTGCCGCCCGCGGGCCGGTCAAAAGGGGATCGTACCATGAGCTTTGTCAGATATGAGCAGAAGGAGCAGTACGCTGTCGCCACCATCGACCGCGAAAAAGCCCTGAATGCCCTGAATTCCCAGGTCCTTGAGGACCTGAACACGATGCTCGACGGCATCAATTTTGACGAGGTCCGTGCGCTGATTATCACCGGGGCGGGGCAGAAGAGCTTTGTCGCCGGCGCGGACATCGGCGAGATGAGCGGCCTTTCCAAGTCTGAGGGCGAGGCCTTCGGCAAGCGCGGCAACGAGATTTTCCGCCGCATCGAGACGCTCCCGATTCCGGTCATCGCCGCGGTCAACGGCTTTGCGCTCGGCGGCGGCTGCGAGCTCTCGATGTGCTGCGACATCCGTCTCGCTGCGGAGAACGCGAAGTTTGCACAGCCCGAGGTCGGTTTGGGAATCACCCCCGGCTTTGGAGGAACCCAGCGCCTTGTCCGGCTCATCGGCGTCGGTAAAGCCAAGGAAATGCTTTATACCTGCGCCCAGATCGACGCGCAGGAGGCTTACCGGATCGGTCTGGTCAATGCCGTCTACCCCGCGGAAGAACTGATGGAAGCCGCCGAAAAGATGGCCAAGCGGATCGCGAGAAACGCTCCCATTGCGGTGCGCGCTACCAAAAAGGCCGCTAACGACGGGCTGCAGACCGATATGGACGCCGCGGTTGCGATTGAGTCGTCCCTCTTCGGAAGCTGCTTTGAAACCGAGGACCAGAAGAATGCGATGGGCGCGTTCCTGGAAAAGCGCCGTCCCGATCCTTTCGTCAACCGTTAATAGAGAAGAACCCAAATGCTGCAACAATGAAACAAAATGGAGGAAAGCTACTATGAAAATTGGTGTACTTGGCGCCGGTACCATGGGCTCCGGCATTGCCTATGCGTTTGCTCAGGCCGGCTATGAGGTCGTTCTGAGAACCCGCAAGCAGACCACCCTCGACAAGGCGATGGGCTACATGAAGAAAACTCTCGACAAGGCTGTTGCCAAGGGCAAGATGGAGCAGGCTGCCGCCGATGAGATCTATGCCCGCGTCACTCCCGCCACCGAGATCGAAGCGGTTGCCGATGTTGACTTTATCCTCGAGACCATCGCTGAGGATATGAAGATCAAGAAGGACATCTTTGCTGAGCTCGACAAGCTCTGCAAGCCCGGTGTGATTTTCGGCACCAACACCTCCTCTCTCTCGATCACCGAGATTGCCAACGGCGTGGAGCATCCGGTTGTCGGCATGCATTTCTTCAATCCGCCCCCCGTCATGAAGCTGATCGAAGTCATCGCCGGCGAGAACACCCCCGCCGAGGCGGTTGACGAGGTTGTTAAGATCACCGAGCAGATGGGCAAGGTTCCGGTCCATGTCAAGGAAGCCGCCGGCTTCGTTGTCAACCGTATCCTGATCCCGATGATCAACGAGGCCATCGGCATCTACGCCGAGGGCGTCGCCACCGTCGAAGGCATCGACACTGCCATGAAGCTCGGTGCCAATCATCCGATGGGCCCGCTGGCTCTCGGCGATTTGGTCGGCCTCGACGTCTGCCTCGCCATCATGGAAGTCCTCGAGAGCGAGACCGGCGATCCCAAGTATCGTCCGCATCCGCTGCTCAAGAAGATGGTCCGCGCCGGCAAGCTCGGCAAGAAGAGCGGCGTCGGCTTCTACGACTACACCAAGTAAGCTCTGCGATAAAAGGCCCGCTCCTTTGGGAGCGGGCCTTTTTAACGGCGGCGGAACGTGGCACTTTTTGCCCGGCTGTGATACAATGCAAGCGATAAATTTCAATCATCGGAGGAATAAGATCATGCAGCAGAAAAAAGTAAAGATTTTAGTGGAGGGAACGCGGGCGCGCTATGAAAAATTTCTGCCGCAGGATGCGCCTCTTGATCGTGTTGAACTGGCCTTCTGCGGCCGGGGGAGCAGCAATGCCGAGCTGCTGGCAGCGGGAGGGGATGCCCAAATCCTCTGCGTCGATGCCATCAGCCCGGTGGATGCGGCGCTGATTGCCAAAATGCCGAATCTGCGGCTGATCCATTCCGAGGGAGTCGCTTTCAACTGCATCGACCTTGCCGCGGCAAAAAAGCGGGGCATCTATGTCTGTAACTGTAAGGGGTGCAACGCAGACGCGGTGGCGGAGCAGACGGTGATGCTGATTCTTGAGCTGCTGCGCCATGGGCTGACCGGAGATGCGGCGGTCCGTGCCGGACGGCAGATGGAGATGAAGGAGCGGCTGATGGTCGAGGGAATCACCGAGCTGGGGGAATGCAGCGTCGGGCTGATCGGCTTCGGCGATATCGCAAAGGCGGCGGCGGCGCGGCTGCACCCTTTTGGCTGCGAATTGTTTTACTATGCGCCGCACCGCAAGGACCCCGAAACCGAGTTGGAATACCATGTTTCCTATCTGGAGCTGGAGGAGCTGGCCGCGCGCTGCGACATCGTGAGCATTCATACGGCTGTGACCGAGCAGACACGCGGGATGATCAACCGGGATTTTCTTGCACGGATGAAACCGAACGCCCTGCTCATCAATACTGCGCGGGGAGAGATCGTCGACAATCTTGCGCTTCGGAAGGCGCTGTCGGAGGGGAGAATTCTCGGCGCGGGATTGGATACTCTCGCGCCCGAGCCGACCCCTGCCGACCATCCGCTCGTCGATCTGCCCGAGGGTGTGCGGGACCGGGTGGTGCTTGCGCCGCATCTCGGTGGGATTACGACGGGCAGCTTCCGCCGGGCGCACCGATCGATGTGGGGTAACATCGCGGCGGTCCTCGATGGAAGCCGTCCGGTCAACATCATAAACGGGCTTTGAGCCGAGGACTCCGGCGGGTTCCGGCAGCTTTTGCAGGCGGGAGAGCCTTGGCCGGGCCGGCGAGGTTTGGCGGACAGTCTGAAAGGCGGCGGAAAATCAGTTTTTACACTCCCAGGCTGCGCGCTCTGCTTTTTGCGTTTGTAATGGGAACCCAAAAACCTTCGTGCAGGCGTAAAGCGTCACCGGCACAACCCGGCTGTTTTTGGTGTTCGTAATTGGAATGGAAGAGGCCCCAAAATGAAATAGCATGCGCTGCGGCGATCGGGATATGAAAAATCCCGGATGCTTGTGATGAAAATTCCGGAAACTCTTGGCTTAACAGTGATAAGGAACTAAATCACTTATCAACTGTTAGCTGACGGTTTTCGGGTGCATACGAAACTCCCGTCTGATTCCTAACAGGAATTAGGCGGGAGTTTTTCTTGTTAACAGAGCCTATATTGGAGGATAGCATTATGAAAACATTACTTTCCTGTGAATTTAACATGGACACAGGTTGCGTTGAACTAAGATATTCCGACGGCAGCATGGTTTCCCTCAACTGCACCGCCGTTGAGGATGAGGTGGCGAATAGTCGTTTCCAGCGGTCTGAACTGGACTGGCTCATCTACAACGATCCGCTGTCCTATGCAGAATTGATTTTGAATGGCGATCCGGAAGAATACCTGCGAACCGTAACGGAGACTCCACAGTTAGATTTCGATTGATAAGCAAAGCCGCCAGAGGCACATCTATGAGATGCTGCTTCTGGCGGCTTTGTTACATTTTGTCAATTAAAGCAAACACTACGGCTTGTTGCTCTTCACTCAATCTTGACCATCGTTCCAGGAGCTTCCTTTGTGAATCAGTCAGAGAAACCGGTGAATCTTCTTCTGCGAATAGCTGAGAAAGCGTGATGCCAAAAGCCATGCAGATTTTTTCCAACGACGGAATAGTGGGAACCATATTCTTACGATACCACGAGGAGATCGTAGATTGAGGCAAACCAGAGCGTTCTGCAAGCTGATACTCCGTCCAGCCCCGCTCCTCTCGATATGTGGTTATGGCAGAGAGAATATCTTTCACCTGCATCACCCCTTTGCTTGTGTTCTTCGTAAATTATACTTTTGTTTGTCGTTGCTCTTTAATAATTTTAATCGTATAATTTTAACGATATACACAAGCAAAAGGAGAATGATTTCAGTGAGCCAGAAAAGCTGTTTCTTTATTGGGCACAGAGAAACACCGGAAGAAATTTACCCAGTGCTATGCGCCGCTGTTGAGGAGCATATAGTCCGCTACGGCGTTACTGAATTTATTGTTGGTCGTTATGGATGTTTTGACGGTCTTGCGGCAAAAGCCGTAAAAACCGCAAAACAAACCCATCCAGAAGTCGAACTGACATTATTGCTGCCGTACCATCCAGCAGAGCGCCCGATTCCTGTACCGGATGGATTTGACAGTACCTACTATCCTCCGGGGATGGAAAATGTCCCTCGTAAGGTTGCTATTGTCAGGGCAAATCGGTATATGGTCGATCATACTGATTTCCTCATTGCCTATGCGTGGCACCCTGCCAGCAATGCAAGAGATCTTCTCGAATATGCAAGAAAAAGAGAGGGCAAGGGATTAATCCATGTGACAGCCTTGCCGCATATTGATTTATAAGAAAAAGTCATTACTTTTATATGGTTTTTTATCTTGCGAAAAGTAATGACTTTGTGTTAAAATTTAATCGACATATTTTGCCGAAAAGAGGTGGTTTTGTGGCGAAAAAGAGGTCCGATTCTACCGTGACGCCGGATTACGAAGCAATTACATCATTTCAAAAAGGCCAGGCTTCACGCATTTTCAAGGAAGTGAACGAGCAGGACAAGGTTTTAATTGTCAGCAAGCAAAACAAGCCGCAGAACGTCGTTATCTCATACGAACGGTATAAGAGACTCAGGGAAGAGGGAGCAGATATATGAACATCAATGAACAGGCCAATTTTATATGGAGCATAGCCGATTTGCTGCGTGGCGATTTCAAACAGAGCGAATACGGCAAGGTGATTCTGCCCTTTACTGTGCTGCGTCGCTTTGACTGTGTGCTGGCACCTTCCAAGGCAAAAATTTTGGAGGCCAATAAGACTTTGACGGTCAGCAACAAGCGTCCTATCTTTAAGCGCATGACTGGTCATGATTACTATAATGTCAGCCAGTTCGATTTTGAAAAGCTGATGGATGACAGCAACGCTATCGAAGCTAATCTGCGGGATTACATCAATGGCTTTTCCGAAGATGTCCGTGAAATCATGGATAACTTTGAAATTTTCGGGGTCATTGATCGCCTTTCAAGGGCCAATCTACTTTATCTGGTTGTGCAGCGTTTTGCGGAGATTGATATGAGCGACACCCAGATTGACAATCTGGAAATGGGATATATGTTCGAGGAATTGATCCGGCGATTTTCTGAGCAGTCCAACGAAACTGCTGGTGAGCACTTCACGCCCCGTGAGGTAATCGAACTGATGGTAGAAGTGCTGCTCGATCCCGATATGGACGAAATTGCAAATACCGATGGAAAGGTCATCACCATTCTGGACCCGGCCTGCGGCACGGGTGGAATGCTGTCCGTTGCCCAGAACAAAATGGAGTCTCTGAACAGCACGACCCAGGTAATCCCCTTTGGGCAGGAATTAAACCCCGAAACATACGCAACGTGCCGTTCCGATATGATTTTGAAAGGTAATACCAACAGCCGTATCGTTTTGGGAAACAGCTTCAATGAGGACGGATTCAAGTCCCAGACATTTGACTATATGCTGAGCAACCCTCCTTTTGGTGTGGAATGGAAAAAGGTAGAGAAGTTCATTAAGGACGAAGCGGCTTCTCAAGGGTATCGTGGCAGATTTGGCGCTGGTTTGCCCCGTATCTCCGATGGCTCGTTCCTGTTTCTCCAGCATCTGATTTCCAAAATGAATCCGCCGGAAAAAGGTGGAAGCCGCATCGGTATTGTATTTAACGGTTCGCCCATGTTCTCCGGTGATGCCGGAAGCGGAGAAAGTGAAATCCGCCGCTGGATTATTGAAAATGATCTGCTGGAGGCTATTATTGGCCTTCCGGATCAGCTGTTCTACAACACCGGCATTACCACTTATATCTGGATTTTGACCAACCGCAAAGAGAACCGCAGGAAAGGCAAAGTGCGTCTAATCAACGGAGCCGGTTTCTTTGAAAAGATGCGCAAGGGCCTCGGCAATAAGCGCAACATGATTAGCCCGGAAAATCGTGCGGAACTGGTACGTCTGTATAGCACCTACGAGCCGGATGAGAACTACATGGATCTGGATAATGAAGATTTTGGATACCGGAAAATTGTTATAGAACGTCCCCTGCTTAATGAAGATGGCACACCGGCAATCGACCGCAAAGGCAATAGAAAAGCAGATGCATCCCTTCGTGACTACGAAATGGTGCCGTTGAAGGAAGACATCCACGAATATTTCCGTCGTGAGGTTCTGCCGTTTGTGTCGGATGCCTGGATTGACGAGAGCAAGACCAAAATCGGCTATGAGATTCCGTTTACCCGCTATTTCTACAAATTCACTCCGCTGCGTGACAGTTCTGTGATTATGGAAGATATTAGAGCTCTGGAGGAACGCATCCAAGCGAGCTTGGCGGAGGTGTTTGGGCAGTGATAGAGCACAAAGAATTTACAGACATTCCAACTTGCTGGAACAGTTCAAAAGTACGGTACATTTATTCGATTACTAAAGCCAAAATGCCTACTGAATTGCTGGATAATCCTGAAGATGGTACTGAAATTTACTTGTCGATGGATGTTATCCGAAAAAGAAATGAAAACCTACAGTATTCGCATACAGGTGATCTGGCAACAGAAGATGATATGCTCCTGCTGTGGGATGGGAGTAACGCTGGAGAAATTATAGACAAGCACCCTCGTGGATTTGCTCCATCTACAACTGCAATATTAAAAAATATTTCCTCTAATAACCGACGCTATTGCTTTTATGCGATGAAATACCTGGAACGGTTTATAAGAAGCAATACCGTTGGTATGGGCGTTCCACATGTTGATGGCGATTATCTGAAATCCCTACGGTTTATTACTCCTTCAAATGCAGACCAGGAGCGGCTTGCAAACTACTTGGATCGCAAAATTTCTGTGATAGATTCAATTTTGGATAGTAAAGATGAATTGATTAATCTTTTGTACGAGCAACGAGTTGGAATTATTTCACAAGCGGTAACTAAGGGCCTCTATCCTGATTCTGCTATGAAGGATTGCGGCGTGAAATGGCTTGGACAAGTTCCTGCCCATTGGCAGGTTCTCACCAATCACCAACTATTTGCTGAACGCAACATCAAATGTACAGAACCGGATGCAGTGTTACTCAGTGTTACTAAACACCTTGGTGTGATTTTGCAATCGCAGGCAGAGGAGCTAAACCTTGCTACCGTTGCCCCGGCAGAAACTACCGAAGGGTATAAGGTTGTCCACAAAGGCGACCTGGTCATGAACATCATGCGGGCAAAAGATGGCAGCTATGGCATCTCTGGATATGACGGCGTGATCTCTCCTGCATACTGCATTTATTATCCGAGGCAAGAGGTAAATCCCCAGTACCTGTACTACCTGTTCAAGACACCGATGTACATGGAAATTTTCAAAAATTATTCCACAGGCATCGCAGAACACCGGATGCGCTTGTATCCTGTAAACTTCTTCAAAATTCCAGCAGTGGTGCCTCCTCTGGAAGAACAGAATGAAATTGTAGCTTATCTGGACAAGCGTGTGAAAGATATTGATGAATTGATTTTTCTCACTCAGCAACAGATCGAAAAACTAAAGGAATACCGCCAAAGCGTCATTTCCGAGGTGGTAACCGGAAAGGTGGCAGTAGAATGAACTATCAAGAATTGTCACCGCAAGGCGAAACTTTGCTGAAAGAAATTATCGACCTACAAGCCAGTGGTCAGGACAATGCAGCTTATTGGAACAAGCGGTTTGATGGATTATCCATGCAGCAGGATACCCTGCTCCGGGATACGTTTCGAGAGCTGAAAGAATGTGGTTATGTCCACATACAGTGGGCTGACAACATTCCATATTATCTGTCCCTCACAGTGGATGGTCATAACTATTTCACTAACAAAAAGGACGCAAAAAAAGCCGAGAGAAAACTCTCCCGGCGGGAATGGCGGATTGCTGTCATATCGGCCATCATTGGCGGTATGGTTGGGCTAATTCCCTGGATTTGTACTTTGATAGGAGGTGGTCAATAATGGCAATCGAAACCAAAGAAATTACATTTGAACAAGAGATTGAATACAGCCTGCTTGACCACGGCGGATATATCAAGGGGAATCCCCGTGACTATAATCGTGAATTTGCCATAGACACCAAGCAGCTCTTTCAGTTTCTTCAAGACAGCCAGCCCGTAGAATGGGAAAAGCTGTGCAGAAAACACGGAGAGAATGTGGAAACGGGTTTTCTGAAGAAGCTGTATCGTGATCTTGATACATACGGAACATTATATGTGCTGCGGCATGGCGTTGTAGATGCTCCCGCTAAACTATCCCTGTGCTATTTCAAGCCTGCCAGCGGCATGAACCAAACCAGTCAGGCACTTTATGAGAAGAACATTCTCTCCATCACCCGGCAGGTTCATTATAGCCTGAAAAATGAGAACTCCATAGATGTTGTGCTGTTCATCAATGGACTGCCTGTTGCAACGGTGGAACTGAAAAATCCGATCACCGGTCAGACTGTCGAAAATGCAAAACGTCAATACATGAAAGACCGTGATCCCAGAGAACTTCTGCTTTCGTTCAAAGCTCGATGCCTGGTTCACTTTGCCGTGGACACCGAAGAAGTGTGGATGACCACAAAGCTCAATGGCATCAACACCTATTTTTTGCCGTTCAATAAGGGGAACAACGGCGGCAAGGGAAACCCTGTTGGGAACAGCACCTACCGGACTTCGTATCTGTGGGAAGAAGTCCTGCAAAAAGACAGCCTGCTGGACATTGTACAGCGATTTATCCATTTACAGGAAGATAAAAAGAGTCCCAAAAAGTCTGTTATGATCTTCCCACGTTACCACCAGCTGGACGTGGTTCGTAAACTCGTTGCCGATGTCTACGCAAACGGAACCGGACACAATTATCTGATTCAGCACAGTGCGGGAAGCGGAAAATCCAACTCTATTTCTTGGCTGGCACATCACCTGTCTAACCTGCACGATAAAAATGACAAGGTTGTATTCAACAGCATCATTGTGATTACAGATCGCCTCGTATTGGACAAACAGCTTCAGGATACCATCTACCAGTTTGAGCACGTGGAAGGTGTTGTGACTAAAATCGACAACAACGCCGCACAGCTGGCAGATGCTTTGAACACAGGCAAGAAAATCATTATTACCACACTTCAGAAGTTCCCGTTTATCCTTGAAAAGGTAGATGATTTAAGCGGCAAGCGGTTCGCGGTCATTGTGGATGAGGCCCATTCTTCCCAGACCGGAGAAGCCAGCAAAAAAATGAAGGCGATCCTGGGAAACACTGAGGGGCTAACGGAAGAAGAACAGCTCCAAAAGGTTGCGGATGAGGAGGCCAAGGAAGAGCGTAAGCAATCCGACAGCGAGGATGAAATCGCAAAAGAAATGGCTACACATGGTCGGTTGCCTAACCTGTCCTTCTTTGCTTTTACCGCAACCCCCAAGGCGAAAACGCTGGAGATGTTTGGAACCCCAGATGCAAGCGGTATTCCCCATGCTTTTCATATTTACTCGATGAAGCAGGCCATTCAGGAAGGTTTTATTCTGGATGTTCTGAAAAACTATGTGACCTACGATACCTATTTCAAAATCGGCAAGAAAATTGCCGATGATCCTCGCTATGAAAAAAGCAAGGCAAATAAGGCGCTTGGAAAATTCTTAAGTCTGCATCCGCACAATCTGGCCCAGAAAACCCAGATCATCGTAGAACACTTCCGCACTGTCACCAAAGACAAGATTGGCGGCAAGGCAAAAGCAATGGTAGTGACCGGCTCACGCCTGCACGTAGTCCGGTATTATCAGGAGTTTCAGCGTTACATCAAAAAGATGGGATACGAAAATGAGCTGGGCATCCTGATCGCTTTTTCCGGGACTGTTCATGATGGCGGCGAGGAATATACCGAAGTCAGTCTAAACGGGATAAAAGAAAGCGAAGTGCCGGAAAAATTCCACAGCGGCGAGTACCAGGTGCTTTTGGTTGCGGAAAAATACCAAACTGGGTTTGATGAGCCGTTGCTGCACACCATGTTTGTAGACAAAAAGCTCAGCGGTGTAAAAGCTGTCCAAACACTTTCCAGATTGAACCGAACCTGCTTTGGGAAAGATGATACATTTGTTTTGGACTTTGTAAATTCTGCCGAGGATATACGGGCCGCTTTTGCCCCGTATTATGAAGAAACCAGCATTGAGGAGACAACAGACGCCAACATTGTATATGAACTGAAATCCAAACTGGATGAATTTCGTGTGTATTGGCAGAGTGAGATTGAGGCTTTCTCCAAAGCATTTTTCAAGCCTACCAAGAAACAGGGAAATATGGATTTTGGCGTACTCAACAGTTTCCTTGATCCGGCAGTGGATCGGTATAACGGTTTGGATGAGAACGAGCAGGAAGAATTCAAGTCTACCCTCGCAAAGTTTGTTCGTACCTACACATTTCTCACCAACATCATCCGATTAGATGATGCCGACCTGCATAAGTTCCATGCTTATGCAAAATTTCTTCAGAAGAAACTGCCAAAGCGAGAGGGCGGCGGTCCTATTTTTCTGGATGATGAAGTATCGCTGCAATATTACCGAGTTCAGAAGATTTTTGAAGGGTCTATTGCGCTGGAGCAGAGTGAGCCGTTGCCCAATAAACTTCATCCCGGAAAACCGAAGCCAGAGGAAGAAAAGGCTCCCCTGTCTGAGTTGATTGATAAAATCAACGAAAAGTTCGGCACAGAGTTTACTAACATCGACAAGGTCTTGGAACAGATTGTTTCTGATATGGATGCCAATGAGGAATTGCGTGTCCAAGCCCGCAACAATTCACAAGAACATTTCCGGTTTCCCTTTAATGATGCGTTCATGGACGTGGTTATCGGGCGCATGGCGCAGAATCAGCAGTTCTGCGAAAGGGTTCTGGATGACGCCAAGTTCGGAGATACCGTTCGTGATTTGTTGGTAGGTGTTGTCTATGAACGATTGCGGAGCACAACAGGAAGTGGAATCCATCCATAGCTGTTGACATTTATTCATATATTAGAGTGGTTTCTTTACATAATTTAGCATTACAGGTCAGAATGTATTGAATCGCTTTTTGTGCAAATTTCTTGCTGACTGTCGTATCCCACTCTGCCAACCGGACAATCTCCGCTGTTCCAGCCTCAAAATCAAACGAAATTTCACCCCATTCGCCGTCGTTGTCCACCTGATACAGGTAGACAGCGGCGGCGATTTTCTTTTTGCGTTTGGTCTGGGATTTGCGTTTCAGCCGGATCATGTGAAGCACTCCGGCTTCTGTCAGCAGACAGGCCAAATGCTCCACGGCTTTACGATAGGCCCGTTCTGCACCGCTGGCTGTGCTGCCCTCAAAGAGGATTGCCAGTTCTTCAAAGGCCAACCGGGTGCTGATGGGGCTGACCCGCCCACAAGTCATACAGATGGCGTTTCTCTTTTCCAAAAGGGTCTGCTCTCGGTAATTCAGCTTTTCAAATGCCTCCCGGACAGCTTTAGCCTGGATGCCGTTCCATAGAATCTCCGCATAGTCCCAATGGTCATCCCGACTGACATCCTCGCCGGTTTCCTCGCTGTCCTCGTCTTGTACGGTCTGATAAAACGGAACACGGCTTCGATTTTGTTTGGCCAATGCCAAAAACTTTGCTGCGGTTTCCTCGGTACAACCGTTTTTCTGGGCATATTTCTGGATTGCCGCCTGTTCAGACTGACCGGATTGATTATAGAGCCAAGCAATCCCACGCACAGCTTTGTATTCATCCACATTTTCAAAGGAACCGGCCTCCTCCTGCATCCGGCAGGTCAAAAGGGCATTCCCGATAAAATGATGGGCATAGGTCAGAAAATCCGCCCCTTGTGTGGGATCGTATCCCCGGAGACAGTCCAACATGGCAAGCACACATCCCATTTTGTAGTCCGAAAAGCGTTCCGGGTCATAGCGATCCAGCCCCTCCCGTAGCAGGAAACGACGAACACGGCCATTGAGCCGGTTCTCATAGTGGTGCAGGAAAAAGGAAAACCAGCGCAATTCACGGCTCCGCACAGCCTTAATGATATAATCATTCAGATTTTCATGGGTAGGCGGTTCGGGGTCAAGCTGAAAGATGCGTTCTACTTCCCGCATGGTCAAGCCCTTTGGCTCCGTCAGAAAACTGTATTTTACACAGTGGCCGGACAACTCCCATGTCCACGCTGTATCCATTTTCCCTCACCGCCTTTCTGATGTTTCGCTGCTTATTTCTTTTGTACTGCTTCTAAAAGTGCCTGCTGGGTCATTTCCTGCTCATAAACAGTGCTGGCATAACGCTGATCTGAAAGCGCACGAAGCATCTTATCTTTCGCCAGCTTTTTCATAGCCGCTGCAACTTCTTGCTCCAGCTTTCCACGGCGGGTGCTTTGCAGGATGGTGTTCATCCGGCGGGTATAAACGGCCTTAATGGGGTGATCGTCTGCAAGCTCCCGCTGTTCCCGGCCTCTCAGATTACCGATTTGTCGGCACGTCCTTCCCCGTTGGTCGCCGGGGGTCAGACCACCGCAGTATTTGGTATGCCGTGCATCAATGGTGAGAAACCATCTGCCGCAGATGGGGCATTTCTTGGGTGCATGGCCCACACAAAGCCCCTCAAACAGATCGGAACGGAACATCCCCACAAAGGAGACATAGTGCATCCGCTTGACCAGCTGAGGCTCCGTCTTTCCGGGTCGAGTGGCGGCTACATACTGCACCGAAGCATTGGTCAGGGTCATCCAAGCCGGGTTATCCAGCGACAGAGTTGGCTCACTTTTGAAGAACTGCCCGAACATTGCCGCATAACCGTCCGAGGTACGGTCATAGCCGGGTTCATTCAACCGCTCTGCAAATTTCGTCAGGGCCTCCTTGTATTGCCCCAGAGAATAACTCAAATGCCCCAGCACCTGCGCTATTCGGACGAGCATTGTTGCCTTGCTGTGCTGACCAGTCAAAGCACAAATCAGCTGCTCCTGCTGGGTAAGCTGCAAATAGGCTTTGGTGTCCTCCATATATTTCTCGGAAAAGATGACTGCAAGTTTTTGCTCAAAATAGCTTCGATTCAGTCGGGAGAAGGGAGGTGTAACCTGCAAAAAGGAGATGATCTCGCCAGCGGCCTGCTGCACCTGCGGCAGCAGCTCCATATCCACGGAACCGGTGTTCATCCCCTGAAGTAGCTGGTTCAGCACATTGCAGGGAGTATCCAGCTTCTCAATGGTGCTGTCCGGGATGTTCAGCACCTCGCAGCCAATGGTTCCCGTGGGCATGGTACTTCCCTCATAGGTCACGGTGTCCTGCCAGAAATCCAGCGACAAAACTGCATGGTTGATGATCTGATCCATCTTCTCCCTCCTGTCATGTTTTTTATTTTCATAATAGCACACAATTAAATTCTTGTCATGTTTTTTGAAAACGGCTTGTCATGCCATCAGCCTGTTTTTTTCGATTTTCCCCATAACCTATACAGAGGGGTGAGAAAACTGCCCCATCAAAAAGGAAATGGAGGGAATCTGTATGAATCTGTTTGAAGTGGTGAAAGCCAGTATCAACACGCGGGAAGCAGCACAGATGTATGGAATCGATGTCAACCACCATGGCATGGCGCTGTGTCCGTTCCACAATGACCGTCATCCGAGCCTGTATGTATCGGATGACCACTACCACTGTTTTGCCTGTGGGGAACATGGGGATGTGATCGACCTGACCGCCAAACTGTTTGACCTTCGGCTGTATGATGCGGCCCGAAAACTGGCGTCGGACTTTCACCTTGCACCGGACAAGCCCTTGCCGGAAGCCATTCGCCGGAAAAAGAAACACAAAACCAGAGCACAGCAGCTTCGTGAAAACGAGCAGCTGTGCTTTTCTGTTTTGAACGAGTATCGGCGGTTGCTCCTGGATTGGGAAAAACGGTATGCACCGCCAGCACCGGAAGATGTACTGGACGAGCGATTTGTGGAAGCCTGCCACCGGTTGCCCTGGGCAGAGTATCAGCTGGATATTCTGCTGCAAGGTGATTCCTATGAACGAGGCGAAACCGTGAGTAATCTAACGGCAGACGGATACATCCGCAAATTACAGGCCCGCCTGAGAGAGGAGCAATACCATGAACAACCCTGTTTGGATCGATGATAAGGGGAAAATCATCGAGCCGGAATACTGCCGGGATTTTCTGTCCCGGCATCCCATGCGCTGCATCAACGACCGATTTTATACGGTGGATGGACCGTTGCCGGATGAGAGCAAATTGAAGCGCACGATTTATGAGGAAATCTCGCCCTGGCTTCATGCCAAGGTTGCACAGACGGTAGAGCAGGTAATCAAAGCGTTGAAGCTGGCGGCATACGCAGACCCGTTGCCCCTGCAATATGACCGCATCCATGTGGCGAACGGCACTTGTTTTCTGGATGGCACGTTTACAGAGAAAAAAGAGTATTGCGGCAACCGCCTTCTGGTGTCCTATCGGGCAGATGCCCCTGAGCCGGAACACTGGCTGCGCTTCCTTTTGGAACTGCTGGAACCGGAGGATATTCCCGCCTTACAGGAGTATCTGGGTTACTGCCTGATTCCCTCCACCAAGGGACAGAAAATGCTCATGCTGATCGGCAAGGGCGGCGAAGGCAAAAGCCGGATCGGTGTGGTAATGAACGCCATTTTCGGGCTAAACATGAACACTACTTCCATCCAGAAGGTAGAAACTAATCGGTTTGCCAGAGCCGATTTAGAGGGCACGCTGCTGATGGTGGACGATGATCTTGACATGAACGCCTTAACCAAGACCAACTATGTAAAATCCATTGTGACAGCAGAACTGCGAATGGATTTGGAACGGAAGAAAGAACAGAGCTATCAGGGGCAGCTGTATGTGCGTTTTCTCTGCTTCGGCAACGGGGCATTAACTGCGCTTCACGACCGCAGCGATGGTTTCTTTCGCCGACAGATCATTCTGACCACTAAAGACAAGCCTGCGGATCGGTTCGATGACCCGTTTCTTGCTGAGAAACTGATTGCCGAAAAAGAGGGAATCTTCCTCTGGATGCTGGAGGGACTGCGGCGGCTGATCGCCAATCGCTATCACTTTACCATCAGCCAGAGAGCCAAGGACAATATCTCTTCCGCTGTTCGGGATGCCAATAACATTCTGGACTTTCTCGATTCTGAGGGTTATGTGGCATTCAAGGCCGATTATGAAGCCAGCACCAAAAATCTGTATGCAGCCTATAAGCGGTGGTGTGAGGACAATGCAGAAAACCCGCTGTCCCCAAAGAGTTTCGCAAACCAGCTCAGCCAGAACGCAGAACGCTACCATTTAGAGCCGGTCAATAACCTGCACATCGGCGGTGGAAAACGGTGTCGTGGATACATGGGCATTTATGTCCTGCTCTCGCCTACGGAGTTGTAATGAAACTTCAAAACCTTCTGTTCGTGCGTTCATGCGTTCCCGACCAGGTACAGCCTGTGGAATGAAGGAACGCACGAACGCAAAAAATCGAAGTTCATTTTTTATTGTTCGGCTCAGAGGGCGCTCTAAAATCCGCACTTCCCGATCAATGGTTGTGCAAACAGTGAAAAACACTACTGTAAACAGAATGCAAATCATCATTCGGTGATTTGCGAAACAGTGACGCTGGTATACGGTAAGGTGACTATTTTCACGGTTTCGCTTGCAAGCCCACCTAATGGCAAAGTCGATGGGGTGCTGTTGCGGACAGTTCTTCGCAAACGCAGTTCTGAACGATTTCTGAGAAGTAATTAAGATTAACTGTACCGTGCAGCGTGTGTGCTCCACGGCAAACTAACTTTACGAAAAAATGAGGTATTTTCTATGAAATCCAATTTAAGAAATGAAATTAAGTCGTACATCGTGCGTTCCGGCTACACGATGCAGGAAGTCGTTGACCTGCTTTCTGAGGATTACGGCTGGAGCGACAGCGTTTCCAACCTGTCCAACAAGCTCCAGCGGGAGTCTCTGCGGTATGTGGAGGCGGTACAGCTTGCCGACGCCCTTGGTTATGATCTCGTATGGCAAAAGCGGAGGGACGAATGATGCCTGTCGTTCTTGCCCACCACATCTCCCGTCCCCGTCGAAAAATCCGCAGATTTGGAGATGGATGGCAGAGTGGATTTGCAAAATCTGCTCTGCCTGTGAGCGGCAGAAATGAAGCAATCGAGATTGCGGAGATGCTGTCGGTCACACCGCCTTTTGAGGATTTGGGTGCCACACACAAGTCTCTAAAGGCGTCAAGGCATCCGCAGATGCCGCATTCCCCCTCGGAGAGCCCACGACACTTTGCAGCCCTTCGGGATGAAAGTGTCATAGTGGGTTATTACACTTCCCGCAGGAAGTGCATCCCCGGCCCCCAGCCGTCTGCCGCACAATGGAAAGGAGCTGATTTGTATGGCCAGAAACGACGGAATCGACCGCACCTTTGCCCGTAACCAGGACTTGCCCACCCTCGATGATGTGGCGAAGGTGCAGGAGCATAACGAACGAGAAAAGGACAGCTACTCCAACCAGGATATTGATACCACCCAGACCTACCGGAATATCCACTTCAAAGCTCCCACCGACAGCTATGCCGCTATGTTCGATCAAATGATTGCCGATGGCGTCATCTCCACCCGTGGCCTGAAAGCCGATGCGGTGAAATATGGGGAGCTGATTTTTGATGTGAACTCCGCTTACTTCCACAATCACGGCGGCTACGAATATGCCAAGCAGTTCTACACCGACGCATACAAAGCAGCCGTGGAGATCGTGGGCGGTGAGCAGTACATCCTCTCTGCCGTCATGCACGCTGATGAACGCAACCGGGCTATGTCGGAAGCTCTGGGGCAGGATGTGTACCACTACCACCTTCATGTGGTGTATGTCCCGGTGGTGGAGAAACAGATTCTCTGGTCGAAGCGGTGCAAGGATAAGTCCCTTGTGGGTACAGTCAAGGAAACGATCATGCAGGTCAGCCGGAGCAAAAAGTGGGAATCCAAGGTAGCTCTGGATGAGCGGGGTAATCCGCTTCTGACCTCCAAAGGCAAGAAAGTCCTGCGGACATCGTACAGTGTCCTGCAAGACGATTTCTTCAACTATATGAAAGCTGCCGGATATACCGATGTGGAGCGTGGAGAGCGTGGCAGCACCGAGGAACATCTGACGGTGACCCAGTTCAAGGTAGCACAGGAACAGCAGCGACTGGAAGCTGTGACCGCCCAAATCGTTCAGACAGAACGGGTGCTGGACACTGCACAGGCAGCTGTTGAGAAAAAGCAGAAGGAGCTGCAATCCCTGCAAAAGCAGACCAAAGAACAGCGCACCACCGCCCTGACCGTACAGGAAATCCGCTCCATGGGAAAAAAGACGATCACCGGCAATATCACTCTGACTCCATCCGAGTGCAGCACGCTCAAGGATTATGCGGTCAATGGGATTCTTGCCAAGGCGGAAAACAGCCGTTTGAAAGAAAAACTGCAAAGCGCACAAAAAAGCGCCGCTGTCTGGAAACAGCGGTATGAATCGCTGAAAGAACAGGCACGGCCCTATCTGGAAGCTGTCAAGCTCGCACCCGAAAAGGTGCGGGCTTTTCTTGACGCCATTTTGACCCGAACCCGGCAAACAAGGCACCACGATCAGCCTTCCCACCGTAAGTCGCAGGATGTGGAACTTTAATTGATGGAGGAAACTGCATGAGAAAACACAAAGATTTTATGAACGAATCCGACTATGGCTATATCGACATTGAATCCTGCTTTGACCCAATTTTTGAGCCGCCGATTGATTTTCTTGAAGAATGCCGGAAACGCTGGGAAAACCGGATGAATCCGTTCACTGGTACGGTGGAACGGAAAATCGGAAATACCTGGTATTTGCTGGAGACTGTATGTGATGGAAATGAGCCGCTTACCCACAAGGTAAAACGGCTCATTTTCTCGGACAAGGAGGCGCTTTGTTCATGACACAGACTCAAATTCATGCTACAATATCACCATGCACACCGATTCTGTCAGCTGACCCAACCGTAAAGGAGGACGCTATGTTGGATCAGCAGAAAATCACCATCCTGTACTGCCGCCTCAGCAATGAGGATGCGCTGGATGGAGAATCAAATTCGATACAGAATCAAAAAGAGTTTTTAACCCGGTACGCAGCCGAGCATGGCTACACCAACCTGAAAATTCTGGTGGATGACGGATATACCGGAACCAATTTTGACCGCCCTGGCGTACAGGAAGGCTTTGCACTGGTTAAGCAGGGGCTTGTCGGTTGCTGGCTGGTCAAAGATCTCAGCAGGTTTGGCCGAGATTACCTGACCGTTGGGCAGTACACGGACATCATTTTTCCCAGCTACGATGTACGCTTTATCGCCGTCAACGATGGTGTGGACAGTGAACGAGGTGACAGCGACGGCTTTGCCGCTATTCGTAATTTGTTCAACGAATGGTATCCACGGGACACCAGCAAAAAAGTCCGGGTCGTATTCCGTCAGAAAGGCACCAGCGGAAAGCATCTGGGAAAACCGCCCTATGGTTATCGCACTGACCCTGCCGATAAAGACCATTGGATTATTGACGAGGATGCCGCCCCAGTAGTCAAGCGCATCTTTGACTTGGCTATTGACGGCAAGGGGCCGGAACAGATTGCCCGTATACTGGAGAAGGATAAGGTGTTGACTACCAAGGCGCTGTATGCCAAACAGTCGGAAAACCATCCTGACCCGAAAAAGCGGAAAAAGATGCCGGAACGCCCTTACCATTGGATTGGTCAATCGGTTGCGGGTATTCTGGAACGGATGGAGTACACCGGTTGTACCTGCAATTTCAAGACCTATTCCAAGTCCTACAAGCTGAAAAAACGGATTCCCAATGCAATCGAAGATATGTGTATCTTCCCTGATACGCAGGAAGCAATCGTTTCTCAGGCTCAGTGGGACAGGGTGCAGGAGCTGCGAAAAAACAAACGCCGTCCCACAAAAGCGGAACGGCAGGGATTGTTCTCCGGGCTTCTGTTTTGTCCTGATTGCGGGAATAAGTTGCACTTTGCTACCTGCAAGAGCTTTGACGGCAAGCAAGACCACTATGTATGCTCCAGCTACAAAAGCGGTCGAGGCACCTGCTCTGCCCACTATATCCGGGAAGATGTACTGCGGGAACTGGTGTTGGAGCGCATCCGTGCGGTCAATACCTATATCCGGCAGGACGTGGAGGGGTTTCAGGAAGAATGGCTGCAATGCCGCCGCTCCGATCAGGAACGCAACATCCGTGAAGATCGGAAGCGAGTGGAGCAGGCCAAGAAACGGCTGGCTGACCTGGATGTTCTTCTGTCCCGACTTTATGAGGACTTTGTCCTGGGTGATCTGAGCAAGGAGCGGTACAAGAAAATGACCGCCGATTACGAGGCAGAACAGGAACGGTTAAAACTCGAAATTGAAGTGACGGAAGAATGGCTGGAAACGCAGGAAACTATGAGTGCTGATGTAGACGCCTTTGTCGCCCTGACCCAGAAGTATGTGGATGTGCCGGAATTGACACCTACGATAGTCAATGAATATATCAAGAAGATTGAGGTGTTTGCGCCGGACAAATCCAGCGGCAAGCGGGTACAGAAGGTGAAAATCTATTTCAACTTCGTGGATGACGTAGAGATTCCTGTGATTTCCGAGCCTGTTGTTGCGAAATCTACCCTTGGACGCAGAAAAACGGCGTGACCATTACGGTCACACCGTTCTCTGCCCCTTGCAAAGCTAAATAGTACCTTATCACCATTACGCCTTGCTGCTTTGGCGTTTATGTCATGATTTTAATTCAGCCCCCCCCATTCAACGGGGGGAGTTATGCAGAAAATTGTTTCTTTTTTTGACATTTTTCCTTCACAATGGTAAGATAGAACTATTCTGATTACAAAAGGAGAGGAAAAGATGAATCAAAAAGATGCAGATGTTTCGCTCAATCAGGAAAACGGTCTGGCGCTTCTGCCGTTTCTGGTCTTTATCGTCATTTACCTTGGTGCGGGACTGATCATGCAGTCGCGGGGAGTGGAGATGGCCTTCTACCAGTTCCCGTCGGTGGTGGCAATCTCAATTGCCGTGCTGGTGGCGTTCCTGATCAACAAGGGGAGCATCAATGAGAAGTTCTCGATCTTCGCCAAGGGCGCGGGGGACGAGGGAATCATGACGATGCTGATGATTTTCCTGCTGGCGGGAGCCTTTTCCTCGACAGCCGGGGCGATGGGCGGCGTGGACGCCACTGTTAACCTCGGACTTTCCCTGATACCGGCGCGTTTTGTGACGGCGGGAGTCTTTATCATCTCCTCTTTCCTTGCGGTTGCCACCGGCACTTCGATGGGAACGATCGGCGCGATCGTCCCCATTGCGATGGGCGTTTCGGAGAAAGCAGGGCTGAATCTCACGATGGTGATCGCAGCCTGCGTCGGCGGCGCGATGTTCGGCGACAACCTTTCGATGATTTCGGATACCACCATTTCCGCAACCCGCACCCAGGGCTGCGAGCTGCGGGATAAATTTCGGCTCAACCTGCTGATTGCGGCGCCCGCGGCACTCCTGAACATTGTGCTTCTGCTTTGTTTCGGCGCTCCGGTTGAAGCGGTGCCGCTTGGGACGCTGAGTTTTTCGATGATCAAGGTGCTGCCCTACCTTCTGGTTCTGATTCTGGCACTGGTCGGCATGAATGTCTTTCTGGTGCTCACCATCGGCATCTTTTCTGCGGGGATCGTCGGGATTGCTTCGGGAGATCTGACCGTCTTTACCTTTGCCCAGTCGGTTTGGAGCGGCTTCATCAGTATGAACGAGGTGTTTTTCCTCTCGCTCTTCTGCGGCGGACTCGCCTCGATGACCACCCGGTACGGGGGAATTGCATGGCTGATTACCCGTATCCGCAAGCTGATCCGCGGCGAAAAGTCGGCGCAGCTCGGCGTTTCCGCCCTTGTATCGCTCGCGGATATCGCGGTGGCGAATAATACCGTGGCCATCCTGATCAGCGGGCCGATTGCAAGGGATATCTGCCGGGAATATAAGGTGGACCCCCGCAAGAGCGCCTCGCTGCTGGACATTTTCTCCTGCATCTTTCAGGGAATCATCCCCTACGGCGCGCAGATTCTTCTCGTCGGCAGCCTGACCGCCGGCGGAGTAAGCCCTGTGGCGATTATGCCGTTCCTTTGGTATCAGCAGCTTCTGGGACTCTTTGCGCTGGCTTCGGTGTTCTTCCCTTATTCGGATGGGGTCTGCCGGCGCGACCCCTGGAACTGGGAATATGATGTGGCCGAATCCGGTGTGGCCGAACGCAGAGCCATTCTGGAAGGGGAGAAGAAGTAAATTTCTCAGACCCGTTAAAAACGAAGAAGCCCTCCGGCGGATTTTCCGCCGGAGGGCTTCTTCGTTGGAGAGAAAAAACGCCGGTTCTGCCGGCGGAAACGCCCGGTGAAGGACTTCCGCTTCAGGCAGCGGGTGCAGAGGGCTGCCGGCGGCGCCGTTTTGATGATAGAAAGCTGCCGGTCGGACAGTCCCGTTCGCCTGTGGGGAAGCAGAGAGAACAAAATTCAGAGCATCCCGTGACGTTTGACGGAAACAGGACCTGCCCGCGCCGCCGGCCTGACCGGCGGATATGATTCGGCGGCTATGATTCAGCCGCCGAGGGTGACATCCTGGCGGTCATACCATGTGAGGGCGTCGAACCAGTCCTGCGGCTGAAAGTCGGGCCAAAGACGGTCTACAACATAAAAATCGGCGTAAACCGACTGCACCGGCAGGAATCCCGACAGGCGGCGCATCCCGCCCCAACGGACAACAAGATCGATCCGAGAGATGCCGTGAGAGCGCAGGCGGCTCTGAACAGGGCCTGTTCCCGCGCCGGAGAGATCCCATTCCCAGCCGTAATTGACCAGAAAGTTGACCCGGATTCCGCCGCCGTTGAGGTCGGTGCGGCGGGTATAGGGAAGAAGCTCCCGGGGAAATGAGGGGGAATCCTGCCGTCCTACCACCAGCAGGGAGCAGGGTTCATGGGCGATCTGCTCCACCGCATCGGCGCAGGCCCGGGAAAAAGCGGCGACCTGCTCTGCGGGACGGCGGGTATTGTCGGTGGTGAAACCGTAATAGGTGATTTCTCCGACGCCGCTTTCCCGCGCCAGATGCAGCAGTGTGACGCCGGGGGCCAGGCCATGCGCATATCCCTCGGATTTCTTCAGCCCGGAGCGTGCAGCCCAGCGGCGGTTTCCGTCGGGGATAATCCCGACATGGGCAGGTGTTCTCATCTGACCCCTCCTGAATGGTTGGAAGTTCGGCGCAGCGGCGCCGGCGCTCTTATTATGGGGGAAGCGGGGGAGGGATATGCCGTGGACGGGAAATCGCCGCAATATTTTCCTGCACAAAAAACTCGGGAAACCATGAGACGGTATTATTACGGGAAGAGATAGAGTAAAAAAAAGCGGGGGCTTTGGCTCCCGCTTTTTTGCATAACCTCTTTTCAAATTTGTTAGCTTATTCTCGCTTTTAAGGTTTTTAAGAAATTTTTCAATCGTTTTATACATACCGTAAAACAAAGAAATCCCGGAAAACGGCTTGGTAATGTCGTTTTCCGGGATTTGCCTGGAGCTGCTAACCAGAATCGAACTGGTGACCTCGTCCTTACCAAGGACGCGCTCTACCGACTGAGCCATAGCAGCGAACCGGTTGCCTTGACCGATGCAACGTTAGCTATTATAGAACATCGGGGCAGGTTTGTCAATACCTTTTTTTACTTCTCTCGACAGAAGAGAAGTTGGGGGTTCTTCTGAAAAGAGGCAAAAAATGTCCCCCAAAAATATATCCAAAAATAAGCGGAAAAATTCTTTTAAAACAGGGAAAAACGGTAAAATTTTTGGCGATTCTGCTTCGTTTCGGTAATAAAACCATGAAATAGCCTCTTTTTGGTCAAAAAATCTTCATTGTGAAGGTAAAGCTCCTGAATTGTGTGACCGTTCTGTGACAGAAGTTTGTAAAAATAAAGCCATGAGGCTGGAAAAGGGGGGAAACTATGGCTGTAGGAATCCGTGCGGATATTCCAAGCGATATCACCAAAATGCTGGTCTGTATCGACAGGCTGCAGGATGGAGAGATTTACGGCCGTTGCTATAACCCTTATTACAGCACGAATCCCAAATTTATCGGTCTTGCGGCGCTGATCGGAAGGATGGAATTTCTTTTTGACCGACTTTCCTATCCGCAGCGAACGCTTGAACCGAGAAAATTCCGGGTTCGGATGGCTCGAAGGCGAATTCCAGACACGGGGGAGGGCGGAATGCTTATGGAGGAACCCAAGGGAAAAGAAACGCCGCGCGGCGAAAAAGCCACCTTCGTTGTAAATGTGCAGTTCCGGCAGAACGCCACCTGGCAGGGTACGGTAAGCTGGAGCGAGCAAAAAGCAACAAGACATTTCCGAAGTATGCTTGAGTTGATCAGCCTGATGAACGACGCGTTAATTGAGGACGAAAATTTGGCAAAATGGTCTCAAGATGAAAAATATGGAGAGGATGAGAGCAGATGAAAAAGAGTTGGCAGCGGTTGGGCAGCGCCTTTCTGGCATTCCTGATGGTGTTTACGATGCTGCCTGCGAGCGTGCTCGCGGACAGCGGCACCGCGGCGGGTGATTCCCTGAACGTATCGGGAACTCCCGCAGTCAGAAGCGTCATTAATCCGGGAACGGACAGCAGCTCCTACCAGACCTATCGTTTTTATGTGGAGGGTACGCTGGTTGACACACAGGTGGTCAAGACCGGCGATACGCTGTATGCTCCGGCAACTCCTGCCAAGGAAGGGCATAAATTCCTTGGATGGAGCCAGAGCCAGAGCGGCGGCTCCTATTTCACCGCTTTCGGCGCACAGACAGTGACCGCCGACGGCGAGGTAAACCTCTACGCTGATTTTGCGAAGGTCTACTATGTTTTCTTTATGGATACCAGAGGCCGGGTCTATGCGACCAAGGAAGGAACGACCGGTGATTCCATCGCGGCCGACGTCACCTTCCCGGTCAATGCCGATCAGGCCATTACCGGCTGGTACACCGAGGCGGGACTGACCAACCGCGTCGAATCGGTCACTCTCGGAGAAGCCAACATCACCCTCTATCCGAAGGTCGAGAACGGTCACTGGATCACCTATGACTCCAAGGGCGGCAGTTATGTCGAGCCTGCCTTTGTTGCGCCTTCGGGTGTGACCGTTGCTCCGGCCGCTCCGTCCCGCCCGGGATATACCTTCGGCGGATGGACCCGCAACGGGAGTGCTTTCACCTTTGGCGGCGCTCTGAGCGAGAATATTCAGCTCGAGGCATCTTGGACAGCGGGGACCAATACCGCTTATACCGTCATCCATTGGTGGGAAAACGCGGACAACGACCAGTATGCGTTCCATGAAAGCGAAAATAGAACCGGAGCCTCCGGCGCGCAGACCGCTGCCTCCGCCAAGAGCTACACCGGATTTACCGCGCAGACCATCACCCAGCAGACGATTGAGGGCGACGGCTCGACCATCGTCAATGTCTATTATGACCGCAATGAGTATTCGGTGAAGTTTTACCAGTATCAGTCAAGCGGCTGGTCGGGCAGTTGGAATGAATTGACTGGCCTGCGGATTACCGCGAAATACGGGGCGAACATTTCGGATCAGTGGCCCTCCAGCACCTCCATGATCTGGGGCACCACGAAGGGCAACAGGACGGGAGATTCTCCCTACCAGTCGGGCATCGACACGATGCCGCTCAATGGCGACGAATTCTACTATGTGAATCAGAGCGGAAAATACACCATGAGCCTCAAATATTACACCGAGGTTCTGGATGGTGCAACCGGCAGCGATATCGTTACCTATCAGGGCAAACGCTACCGCCTTGACCATACCGATTCATTCAAGAGTGACAATACCAGATGGAGTACGACGGCTGAGGACCATTATCCCATCACCGGCTTTACCTATACCAATAATCTGCCGGATGGTTCTTCTTTCACAAACAATGGTTCGAATAATTACTCCGTCACCTTCTACTACAACCGCAACGACTACAGCATCAACTTCAGCAACGGCGGCAATGTAACGCACAGCGAGGCAAAGCAGTATCAGGCCGACATCAGCGGCGTCAGCTATACACCGACCCGTCCGTCCGGCGTGCCTGAATCCTATGTGTTCCAGGGCTGGTATGACAATGAGATGTTTGCAGGCGATCCCTATGTCTTTACCGGGACGATGCCCGCCAACAATATTATCGTCTATGCCAAATGGGCTGCCCCGACCTTTACCGGCACCATCCATGTGACGATGGCGGGCAGCGGCGCTACCAATATCATCGAAATTCCTTACGGCAGCACCATTGATGAAAGCACTCTGGAGCACGAAGAGGTCCCCGCCGGGTCCGAGTGGGTCGGCTGGGCCCTCCGCACCGGCTCCGAAGGGCATTACACCTACACGCCCTTTAACTTTGATACCCGGATTTACAGCGACATCACTCTTTATCCCTACTATATCAGCACGACGGCCTTTACCGTTTCGTATGATGCGAACAGCGGCAGCGGCGCGCCTGCGGACTCCAAGCGTTATGCGCAGGACAGCTATGCCGAAATCATGGCTTCCTCCGGCATGACCGCACCGGCGAACAAGATCTTCCTGAGCTGGAATACCGAGTCCGACGGCAGCGGCGACACCTATTATCCCAAGGATAAGCTTCACATCGGAACCGAGAATATCACCCTCTATGCACAGTGGGGCGACGCTCCTGTGCCGGTTTCGGTCAGCTATCATGCGAATTATCCGGACAGCACGACCGCCGATCCGTATGTGGTGAGCGGCCTCCGCAACAACGATCAGCATACGGTGCTTTCTCTGGAAGGCTGCGGCTTTGCCAAGGCGCAGGCCGATTATGAGTTCCTTGGCTGGAGCACTTCCGAAAGCGGCACCGAGGCGGAATATGCTGTCGGCGCGCAGATCCGCCTTGACAACAACGGCGAAAACCACCTCTATGCCATCTGGAAGGCAAAGCCCGTTCTCGTCATTACGGCGAACAGCGGCTCCAGGCCCTATGACGGCACCGCTTTGACGGCGGACGGCTATAAGCTGACCGTTAACGGCGGCGCTGCGATTGAGGTCGGCGCGGACGGCGTTCATACCTTCGAAAACGGCGATGTCCTGACGGTGGAGATCACCGGCAGCCAGACCGACGCGGGCGAGAGCGCCAATACCGTGACGAGCTACACCATTCAGCGCGGCGCGGCGGCTGTGACCGGCAAATATAAGGTCACGACAGTCAATGGCAAGCTTGAGGTTACCAAAAAAGCGGTGACAATCACCGCTGCGACCGAAGCCTTTACCTATGACGGCAGTGCGCACAGCGACGCCCGCTATACGGTGACCGGCCTTGTTGGCAGCGACAAGGTTACCGCAACGGTTGCGGGCAGCATCACCTACCCGAGCCAGAGTCCTGTCAAGAACGAGGTCACCAGCCATACCTTTACCGCAGGCAGAGCCGACAACTACACTGTCAGCTATGCGGATGGGCAGCTGACCATGACCTATGGTGAGGCGCAGGCCATCACTGTGACCGCTGACAACGGCAGCTGGACCTACGACGGCAACGCCCACACTCAGGACAGCTATACCGTCAAAATCGGCGACGGTAAGCCGCAGCCGGTCGGCGCGGCTGGCGTTTATACCTTCGCGAACGGCGACGTTCTGACGGTTGTCGTGGAAGGCAGCGTCACCAATGTGGCCGAGGGAGAGGTTACGAATGCCATTACCAGTCTGACCATCACCAATCAGGGCGAGGATGTCAGCGGGGCTTACTCCATCACCCGAAACAACGGAACCCTGAAGATCAACCCGAAGGCAGTGAGGGTCATCGCGGCCAGCGAAGCCTTTAAGTACGATGGCAAGGCGCACAGCAACGCCGGCTATACGGCGGAAGGGCTGGTAGGCTCCGACGCGATCAGCGCGGTGGTTGAGGGCAGCATCACCTATCCGAGCCAGAGCCCGGTGGATAATGTCCTGAAGAGCTACGAGTTTACGTCGGGTACTGCTGGAAACTACAGTGTTACCACTGAGAACGGCACCCTGACGATGAGCTATGCGGATGCGGTGGAGATCACCGTGACGGCCGGCAGCAAGAGCTGGACCTATGACGGCAACGCCCACAGCCAGGACAGCTATACCCTCAAGATTGGCAATGGCGCCCCGATTCCGGTCGGCGCGGACGGCATTTATACCTTCGAAAACGGCGATGTCCTGACGGTGGAGATCACCGGCAGCGTGACCAATGTGGCCGAGGGTACGGTTGCAAACACCATTTCCAGCCTGACCATCACCAACGGTACCGTGGATGTCAGTGGGGCTTATGCGGTCACACGCAGCAACGGAACCCTGAAGATTAACCCGAAGACGGTGACAATCAAAGCCGCGGACGACGATTTCACCTATGACGGCAGTGCGCACAGCAACGCCAACTATACGGTGACCGGCCTTGTCGGCAGCGACGCGGTTACCGCGACGGTTGCTGGCAGCATCACCTACCCGAGCCAGAGCCCCGTCAAGAACGAGGTTACCGGCCATACCTTTACTGCGGGCAGCGCAGACAACTACACTGTCAGCTATACGGATGGACAGCTGACCATGACCTATGGTGCGGCGCAGGCCATCACCGTGACGGCCGACAATAAGAGCTGGACCTACGACGGCAACGCCCACAGCCAGGACAGCTATACCCTCAAGATTGGCAATGATGCTCCGATTTCGGTCGGCGCAGACGGCGTTTATACCTTCGCGAACGGCGACGTACTGACGGTGGAGATCACCGGCAGCGTGACCAATGTAGCCGAGGGCACCGTTGCGAATACCGTCGCCAGCCTGACGATCACCAACGGAGCTGAGGACGTCAGTGCGGCTTATGCGGTTACGCGGAACAACGGCACCCTGAAAATCGACCCCAAAGCGGTGACGATTACCGCAAAGAGCAAAGAGTTCGAATATGATGGACAGCCGCACAGTTATGCTTCTTACAGCGTGAACGGCCTTGTGGGCGATGATGAGATCAGCGCAACAGTCACAGGTTCCATCACCTACCCGAGCGAAAGCCCTGTGGCGAATCAGGTTACTGCCTACACCTTTGTCAAGGGAGCAGCCAGCAATTATACTGTCGAATATGCGGATGGCACTCTGACGATGGTTCCTTCTACTACCGAGGTCACCGTAACGATCACCGGCAACCATGACAGCAGAGTCTATAATACCAGCGAGCAGAGCGTGACCGGCTTCACGACCGACGTGGGAACAAAGGCAATCAGCGTGGTGCTGGCCGATGGCTCCGAAGCAGTTGCG
>Ga0129316_1000272_pt1 | contig 32770 bp, 49 predicted proteins | sample Cm1ome_2_FD_94429 | JGI IMG/M metagenome (GOLD analysis project Ga0129316, IMG submission 94429) | Eastern black-and-white colobus group fecal microbial communities from Wisconsin, USA - Cm1022B metagenome | ecosystem: Host-associated > Mammals > Digestive system > Large intestine > Fecal...
CTACTGACTCCCGTAGGGTGTTTGCTCTCGCCGGGATGAGGGAATGTAAATAACAAACTGCGCCCGGAGAAGCTCTTTCCAAGTTGCTTTCGGACAGGGGTTCGATTCCCCTCGGCTCCACCAACGACCGTTATACGAACCTCCACCACGGAGGTCGTATGTATTGCCGGTCTATACCGGTTCACAGCCAGCAGGCCCTCCCGCTAAAAAACGGGAGGGCCTGCCCTCATTATTTGCGATACAGTCCCTGCATGATACCGACATCGGCAGCAGCGTCCAGATTGCGGCAATGCAGGTGCTCGACAACTGCCTGGATCTTGCCGTCGGCGTCGCGGCCGGCGTTGCGCTCCTGATCCAGCAGCCGGAAGGCCATGGCCTGTAGTCTGGCCATGTGGTCCATCTCCTCCCCGGAGAGCTTGAAAAACAGGTCCGCCAGCTCTCGGTTGGTGCATTTGTATTGGTTGGCCAGGAGGGCGTATTTTTGAGCGTCATGGATCTCATCCCAGCAAAGATCCATGAGCTTGCCGGGGGCGCCCATCAGGCCTCCTTGATCAGGTTGACCGTGAGGCTGGAGACTGTAGCCGCTGCGCTGTCATCAGTCCAGGCGTAGACATCGACCTGCAGCGTTACATCGTTGCAGCCGCAGCTGTCGGGGACAACCATATAGACAAGGTTGTCAAGGGTGATCTCCGTGCTGCCGACGACGGCAGGCCGAGATTTCCGGGCTGCCGTAATGGGAACGCCGTCATAGTATGCTTGCAGGTTGACCGTGCCCGCCGTGGTGACGGCGAGGATTGCCTGCGCCGTGATCCGGTAGAGACCGGTCCGGCCTACGCCCAAATTGTTCCCACGGTCCACGATGGACGGGCCGGACGGCAGACCGGCAGAAGCGCCCATGTTAAGCGGTGCCGGCGTGGCAGTCAGGGCCTGGGTGGTATAATTGTATTTCTGTGCCGCGGATTTGCGGCCGCAATTACATGCCATAAGATACTCCTTTCGTTCAAAACGCCCCCGCAGCGCTTGCCGCGGGGGCTACGCTGTTATAGCGTGGTGAGGAATTTACGCGGCGCAGCAGCCGCCGCAGAAGGGGCTGGGACCTGCGGTATAGGTGTAACCGTTGGGATAACGGACAATCCCATACATCCGGTTGTCCATCTCCAGAGATGCGATGCGAGCGGACTGCTCCGCGATGCGCTGCTCCAGCTGGGACTTTTCCAGTGCCGCAAACTTGGCCTCGATGTTGGCGTTGACGCTGTCGATTGCCCGCTGGGTCTTGCAGCAGCAGTCTGCCAGCTGGGCCTGGATGCCGTTGCCGGTCTGCATGATGGTCATGTTGGTGCCATTCTGGGCCAGTGCCATCTCCTTGCCCAGCTGGCCGATGTTGCCCTGCATCTCGTAGCCGAGATTGCAGATGCCGTTGCCGATGTTGGTCAGGCGGTCGTTGATCTGGCCAAACTGCTGGCCGTACAGGATCTCCTGCTGGGTCGCAGCCGTGGCGTACTGGCCATAATCGCCCTGGTTACCCCAGCCACCCCGGAACATCACGAAAAACAGGAACAGAATCACCACCAGCAGCAGTCCACCGCCGCCGAAAGTCCCGTTGCTGTCGCCCATAATGGCCTTGAGATCAGATAAGCTATAGTCCATAAAATTCTCCTTCCAAAAAAATTATAAATAAACCGTGCGCACCCGGGTTATTTCAGAAATTTAAGAATAAATTTTGCGTTTTCCCTGAGCTCTTGGAACTGCTCCCGTGTCATCTGCCCGGAGGACAACAGCTTGGCAATTTCCGCTTCCGCCTTATCCGGCGTCATTGTCTGGGCAAACTGTCGAAATTGCGTTACCAGCCCCATGATGTCCCCCAGCCCGCCGAAGCCGCCCCTAGACGGGCTCGGCCGGGACGGCTGCGGACTCAAAACGTCCATTAATGGATTGCGCCCCATTGACCATCGCCTCCAATCTGCTCAGTCTGTCCTCAATGCTTGCCTGCCGCTGGCTTTCCGCCGCGGCGGGGTCCCAGGCATCAAAACGGAAATACCGGGTTGTTACGATGCCCATCTGATCGGCCATCCGCACGGCGAAGACATTGGCGTTTTGGGCCATGATCCAGGCGGTCTGCCCGGCCTGGACGGTAACCTGGTCGATGTCCTGGATGTTGGGCACTCTGATCCAGTCTACATTGGACTGCTGCCGGGGCTGGGGCTGCTGGTATCCGCCCATCTGCCCATATCCATAGCCTCCCTGGGGCTGCCCCCATTGATTTTGCTGCCATGCCATAGCGCATCCCTCCTTGCGCCATTATCGTAGCACAAAAAATGACGGCCAAACTGCCGTTTAGCCGTCAAGAAACCGACACTATTGCGCCATGGTCCAGGTGTCGGAGGCCCGCCCCCGCCGAGGGGGCAGGACCGAAGAGCCGGGCTGAACGTGGTCATACTTGGATTTCAGCCGGCGGATACGCCGGTCTACGCTGCGCTCGCTGAGCCCCAGGTGCTCCGCCTGCTGGCTCCGGCTCATGCCGCCGATCCGGCTGCGCATCAGCCATTGATCCTCCTCGGACAGCAGCGCCCGCCGGATAAACTCATCCAGGATCTGCTGATCCCACGGCACCTGCTGCGCCATGGCTCAGCTCCCGGGCATGATGTCGCCCTTGTCGATCCACTGCGCAAAGACCTGATGCAGGCCGGTGGAGGCCAGGCCGGAGACAGCTCCGCCCAGGATCACCTCCGGCGTGATCCTGGGCCAGTTGATCCATACAGCCAGGGCCACACCCAGCACGGCGACAATGACGGGAATCCAGCGATTGTCCGCGCTGGTCAGGTGCTTGATCAGATACCCCACCACCAGGCACAGGCCAACGATGACAGGGACGATGTAGGTGCTCAAAAATTCCATTGTTTTTTCCTCCTCAAAAATTTAATTCGGCTTGTGGAATCCTTCCAGATCCTCGATGCGGTGGTTGATGACTTTGATCTGCTCCTCCACCACCGGCATTCGCTTGGCAAAATTGTTGTGTTCCCGGACTTCACGTGTCAACTCGTTGACACGGGTCTCCATGACCGCCTGGGCCTTGTTGTTGGAGATCATGACGCCGACCAGCGTCAGCCCGCCGGTCAGTACGGCGGAGATAATAGATGCGATAATCGTTTCCACTGCTGCCTCCTTAGACCTTGGTCAGGTACTGACGATGCACGGTGCCCGTAATGGCTCCGGAGCGGTAAATGCTCACGGTGATCCGGTCACCGGCAATGGCGCGGACATAGAGCTGCTTGGAGTACACCCAGGCGGCAAACTCCTTATTCCGCCCGTAGATCGGGGCACCCCCCTGCATGGTCACAAGGTCTCCGATGGCCAGCGTGTCCGCTGCGGGCTTGTCTTCGGCCGGCTGATCTTCGGCGGCCTTGGTGCCGCGGATGTCTGCCAGCACGGCCAGGATTCTGGCACCATAGCCCTTGGCCGTGGCCCAGCCCTTGCCATTTGGGTTTTCCTGCTGGCCAAGCCACTCCACGTAGGGAGCGGAGCCGCGGGAAACCAGGTGGAATCTGGGGTCAACGCATTCCCCTCCCAGGGGGTCGCTGTTGGCGTAGGCCTTGAGGTGCTGGATTTGCGCCCGGATACCAATCTGGGGTGTGGAGAAGCTCTCGCCTTTGGCAAAGGTTGCGGTCACGCCCATCATGGCAAAGTTGTTCTGCGCCAGCGTCACGGCACAGGTCTCGGCCGGGAACGCAAAATTGCCGGTCTCGATGCAGCTCTGCGCAAAGGCGATATCCCCGGCAATGCCCTCAACCTTGCCCTCGCTGAGGTACAGGGGGATCATGTCAATAACAGACTGCTCCACATCGGGCCGTCTGGTCTTGATGTAAGTCACCATCTGCTCCGCCGTTGCCACAGACGCACCCGCAATGCTGTGATAGCCAGTCGGCTCCGTGGGTGTGACCGGCTGCTCCTGCTTGATCTCTCGGGCCGTCAGCACGGCGCTGTAGCCCGCAGCTTTCAGTTCGGCTACAACCTGTTCGGCCAGCGTTTCCGGCAGTCCGGAGGCCGTCAGGTCGTACACGGTGGTAACCTGCGGTGCCTTGTCAGCGTCCAGCCGCTTGTTGACCTCCGCGGCGATCTGCTCAAAGCGCTCTGCCAGATACGTCCCCGGGCACTGCGTATTGTGGAACCACCGGTGCATGGTCAGATTTCCGCTTGTATCGCCGGTGTACCGCAGGCGGCCAATACCGGAATTGCGCTGACAGATGTCCACCAGAAGCCGGATCAGGGCCTCCATGGTCTCTGCACTGATGGGCCAGGGGTCCACCCGGGAGCTGTTGGCCACCTCGATGGTGATTGCACGTGTGTCATTGTCGTGGCTGTTGGACGTCCAGGGGGTGTCTGCTTCCGACACGCACTGCACAATGCTGCCATCTGTGCCGATTGCGTAGGTTGCGGACGCATTCCGCGTACCCCGGAAGGACGCGGCCACCATCCGGGCGTTGCCCACCATAACGGCATGGTGGATGGTCACCCGTGTCAGCGGATGATCCCGCCCCTTCCGATAATGCGGACTGGCCAAAAATTCCGCGGCCAGCTTGCTGTCTACTTTTGCCATGTGTTATTCCTCCTCATAATTTTTGCACCGATTACGATGCAATGGTAACCTCATACACGTCCACAGTACGGGCGTTTGCCCACTTGGCGCCGATGGTATTGGTGCCAGCGTAGACATACCAGCCATCGCCGGAGAGAGCGCTGACGTCGAGCGATACCGTAGTCTCGTTGTTTTTGGTGACGTTTTGCTCGGTTTTCTGCGCGGCTCCGTCACGACCAGCAGTGGGCGACTGTGCGACCACCAGTGCAAACGTAGTATTTTGCTGCGTATCGTTCTTCTGGGCACGCATTGTAATCGTGCCGAGCCCATCCAGAGAGACGGGCCCAAAAACGACATAAGACTCGCACACAAGGTTCTGCCCCTTGGTCTTGGCGCTGTAGTATGCGTCAGCATATACAACAGATCCGTTGGCCACCATCTCCGTATGCGTTACGCCAAAAACGCCGTTTTTGTACAGGGCCAGCTCCCCGAACTGCGTCCAGGTCTTGTCCTTATAGACGGCACCAAGCAAGCTCTGCCAAGCATCGCCGCTGTATATCATGGCAACTTGGGGATAGATCGTCAGCGTGTTTTTTCCTCCGGCGGTCAGCCCAGTGCCGGAGTCGCCGGTCTTGATCCATACAAGCCCTTCGCTTGGTGCTACCGGCTGGGTGGGGGAGATATGGTATGATGTAATCGTGACATTTGTGCGGACCCAGATCGTATTGTTTTTTGGGCTGGTCGGCTGGGTCAGGCCGCCAACCACGTTAAAATTTCCCCCACCGCCTCCCGCGGCTGCGTCCAACTGGGACACGATGCCCGTAATGCCAGCCTCCCCCAGAGAGACCACGCAGAGGGCAATCTGGTAATGGGAGCCGGAGACGTTAAGATCCTCCTGGATCAGCTCCGTAAATCCGGCCTCGTCCGTGGCATACTCCAGGATGGTGGAGACCTGCTCAAACAGCTCCTTTGTGCTGGATTTTGTCAGGTCGATATCTAGCACCAGCCGGGCATAGCCGGACTTTGCGCCGACTACGGCCCAGTTCTGGGCACTGGGGTGCCGGATCTGGCGGCCGCAGACGATCAGGGCCCCAGCGCGCATGCTCAGGGTATAGCCCGAGTAGCTAAAATTGCAGCCGGTCAGGATGCCGTCGCTGAGCAGTGCCCGGCGGATCAGGCCGTCGTCGGCAGGCGTAACGTTTTGCTTTGCAAATGTTACGCCGGAAAAATCTGCCATACTGTTTACCTCGCTTTCAGCTTTTCGGCGGCTGTCACGGCCAGCTCGCCGGACTTGTAGTATGTGCGGCTATCCTCAGAGGTCACCCGGGCGTAGGAGATGGCAGACTGTAAGATCTGCCCGTACACCCGAAAAGTTGCCTCGTCGCCTACGGCGTAGGGTCGTCCGCTCCAAAACTCGATTTTGTGGTTGGATTTGTTTTTGGCAAAAGATGCCGCGACTTGATCCCGGATAGGCGTCTTGTTGGTGACGGACAGGATGCTCCAGGTCCCCGCCGCCCGGCGGGCAGGCGGGGAGTCGTAGACGTTGCCGTCCTCGCCCAGATACCAGTCCGATGTAATGCGCTGCTGGATCTTCTCACCGGCCTCGTCCACCTCGCCGGTGTCCTCGTACAGCACGGCCGTGATTTTGGCCGTGCCGCTGCTGGAAAAGTCCGCCTGCATCAGCTGGGCGATGCCGCCGCCGAAGATCACGTTATGGTGCTGCTTGGCGGGCAGGCGGATGGACAGATAGATTTTCTCACGGTCAAATGTCCAGCGCATGGTCACGCCGTAGGTCTTGCGCATCAGCCGGGCGTAGTCTGCCAGGGCGTAGCAGCCGGTATTGTCCACCTCCGGCGGGACGTATGCCGTTGTGTCCAAACTGGACACAACGATATAGGGAATCGCGTAGACCGGGTCGGTTGCCAGGATGTAATTGTCTGTAACGGCGTCGGCCAGAAATCCGCCGACCGTCTGCCCTTCGGATTGCTCCGGCGGGTAGAGCCGCCGGGTGATCAGGTCCAGCGGGGAGACCAGCGTTAGCAGCGTCCGGTCTGTCTGGGGCTTGACGGTCAGGATGCCGTAAATCAGGTCATTAATGATTGCCCAGCTGCCCGCCTGATCGGCGCTGAGATCTGTACCGGCCACGGTGACGGTGCTGGTCTCGTAGTCCAGGGAGTCCGTCACCAGGGCCCAGCTGAGGGCCGTGTACCGGGCGACCGTCCGGAAGGTGGAGAAGGATTTGAGGTATAGATCCATTACACAGTCCTCCAGTACGAGTAGACCTTAACACTGGCCTGCCCTGTGAGGGCGGTGTCCGAGACCAGCTCAATGACCACCGGCTCAGACACCGGCAGCCGGGAGAATGGATCCGTGGACAGATCCAGACTGTCCAGCAGATCCTCCACCACGCCGTCCGCAGGAATGCGCTGCAGCACTGCCGACCGGTAGTCGTTGGTGTAGTGCAGCGTGTCGGTGTCGACAAGAGATGCCTCGGCGGAGCAAAGGCCGTATACCCGGCCGGTGACCTCGCCGATGAGCCGGATGCGAGGATTGACGACGGCCCCGGTATAGACCAGATCCACCACGCCGGGCAGCTGCCCGCGGTTGTAGATCGTGCCGGACAGGGAGTAGACGGCGTCGGAGCCGTACCGCAGGTCGGCCGCATAGGCGTAGTCGTACCGCTTGGGTGTCCCGTCGCTGCTGTCCGAGCCGATGCGCAGTGTGCTGATGTCACCCACATACCAGGGGCCAGTGGCGAAAAAACTGAATGGGCACTCCAGCCAGCCAATCTCCGTCAGCTCGCCCTTTTGGACGTAATTGATGGATAAATCCCGGTAGTACGTTGTGCCCGGAGTGGGCACATAGCACAAGGTGACCTCTGTGCCGATCCACTGGAGCAGCTGCCTGTAAGTCTGGTATGGAGTGGGCCGGACAAAGACCAGCGTCCCGGTGACGGTGCTCTGGGGCTCCGCCGCGTCTGCTACCGGCTCAAAAAAGCCGTACTGCAGGTCGGCAAAGACCGGGGAGAGCGTCGCGCCCAGCCCCTGGGGCGCAGTGAGGTAGACGCCTCGCTCTCCGTTCAGCGGCCATTTTTCGCCCGCCGAATTTTGGAAATAAAACCGTCTCACGCAATGGCACCTCCCAGCTCCCGGTTGACGGTGTCCACGATCATGGAGATGTCCGCCTGGGTGATCTGCTTGGCGCTAAAATACAGGTTGACCGTCTTCCCGCCGACGGCGTAGCTGCCGGAGCCGGAAGACGCGCGCCCAGTGCGCACGCCCGGCAGGTCAAAGGTGGTATTGATGCTGTTGGCGATCATGCGGTTGACGGCGGGCATCTCCTGCTCAAAGCCTGCCCAGATGCCCCGGGGCATCCATGCGCCGACCTGATCGGCCAGAACCTTGGAGGGGGAGTGGATGCCCAGCTTGTCCTTAATAAATTGGACAACATCGTCAAGCCACTCTTTGAGCTTCCCGGTGATCCAGTCGTAGCCGGAGGAGATGCCATTCCAAATGCCGGTGACGATCTGCATACCGGCATCCTTAATTTCACCGGCTTTTTCGGCAAACGCGTCCTTGACCGTCTGGATGATCTCCCCGGCGGAAGATTTAATATTGCCCAAGCCTTCCGCCAGACCGGAGATGATGCCGAGGATCAGCTGCAGGCCAGCCAGCAGCAGATCCGGCGCGTGCTCCAGCAGCGTGGTCAGCAGCTGCGTCACAAGGTTGATGGCCTGGGGGACTAACTTCGGGGCCGCCTGGGCCAGACCGGTGATCAGCTGGACGACCATGTCCATGCCCCGCGCCAGCATATCCGGGCCACGCTCTGTCAGGGTGTCCAACAGCTTGCCCGCAATGGTGACGGCGGCGTCGCCAACCTGGGGCGCGGCGGAGATCAGCCCGTCCAGCAGATCCATGATCAGATTAATGCCGATGTCCAGGATCTCCGGGCCGTTTTCGGCCATGCCCTCGCCGAGGCCCTGCAGGAGAGCCTTGCCTGTGGCCGCGTACTCCGGAAGTTTCTCCTTGATGATTTGGGCACCCTTGGCTACATAGTCGGAGATGATCTTCCCCTGCTTTTTGGTATCGCCTGCGGCGGCCTCCATCTCAGAGGCAAATCCCTGCAGGTACTCCGCGCCAACCGTGGACATGTCCGACAGCACCGGCAGGAGCACGGAGCCCAGCGCCGCCTTGGCGGAGGCCGCGGAGGCGTCCAGCGTGTCCAGCTGGGTGGAAAAGTCAAGCCAGGTCTGCTGGGTGGGGGTGAGCGTTTCCCCTGCCTCTTTGGCTGCCTTGGCGGACTCAGAGGCCTCCTTGGCGTAGGAGGTCATAAGCCCCAGCGCCGCGACACCGGCACCGGCCAGGGCGGTGGTTGCGATCGCCGTGCCCTTGGCCATGGTTGCGATGCCGGAGCCGAGAGCTTTGGTGGCAGATCCCAGTCCTTCTACAGATTTTCGGGCCGTAGTAAGGACAACCTTCTCCCCGGCTTTCGCCAGACCTGCAAGTCCCTTTGCGGCAACGTCTGCCGCACGGCCTGCGACCTCGGCGGCTTTGGCAAAGCGGCCTTCCTCTTTCTGCGCTGCCGCCAAAGCTTCGCGGTTTTTGTCGGCGGCCTTTACGGCTTTGATCTGGGCAACGACGGCAGCGTTAAGAGCCTGTTTGGCCTTGTCCGCCGCCGCGGACTCCTCGCCCTGAGTTGTGACCAGATGCTGGTACCGGTTGCGCAGGGCCTCGACCTTTGCGCCGTGCTGGGCGGCAACGTCGTCCAGGATGCGCTGCTTGGCAGCCAGCGCCTGGGATGAGCTTGCGTTGCTGTCAAATTCCGCCGTGCAGGCGTTCATGTCGGATTTTAACGTCTTAAGGTTACTGTTGACGCTTTTCATGGCGGAATTAAATTCCGCCTCGCCGCCCAGTACCAGCTTGGCGCCTATCTCACGGACGGCCATCGTCAGTCGCCTCCTTCGGGGTTAAGAATTGTTGGATATCTGCCCACTGTCCTGGGGTGAGGAGGAGGGCTTCAGCAGGCGGGTAATGGCAGAGGTAAGCTGTTGCAGCAAGATATCCGCTGCGTCCTGTGTAGCCTGCTTTTTTTTTTCGGCTTCTTCGCGCTCCTGGAGTACCAGATTGACCTCGCGGGCCTCATCCGGCTCCGTCTCCCGGCGGAAGCCCTCCTGCAGCGCGGCCATGACCGCCTCCTGCAGGGCCGCGGCTCTGGTGGGTGGCAGATTAACCCGGAGATCCTCAGCCTCCAGCATCTCCTGATCCGAGTAGCCGATCCGGCGGCGCTGGAGTTCCCCCTGGGCCGCCATCAGCGCGGCCAGCCAGCACAGGTTTTTGTAACCCTCTGCCGTGGGCTCCAGGCAGCCGGTGGTGGTCAGGATGTCCGTGGTGTAGCCAAAGTGGTCGTACACTGTAAAAAGCGCCTCAGCCGTAAATGCCAGGAAATAGATACGGCCGTTAAATTCAAATTCGATTCGTTTCATTTTCACAACCCCAGTTGTTCCAATTTCTTATTCATGGCCTCCTGCATGGCGGCGGTGACTTCCTCGGCTTTTTCCTCCGTCGTGTGCTGGATATAGTGCCGGGCAGGGATGCGGGGGGTGCCGTATTCCAGCGCGTAGGCAACGACCGCATTGGCATCGCCGCCGGATTTCTTCCGCTTTTTCTTCCGGATTCCGCGGCCGTTGGTGGGGTGTACGCCCAGAGGCTCAATGGTGATCTCGGCGTTGCCCTCCGCGGAGGACTCCGTAAGCACCCAGCTCCCGGCCAGAGAGCCGGAGCGCTGAGTGAAGGTGGACTTGACGGCATCGACAATGGCCTGCCGCATCAGCTCCGCGCCTGGGCGGAGGATATCAAGCAGGTCAGCGGCAGACAGCCGGGACATCTTGTCAAAGGGGATCTGCAGGTCATCCATTGCGTAGCTTACAAACTTGGCCATCAAATCACCACCAGCTGCAGGATGGTCCGGCGGCACCCATAATCTGGGTCGTAGCCGTCGGACTGGATGGAGTAGGGGAGGTCCAGCGTCCAGAGCACCGCCGTGAGGTCGTCGATCAGCAGCTCATGGGCCGCATCGGTGATGATGTCGATCTGCACCTGGGGGGCATTGAGGATATTGCCGTTGTCTCCGATGGAGGGGATGGCCCCGTAGGTGTGCCAGGCCAGGCAGTTGGCGGCCCCGGCCGGTACGACCGGCGTATATACGGACAGGCCCGCGGCGTCCAGCGCCGCGGAGAATTCAGTAAGTGTCATAGCGGTCCTCCATCCTCATAAGGCTCAACCAGGTGACGGGGAGGCCGTCCTCATCCTGGCCAAACTGGGCTTGCTCCACCCGGTAGGTGTGCCCCATCAGGCGGGCATAGTCGCCGCCGGTCACGTTGCGGAGCATGGGCAGCTCCACATACTCGTCAATGTGTCGGTCATTGGACACGGCGTCCCAGTACCGCTTGGCATAGACCGTCTTCCGGGCACACATGGCGGAGATCTTCCTCATCAGCGTGCCGGCGGCGGGGACGGTCAGCGGCTTGGGCAGGTACAGGATATCTATAGCGGTATCGTAGATCATGCGGTGCCTCCTGTGGTCTGATTCACGGTCCGGGTGTTGATCATCCGGGTCAGGCGGGCCGGCTTCCCGGCTCCGGTGACCCGGGACCGGTAAAGCCAGGCGGCGTATGCCGCCGTCAAAAACTCATCCTTCGGCACGCCGGGGACCAGAGCCAGCCCGGCATCCGCCAGGTCACTGGCGGCCTGCTCCAGGAGCGTGTCCAGGTATGCGCTCATCTTCTCCGGTACGTCTCCAATCAGGCCCAGGTCGGCGAGCAGGGTGTCTCGTGCCGCCGCCATCAGACTGCGGCCCCGAAGATCTTTTTAAGCCCTGCCTCCGCGGCGGCCAGGGTGTCGTAGTCCTGGCGGTTACGCCAGGCACCGGAGTTGTCGGCCAGCACCTTATAGGAGACGGCGTTGGTCTTTGGACTGAATTCCGTGGGCTTCCGGGTGTCGGCCTCCTGCTTCTCACTGCTCGGCATGGGCGTGCAGTGGTAGAGGGCGGTGGCCCGGAATACGGTGATCTTGTCGTCCTTGATGATGGGCTCGATAAAGCCGTAGCCGCCGGAGACGGGGGTGTCGTCCTTGCCGGAGTCCTCGCCGGTGGCCTCCGCATACTTGTGGCCAAAGAGTTTGGCGTTGATTTCTAGATCGGACAGGTTGGTCTCCGCATCCAGCTGGGCAGAGACAAAGCTCTCCACGCTGTGCAGGATCTGGTCATCGCCTACGATCTCGCCGGAAGCGGTGGTGATGGCCAGATACCCCTTGACGGCCGAGCCCATGTCCAGGGCGGTGTCGTAGGTGGGGTGGGCGTTTTCCGGGGTGGTCTTGATAGGGTAAAAATAACTCTTGCGCATGCCGAGCGGCATCTTGTAGCGATTGCTTGCCATTGCTATATTCTCCTTTCAAAAATGCCCCCGGTTTTGAGCCGGGGGCGGATAGCTTACGCGCCGGAGACTGCGGAGGCAACGTAGCCGGCAGAGATGATCTTGCCCTTGGCGTCGACCTCAACCACCGTGATGCCCACGCCGTTGGCTGCGGCGATGGTACCGCCGGAGGCAAACTTGACAAAGCCGTCACCGGGCACGTCGCCGGAGTTGACGGAGACAGGTGCGCCGACCATGGCGTAGAGGGCATTGCCGGTGGACTTGGTACCGGCTACCGTCAGCGTGGTCTTGCCTGCCGCGCCGCCCTTGGCGGAGGTGACCACCAGAGCGTTGAGAGGCGTGCCCGCGTAGTTGGGGGCAAAGGCCATGGAGGTGGTGGGCGCTACGTTGTCGTAGCTGATGGCCACAAAGCCCTCGCCGGAGACGGGCTGCCCGTCGTAGCGGGCAGTGCCCTTGTACACGGTCTTGTCCTGGACAAACAGGGGCAGGTCGGAGCTGGCAAAGGTGCCGCCCTCCCGCTCGACCAGGACATACTCGCCGCCGTAGCCGCCGATGACCTGGTGGTCGGGGATAAACTCCAGGGTGATGATCTCTCCGCCAACGATGGGCATGGTGTTGTCCAGGCCCGCCATCAGGGCAGCGGCGGAGTTGTAGGCCAGGGAGCGGATCAGCAGATCCTGACGGGTAGCGTCGTTGCAGATCCAGATCTTGCCGTCGGTGGTGTAGGTGGGCTCAGCCTTGGCCGCCGCCTGCAGGAAGGGGACGAAGAAATCCGTTCCGGCCTTGGAGGCCAGGTCCAGCGTCAGAATGTGGGAGCTGTGCAGGTCCGTCCAGTCGCCCATGGTGTCGGTCCAATAGCCGGGCTTGCCGGTCTGGGCCAAACGGGTGACGATGCCGACGGGCATCTTGCTGTTGGGGCCGAGGCCGTAGACGATGGCCTTGTCCAGGGCGTAGCCGATGGCCTGGCCCAGTGCGTAGAGAATCTCCTCGCCCAGGGCGATGTCGGAGTCCTTGAGCAGGTAGTTGTCGATGGGGATGTAGCCGCCGACCTTGTAGCCGTCGGTCTCGATGTCGGTGATCTTAAATTCCAGGTCATTCAGCGCACCGGCCATCTCCATCCAGATGCCCTCGGGGACCTTGCCGATGATGTGCTGCCGGGCCTGACCTCTGACCTGACGCAGGCGGACCTTGCTGATCAGCTTGGAGTACTCGTTGAGGTTGTCGCGGAGCACGTCCAGAATCTGGTCGGGGATGGTCAGATCCGCGCCGGTGACGGAGCGACGGGAAGCCATGGCCATGGTGCCGATGGACCGGATGCGGTCCAGGAAGCCATGGACGGCGGGGTTGGCGTAAAACGCGTCGCGCTGGCTACGGCTGGCAAAGCAGCGGCTGCGGCAGGTAAAGCGGCCGGTCACGGGATTGGCTGCCCGGCGGCTGCCGCCCTTGCGGCCGGAGCGGGTGGGGTCCTCCTCGGGGTCGTCTTCGGGGGCGGGCTCGTCCAGAGTGTCCTCGACGGCGGCCAGCTGGTCGTCCAGGTTGGACAGCTCATCCACAAGCTCGCCGATCTGATCGTTGACCTCGGTCTGGGCGTCGGTGACCTCCTGGATCTGCTGCTCCAGATCTGCGGGGATCTCATCCTGGACGGCTTCCAGCTGCTTGGCCAGCTCCTCTTCGTCGGCGCGGAGCTTCTTGGCTCTGGCTCGGGCCTCGGTGAGCTTCTTGGCGGTCAGGGACCGCTTTTTCCGGAGCATGAGCACGTTGGTGGTGGGTTTAGTTGCCATGGTGTTTCAATTTCCTCCTTAATTTGGATTTTTTGTGGGTGATGATCTCCCGGCGCAGGGCGGCGGGGTCGCCGGAGCGGGCGGCCACGCTGGTTTGCTCGTAAGCCGGGAAGGTGCAGACGCTGATCTCGTAGAGTTTGGCGATGCCGCGGATGATCCGGCGGACCCGGCCGTCCGGCAGGTCGACGTACTCCACATCGTTTTCATCAAATCCAAAAGACGCCTGGTCGATGTCTCCCCGCAGGATGCGGGCCCGGGCGGCCATGGCCTCCGGGTCGTCGGGGTTGACCTGGATGTCGGCATAGAGGCCAGTGGAGTCGACCGAAAACGTCAGCGTGCTGGTGTTTTGGCTGGATCGGCCCAAAACCAGGCGCTCATCGTGGTTGTAGAGCGCTCGGACGTCGGACATATCGCAGCCGTCAAAGGCGTGAGGGTCAACGACCTCCTCCATGTCGTCCCAGACGTAGTACGGCTGGTCAAAAACGACAAAATAGCCGGAGATGTGAGGCTCCCCACCCTCTGCAGAGGGGTCCGTAAATGCAGACCGCTGAGATCTAAACTGTTTCGGCGTTGTCTCCGCCTCCTTTCAGCTTGTTTTGGTCCCCGGACATGTCGTAGGGGATGTAATTTTCCAGGATTTTGTACTCCGTCAGCCCCGCGGGGTCACGGTACGCGTCCTCTCGGACCTCATCGCCATTGAGGTAGCCCCGGTCGGCCATGGAGTTGTCGATGTCAATCAGGGTCTTAAGGTCATAGTCGTACAGTCGCCGGCGGTTAAAGCTAAAATATTCATCCGGCCGGTCGGCCAGCAGCCCCAGCGTCAGGGTCTGCTCTATGACGGTGGCGATGTGGTTGATGGTGGTACGGACAAAATTGTTGTGGGCTGCCTGGCTGTAGGATTCCAGCCCCAGCATGTAGGGCGGGCAGCCAAGCAGGGAGCACACGCTCTTTTTGTCCAGCTCGACGGTATCCTTGACGGCCATGTCCACCAGGGACATGGGGCTCCAGGTCTTGATATCGATCAGGCCATCCGGCAATATCCAGGGCTCGCCGGGGTCATCGGACAGGTACTGGGCCCGGAAATTGTCCCGGGCGTCCTTGTCGGACAGGTCCGAGTCCGCGTTGACGATGATGGCCATGGGCGGGCGGTAATCCGGCTTTGACAGGTTGTCCTTAAGGGCGTTGGTGTTGGCGATCGACTGAGCCAGACGCTCGCCGGGAACCCGGATGCCGCGGCCCCGCCATGGTATCAGCGGATCCGCATGGAGCCGGAAATGGAGGACGTCCGTGGGAGAGTATGGGGTGCCCTGCCAGTTGACCACATAGGTGTCGCCCTTTTGGACGGCGGAGGCTCCGGGCATGGGGTCAAGCGCTACAAACTCGCCGCCCTCCAGCCGGGGGTAGACAAAAGCGTTTCCGTCTCCGTCGCCCAGCATGGTGGAGACGATCCAGTCGATCAGCAGGGCACGGTTGCCGATGCCGGGCATGGGGTTGATATCCACCATGCGGGACAGGGCATCAATGACACGCTTGTCGCCATCGGCCGTGTTCCGGCGGAGGTAGATGGTTGCGGAGCTGAGGATGGACGCGATACGGTTGATGCAGTCGCTGACTTCCGGCGCGTCGATGAGCCGGGAGTACCCTTCCGGCAGGTCCCCGCTGCCGGAGAGATACAGCCCCAGCAGGGGCGTTTTGGCGGGCTTGTCCCGCCGCTTGAAAAATGCCATGTGTTAATCTCCTTTGCTGAGGCTGTCAAACCACTTGGCCGCCGTGGAGCTCTTTTCCGTGTCGATCAGCATCCGGATGGTGGCAAATACGGCAGCGTCAAAAACGTCGATGCGGCTCTGGGGGTTGATCTTGTCATAGACGACCACGTCGTCCGTCTTCTCTTGGCCTCTGACGTTCTGGACGCAGTAGGCAAAAGGCTCCGCGTGGCAGTAGTATAAGCATCCGATTTTTGCCTTGTGCTCGATATAGCGCAGGCCCTCGGACTTAACCACCGCCAGCTGAGGCTGGTCAGCCACGGAAAACTTGGCTTTCTTCATCGCCGTGTAATACGGTCGGGCAAATTTCCGGTCGTGGCCGACCTTTTTGATTGCAAAGCCAGCGGCCCGCCATTTTTCAAATTGCTTGACCGGCTCGGTGGGGTCCATGGACGGCTCGTTGGGCATGTCCAGCCAGCCGTCATCTTTCCATCCAAACAGCGGGATCTGATCTTTGTCCGCCTTTTCGGCGGCAGCCGTCACCGGGAACCAGCAATGTGGGATCAGGACCAGCACATCCTCCACGGGTTTCTTGCCGTCAACGACGGCAGCGGCCGCGGGGATCTCGCCGGCCAGGCAGGCCGCGGTCAGATCGTGGAGCTTGCTCAGGTCGGCACCGCCGTACCAGGCCTTGACCATCCGGGCCAGCTGCTGCTGGCTCCAATGATAGTGGCTGTCGCTCCTCGCAAATTCGTCCAGGTCAAACCAGGCCCGGAAGGAGGCCACGAAGACGTTGAGACTCCGGGTCAAAAACTCCTTGCGCATCTGGGGGTCGTTCTGCGCCTGCAGAGCCGAGGCCTCCATATCGCTTGGCCGAATGGTCACGCCCCAGTTGGGGTTGGCCTTTTGCCAGTTGTTGGGGTCCATGTAGTCAACTTCCGTGGTCTCCGGGTCCGGATCGGCCCGGGCGATAAAGGCAAAGATCCGGTCGGCGTCCGCACCGGTCAGCTCGCCCCTGACGATCTTGGAGCAGTAGGCCACACGTTGGGCGCAGAAGCCAGTGCCGTCATCGCCTGCGGTGGTGGTTGCCAGGATCAGCTTGTTGGAGTAGGCCTTGGTGGCATCTTTCAGCCGACCATAGGGGATGGCGTTGCGGTACAGCTCCAGCTCATCCAGGTGGACGATGTTGGCGTTAAAAGCGTCAAAGATATCCGGCTTGTAGGCCAACGCCTCGAAGGATATCTGGCCATCCCAGACCGCCCCGGAGAAGCTGTGGCCCAGGGAGCTGTCCAGGACGCGGAGGCCATGGATGGGGTCCTCATTGACGGTCAGGCCCAGGCGGTGCAGGTTGTAGCTCAAAAAGCCAAAGCCCTCCATGTTTTGTTTGAGGGACCCGGCCACGGTCTTGATCTTGCTGTAGGAGCTGGAGTACCAGAGACCCAGCGCCCAGATCAGGGCCGTGGCGAAGGGCGTTTTACCGTTTTTGCGGGCCAGCATCAGCAGAGCCTCCTGGTAGCGCCGGATATCCGTGCCGGGGGCGAAAAAACCGCAGATGTTGTAGATCACAAACAACTGGAAGGGCTCCAGGTACAGGGGCGTGCCCCGGATGGGGCGGCCCTGCAGGTTTTCACCCTGCTGGTGGCAGAAAAGCGTCTCGATGATCTCGATAATGCCCTCCGCCATGTCGGTGCGATGTGTCCAAATTGGACACGCCAGGTCGTTGAGGTATCTCCGGCAGGCTGCCTGGACATCCAGGCACGCCGTGGGGGATTCCGCCGTCCGGTTAGCGTAGTCCAGGACGATCTGCTCATGGGGTGCTGCCATTGTGCTTGCCTCGGATGTCGTTGAGCAACTGCGTCAATGCCGGATTGCCGGAGGCCGGGGGCGGGGAGGCCTCCGAAACCTGGGGCTGCTGCCGGCGCAGACGCTGCAGGCCCTTGGGTGTCAGGCCCAGCGCGTCCTGACGGGCCAAAATGTCACGGCGGAGCTTGGAGATTTCCGCGTAGAGCGGGTCGGTGATGGAGGGAGCGGCGTTTTTGTCCGCCGTAGCCTTCCAGGCTTTCATGGCCCGGGACAGCTCCCGCTCTTGGATGCACAGGGTGTGTATCGCGCCGTCAAAAGCCGGGTCATAGATGCCCAGAGTTTCCAGCTGCTGGCGGTATTGGGTTTCCTTGGCCATGTGCTGCCTCCTTCCGTGGGACGTGTCCGTGATCGTGGCCCGCGGGGTCGCGGGCGCGGCCCGTGCGCGAGTCTATATACGGGCCGGAGCGGGAAATTTCTGGAAAATTTTCCCCGCCGTGTGTGCGCGAAGTCCCGCCCCCCAGCTGTAAGCGCCCCCAAATCACGGATTTTTTGGGGGCGGGGTCCGATTTTTCCAGCTGATGCCCAGCGGCGTCAGAGCATCGGTGACCCTGTCGTGCATGGCGTTGTGATTTTCCCGGCTCAGGCTGATGAGATTCCAGGCGCAGTAGGCATACTGCGGGTAATCCTCTGCCGGCCAGATGTGATGCACGACATCGGCAGGAATCAGCCTGCCATACCTCGCGGCCTCCCGGCACATGTAGCCGTCCCGTGCCAGGATCCGCTTACGCAGCCGCTGCCATCTGCGGTTGCTGGATGAGTAGTCAAAGCCCATAGGTCAAACAAAAAGAGCCAATGCACGACGACCGTGAAGGTCATCGGCACTGGCTCTGGAAGCACTGGCCCTGGGCGATATCGACGATCAGCTCCCGCTTGCACTTGCGGCAGTAAATCTGGAGCTGCGAGGCTTGGGTTTCTGGCCGGATACGCTGCAATCTGCTGGCCCCGCAGTAGGGACATCGCACATACCCGTCCTTGACTGCTAACATTGTACCACAGATCTCGCTATTAATCATATGACGTTTTACCCCCTCCGATAAAATAAGATAAATAACTCAAGCTAAAAGATATAAGGAGCCAGCGATCAGTGAGCACCGTACGCTGCAGCCCCGTGCCTAAGACGCCCGTCTGCGTCTGGCATGCTTTGAGGATATCACGCCACCGTCATATCCGTCAAGGGTCTGAAACTTAAGCCGTTGGAATTTGCCGTAGATTGTAACCTGCGGTCCGGGATTGTCCAGGACCATGACGCCCTCGCTTTCCGGCGCCTGCAGCGTGTAGTCGTCGTCCACCACGATGCAGTCCACCTCCGGCTTGGCCAGTCCCTTGGAGCAGCGCCAGCCCCGCTTGCCCGGGAACTCATTGGACTCCTTGAGCAGATAGGTGGCCAGGCTGCCATAGGTATGGTCAGCATCCAGCACAATGGGATGGCCGTCAACGTGGCCGTTGCCCCAGAGCGCCTGCAGCGTCTCCATCGGGATGTCCCCGGAGACCACCATGTGGTGGTGCCATCGATGGCAGCACTCTGGGTCCTCGGACCAGTGCGCCCTCTCGATGTTGTAAAAATACATGGTCTTTTGTTCCGGACGGCTTTCTCGCAGTTTCCGGCAGAACCACTTGGTGCGTTTGTCCGCACGGTCCCAGTTGTCCGGCAGGTGCTTGTCGTCGTAGGTCAGGGTCAAGAACCAATCCCCGGGCCGGACGTTCGCGGCCAGCATAAATTCCAGCTGGCTGTGCTGAGCCCGGGAATTGAGGTATTTCTGGGCCGCTGAGGAGATGCGCTTTTTCTCCCGGCGGGTCTGGTAGCCGTCTGATTTTTTGATTCTGGGCGACAGGCTCATCTTAGTGAGCCCGCCGGCCGTCTTGATCCGCAGCGTCTGCGCCATGGTCATCCTCCTGCATGTCCGCCGGAGCCCCCTCATGGCCTGCGCGCTGCTTGTGTCGATATTTCCGTGCCGCTACGATCTGACCGCAGGCCGGCACGTCATAAAGTTGATTTTTGCGTCTGGGTAAAAATATCCTGTGGCAAACCGGGCACTCCCGGTAGAAGTCCGGCGGCAGCTCCGGCTGGTCGCCGTACCGCATATATAAGACGCTTTTGTACCGCCCGTAGCTGAGGCCAGCGTCACAGGCGGCCTTGACCTCCCGGCACAAACGGCACCGCCCCTGGCGGTCCGTTTGACTCGGGACTCCGCAGATCCGGCACCGCTGCTCCATGGCGGTCACCTCCAGTGCTTCCGCATATCCCGGACCGGTGGAAGGTCCGGGACATCCAGCGTCTCCGGGTCTACGCCCGCCTGGTACAGCCGCCCCATCAGGGAGCCGTACATCATGCCCCGCTGGGTCGCCCAGAGGGCCATCCGGCATCCGCAGCACCGGCCATCCTTGCCGACCTCTGCCCCGCGGGCGTGGCATACTTTACACTTTGACCGCCTGGCCACGCTGAGCCACCTCCTTCCGCGTCAGCCTCTTGCCGTTGATCCAGATAGAGCACCCTCCGTCCATCAGCTCCCGCTCGATCCGCGGCGAATGCCGCAGACTGAGCGGAGTCTGGTAGAGGATGCGGCCATTGGTCCCGACAACCTTATAGGGCAGCGGATCCAGCCACCACTTGCAATCATCAGCCATGGCCGGGATCTCCTTTCTCCGGCGGCTCCGGAAGCGGCATCCAGTGGGTGACGGTTACGGGCAGCCCCATGACATCCCACTCGCCCACGTCTGGGTGATAGTCAGCAATGTCGACGGAGCCAAAGCTGGGCACATACGCAAGATAGCTGACTGCCTCACCGTTGATTTCCGGCAACCTCTCGCTGCACGGGATCCAGCGCCGCACCGGCTCCTCCGGATTTCCGGAGTGCCAGATTCCGGAAGCCGCTGCCGGAGCGTCCCGCCCCAGCAGATAATCCACGCTGACGCCCAGAATATCCGCAACTGTAACCAAATTCTGGAAATTGTCAACGCGGCCAAATCCATAGGGCAACTGGCTGATCTTGTCCAGATCCTCCGGGTGTCCGAGATAGGCGTCCCGGTATGGGCCCATATCATACAGATCGGCGGCTTTGACCAGCTCCCGGTAGCTGATACCTGCATCCGCTCGGGCCGTCTCAAAATGCGCCCACAGGTCTCGGCAAAATGTGGCCCTTTCCGCGGCGGCGTCCTTCTCGGCCTTCTTCTTGGCGGCCTCGTCTTGCTTGATCTTGTCTTTCCGGGCTTTGATGTCCTTGGCCAGCCGGGGGCAAACGTATTTGCAGTCCATCCGCTTATAGCAGCTTGCGCAGCAGCCGGTGCATTTGACGTCCCAGCTGTCGCCCTTGACGATCCGCATCCGCATATTTTCCACGTTGTCGCAAACACCGGAGCCGGTCTTGTCGCAGCTGATGTCGCCTAGCGCCGCAAGGGCTTCCCCACGGGAAGAGACGCCATACTGGCCAAGAGTTCCCCTGCGCCGCTCTGGCGTCCAGGAAAAAATATACTGCTGGGTCTCCGCCGGGAGTTTGGACAGCTCGTAGGCCTGGGACTCGCCGATGTCGTTGGATTTCCAGAGGGCCGCCCAGTCCGGGATGAGCTTGTCGCGGATTACCTTGAGCCTGGCCAGCTTGGTCTTGCTGGCCCCCACGGCCTCGGCTACATGGTCACGCATCCGGCCGGGGAACTCGTAGCCCTCCTTTTTGAGCTCATACAGCAGCTTTTCCACCTGCTGGGCCTGCTCGCTCATTTCGGCCGAGGTCAGCTGGCGGGTGTTGGCGTTGGCGTAGATCAGTCGGAGCTGCTGCAGAGCAGGGGAGGCGTCGTCCGTCTCGATGATGCAGGGCACCTCCCGCCAGTCTTCGGGGTTTTCCTCCGCCAGCTTCCGGCAGGCAGCCATCCGCCGGTGACCGGAGACGATGGTGTAGCGTCCCGGCTCCTGCCCGGCCCGCACCCGGATGGGCTGCTGCAAACCTGCCACGCTGATGTTGTCTGCCAGAGCGTCGATGCCCGTCAGCTCGTAAAAATTCCCGGCGTCACTGTCCAGGTTGTCAATGGGCAGGTAGGTGATCTGCTCCCGCCCAGTGTTCGAATTGGACACATTTTTGAGGACGTCCCCCAGATTAAAGGCCATAGCTCTTGCCCTCCTCCACGTACGCCGCCGCGAACCGGCGGTAGTCTAGCCCGGCCCCGCTCCGGGGGCTGGAAATGCACAGCGGCTGCTGTGTGAATGTCATCTTGTCCACCGGACGGCTGTACCGGATGTGCGGGTAGATCCGCAGGCCGGCCTTGGCAAGCTGGGCCTCGCTGTCCGCCATCAGGGCGTCCTTGTACCACATGGTGGGCAGTACTCCGGCAACCTGGAGTTTGGGATTGAGCTGCCGCATGTTGCTGATCTGCCGCATCATGTTGCCCATGCCTTGCAAAGTAAAAGCGTCCATTTTGATGGGCAGGACCACATCGTCCGCCGCGATCAGGGCCGCCGCCGAAGCGGCGTTAAAAGCCGGAGGGCAGTCGATCAAAATAACGTCATACATGCCCCGCACCGTCCACACCAGCTTTTTGAGCACCGCCGCGTCAGCCGTGCCGTTTTCCGCCTTGGTCAGATCCAGATCCATCAGACTGTCGTCCGCTGCCAGCAGATCGACGGTGTCCGTCGCCTGGATCTGATGGGCGGCATAGACACCCGGGTCCTTGTCGTTGGACGCCTCCCGCAGCACCCGGGCAATGTTGCCCTTTTCCGGGTCGCCTCCGAAAAATGCCGTGGTATTGCACTGGCAGTCCGCGTCAATCAGCAGCACCCGCTTGCCGTAATCACGGGCCAGAATGGCCCCCAGATTGATGACGGTGGTGGACTTGGCCACCCCGCCTTTCAGATTGCATATCGCCGTAACTCTCAAAGTCTTCGCGCTCCTTCGTTTTTATTTTTCCTCGGCGGCCTTGAGCGCCGCCGTAAGAGTCTCGTTTTGATGCCGCAGCTGACGGATGGTCTCCGATGCGGCCCGCAGGATCGCGCACCCGCTGATCCCGCAGTTGTTGGTGTACTCACAGCCCAGACAGGGGAGACTGCCGGTCTCCACCGCCAGCGTCCGCAGGGCCTTGTAAAGCTCGTTGTAGGTCAAAATGGCACCTCCGTGTCCATGGGCAGCTGTTGATAGTCTTCCTTTGCGGCCACCGGTGTGGGCAGAGGCTTTTTCCGGGCGTGCTTAAATTTATCCAGCTCCGCCTGCGCCTCCTGACTCAGGGCCTTGGTGAATGTCTGGTGGTCACCGTCAAAGGCCAGCCGGGCTTGGAAGCAGGTGCCCTCCTTGTTTTTGCGGACCCAAAGCTCCCGGTCTGTGCTGTCTTTGGCCTCGTTGAGCATCATGACGATGTCCGCGTCCTGTTCGATCTGGCCGGACTCCCGCAGGCTGTCCATATCCGGAGCCCGGGAGCCTTTTTTGTCTTCCGGTCGGGACAGCTGGCTCAGGGCCACCACCGTCACGCCCAGACTCTGGGCCATGGTGTGCAGGCCGATGGAAATACCCGTGACCTCCTCGGTCCGGCTGCCGCCTCTGCCGATGATCAGCTGTAAGTAATCCACGATGATCAGCTGGTAGCCGTGCATCATGGTCACGGCCCGGATGTCTGCCACCGTCATGCCCGCCGCCGGGATAATCTCCACCGCCGTCTCGGCCAGCGACCCGGCGATCTGGCACAGGTGCTCGGAGTCGGCGGCCCCGATGGTCCGGCGCTTGATGTCCCGCATGGATATCTGCGCCGCGGAAGCCACAAAGCGGTCTGTGATCTTGTCCTCGTTGGTCTCCAAAGAGAAAAAGCCGACCTTGTACCGCTTGGCCCAGTGTCTGGCGCATTGCAGCGTCCAGGCGGTCTTGCCGGAGGAAGGGCGGCCGCCGAAAACGATAAAATCCCCCGGCTCGGCATAGAGCCGGTAATCCAGCTCCTGGATGGGCCAGCTGAGATACTCGGCCTTGGTGGCCTGCCGCTGGTAAAACCGTTGGAGCAGCTCGCCCATGGTGTAGACTCTGACGCCGGGCCGGTCCACCGTGGCGCCGTTGGCCTGAGCCATCAGCGATTGCAGCTTGTCCAGATCCGTCTCGGCGGACATCTGCTTCCCCAGTTCCCGGAGTTGGGCGGCTCGGGACTGTTCCCGGGTCAGCTTGAGGTAGTAGCCCACGTTCGCCGCCGTCGGCGTGATCTCCATCAGCTGGGCCAGAAACTGGTGGTAATCCTGCCCCAGCTTTCCGGCCACGGCCACCGGGTCCACCGGCTGACCCGCCAGAAACAGATCCCGGATTACCTTGTACACCGTCCGGCAGGCGCCCTCGAAATCCGTCTCCCGGGTCTCCTGCAGCACCTGTGGCACGACCTCCGGGGAGATCAGCACGGAGCCCAGGACACTGTACTGCGCATCCAGCCACTTGTCGCCCGTCATAGCCAGTCTCCTTCCCGGCGGTCAGCTGCAGGCGGGGCCTCCGCTGCCTGACCGCCCCAGTCGTCCTCCCACATGTGCTTGTTAAGCCAGGTGGAGGCGTGGGGCACGCCGATGCCCCGTGTCCAGTCGTCGCTCCGGCTTTGCTGCAGCAGGGCTTTGCCCATCAGCGTGGCCTTGGCGTCATCCGGCCCGATCTTGTCCCAGGCCCTGATTGCGTCCTGCCGGTTGCCGGGGTTGGTCCCCGCCGGGCAGATGCCCCGGTAAAATTGCCAGAAGCCCTCAAACCGCTCCGGCAGGGTGTCGGCTTTGGCCTTGTACTCGCCTCGCCGTCTCTTTGGCTTGCCATCGGGACACACGCCCCCTTGGGGGGGCTTTGGGGGGTTATGTATATTATTATTCTTTATATATTCCGGAAAAGATTTTCCACTGGCCACTGGAAAATCTTTTCCACTGGACGGCGCACTTTTTTCCGCCTGCAGGTCGTTCAAAATTTTGGCCGCAAAGGCGGAGGCCAGATAGATATTTCTGCCCGACACCTGTCCGGTGTCGGGGTCTCGGAGTACCTCCGTGTGGATGTACCCGCCGGACTCCAGGGCTTTGAGCAGTCCCCGGATGGTCCGGTCTGTAAAACCGTAGGGTGCCGCCAGATAGGTGTCCTGGGCGGTGCACACGCCGGTCGCGTTACTTAATGCGGAGATCTCTCCGTAGAGCAGTTTAGCGTTTGCCGGGAGCTGGTCATCGTACCGCACATCGGCGGGGATGACGGCGTAGTACCCCGGCTTCGGTCTCTCGGCCATTAGCCCTTCGCCCCTTTCTTTTCGCGGGCCGTCTGTCCGGCCTGTCATGCGTAACTGGCTTCCGCATTGCCACCGCGTTCTACCCCTGCGGGGGTGCATCGTCTCTCCGGGCTGTCACAAGTGCGGCCTGTCTCGCCGGGCCTTGTTGCCCGCGGTCAGGTTGTCCTTACTTAATTCGGCGCCAGGCAATCGGCAAACGAGGCGCCTGGTAGCGGGATTCCGCCCGCCGCGGCCCCGTCTTTCCGGGGTGCCAACAAGACAAGATTTAGGAGGTCTGGGGCGTATGCGGCCCCTGGAGCGCAGACCGGGCAACGATCCCGGCTTCCCAGACTGTGCTGCCTGGGTGTGTCCCTTGCACTCTGCGCGTATGGATGGGCTGGCCTGCCCCGGTACGCCCATCGGCTCCCGGCGTCGGAATACTGGAGGTTTCGGGGAGGGCGGAGTCGGACCGCCCTTCTGGAGGTACGGGAGAACCCTCCGCGCCGCCGGTGAAATGTCCCAAAGACCGGCATACCTGGCCCCCGATTTATCGCTTGACGATGCGCAAAAATCCCGGAGGGGATCCCTTTTCCAGGGCCTGCCGAAGATATGCCTTGCACCGAGGTTTCGTCCCGGCGAAGACCTGCAGCCCGATATCTGTAACAACCTGCCACATACGCATCCTCCTTTATGCGCCCCCGGGCCGCACTACGGACCCGGAGGCTATGAACTTTGTCCCCCGGCGATTCTAACGGGGTTTGGGCTGCCGCTGATCAAAGCTCAACGGCGCAGAAGCTCATTGTTTGCTCTGCTCGCCTTTGGCGAGCTCCTGGGTCTCCAGCTCCCGGAGCTCCTTATACATCATGGGCTCCACGATGTCGGCGATCTCCAGCAGGACGTACTGCGGGAAAGCCGTGCGCCCTGCCTTGATGCCGTCCAGAAACGCGGCCAGCTGGCCCAGCTGGTACATTGTTACCATGCTGATCTCATCCTCACTGCTGCCCCTTCTGTGCGGCCGCCTCTTTGATCTTGGCCCACATCTGGGGGTTGTCCTCCTTCACACGGCAGATAAATTGTGCCGTCTGCCGGGCGAAATTTAACCGTACGTTTTCGGGTAGCTGAGAGAAATAGTCCTGCCCCGGATTTGCCTGTGCCATAAGTACCTCCTTATATTCCCCGGCAGGCCTTAGCCCGCCTGTTTTTCCGGCTTGTCGTCCCTGGGCTGCTCCATGGCCCGGAGGTTGTACCCCGTCTGGATTGCCAGCAGCATCATTTTCATGGTGTCGGCGTTTGTCTCCAGTCCGTGCTTGATTAACGCCGCACCCTCGGTAAGGATGTCCATGTACTCACCTCGCTCGTTTGTTGTGATACAAATATAGCACGTAATAAGTTGTATGTCAAGATGCAAATGCAAAAAATATAAAAAATTTTTATTGACATACAAAAAACAACGTGGTATTATCTCGATGTAAGGAGGTGATACCGATGGAAATAAGCGATCGCATCCGCCTCATCCGAGAGTCTGCGGGGCTCACGAGGGCGCAGTTTGCGGAGCGGCTGGGCATCTCGGCGTCAGAAGTCACAAACGTCGAGTTTGCAAAGATTAAAAACATGGCGTCTAAAGAGAGCCTATTCCGGAGCATCGCATCGGAGTTTGATGTCTCTCTTGACTGGATTAAGACTGGCGAAGGAGACATGTATGGGGCGACGCCCAGAGATGATGTGGCTATGGCTTTTGGCTCGCTGCTGGCAATGCACGATCCTGTAGTCGACGGCTTTATCGAGTTTTTCCGGAGTCGGACCCCTGAACAGCGGCGGGAGCTTGTGGAGCAGCTCCGGGAGCTGGTGGCTTTGATTGACAAGCACTCCACCAAAAGCGAGGGCTGAGCTTAATGCTCGGCCCCCGTTTTTTGTCCTTGCCAAACGTTGGGAAATTTTGTATACTGGGCCTATTACAAGACAGAGAGGATGGTCCATGTGTCAAAACAAAAACAATCTACCGGCTCCGGGGGCGGGGGCTGGGTGCTGCTTCTGGTGGTGCTGGCCGTTGTCGCACTCTTCGCCCGGGTTTTTGACGTCCCTGTGTGGCTTGCAATCTTGGTTGTCCTGCTGATCCCGTGCCTCGTTTGGGCGGGCCACGCCTGGCGGAAGCGCAGGGCAAAGGCGGCAGCCGCAGAGGCCGAGCATGCAGCTGCCGCCGAGCGGGAGAAACAATATGAGGCCGCACGGCGGGCAGAGGCCCAGCGGAAGGAGCGGGAAGATCAGCGCTTCCGGGACGCCCTGGACGGGCTGGATTTTGCAAAAGTCGCCATTGACCGAACTGCCGACCTGCAGCCGCTGCCCCTCGCCGATATGCCGGAGATCCGCTATGCCAATATCCCGGCATCGTTTAACCGGGACACGCTGCCCGCCTTTGTGGTCATCGATACGGAGACCACGGGACTGTCCGCCAACTGTGACGGCATCATCGAGCTGTCCGCCATCCGCTTCGAGGAGTTCCGGCCCGTGGCTGGCTGGACAACTCTGATCAACCCCGGCCAGCGCATCCCTGCCGAGGCCAGCGCCGTGAATAACATCACCGACGCAATGGTCAGCGGCGCCCCCACCGTTGCCCAGGTGGCCCAGTCCTTTGCCGATTTCTGCGGCACGGCGCCCATCGTCGGCTATAACCTCCCCTTTGACCTCAAATTTTTGTATGCTTCCGGCATCGACCTGAACGTCAAACGACGCAAGTACTATGATGTGCTGGCCATCGCCCGGAAGTATTTTAAGGGCGATTTGTCCCTCACCAGCTACAAGCTGGGCTATGTAGCTACCCAGTGCGGGCTTGTCCCCGTGGATGCCCACCGCAGCCTCTCGGATTGCCTGACCACCGGCCTGCTGCTGGACAGACTGATCAGCATAATGTAATGTGTCCAATTTGGACACAATTCAAAGCCCCCGCCGACCACCGGCGGGGGCTTGCTGCACTTACTGGGCTATCTGATCGGCCGCCCCGCCGTCAGACAGCGGCGGGGTGCAGACCATGGGCGGAGGCGGGCAGGATGCGGAGAGATACCCGGAGATGATATAGTAGATTTCCCGCAGCTGCCGGGCGTCTGCCCGGCACAGCAAAATGATAATGCGTCGAGTCCAGTCGTTTTTTGTCGCTTTTTGCGTCCCTATTGTCATAATTGCTGCGCCCCCTGTAAGATTTTTGTGGATTTTGCGCCTTGCGCATCTGCGTCTCAGGCGTTAAAATAATCCTACAAGACAGATCGGCCTTTGTACAGCGCCGGATTTTCCAGACGCGAGCATATCCGGCATTTTCCGGGGCCAGATTTTCCGGAGGCGTTAAAAATGACAAAATGACCATCCCTCAACCCACCGCTCCCCAGGCCCTCCGCCGCGCGAAAGACGCAGCAGGGGAGACCAACCGCTCCCTTGCCGAAAAGTCCGGGGTACCGGAGCACACCGTTGCTAAGATCCTGTCCGGTGCGACACAAAACCCGACGTATGACCAGGTGGCTGCCATGGCCTCCGTGTTGGATCTGGACCTCAACACCCTCGACCACGCCCAGCCAGCGGCCACCGGCGAGACTGTCACCCAGGCCCATCTGGACGGCGCCAACCAGATCATCGCCCTGTACAAGGAGCGCCTGGCCGTCTACGAGCGCGGCGTCCGGCAGCGCAATGTCATCATCTGCGCCCTCCTGGGCCTGCTGGCGTTTTTTGCCACGGCCTTTGTGATCTATGTCATCATGGACGCCCGCAACCCCAACTACGGCTTTATCCGCCCAGGCTCCCCAGCTGGTCTTTGGCTGTGTATCCTGTGCATCCTCGTTGCCATCCCCCTCCTCGGCACCCTGACCGCCGCCCTCGCCATCACCATCCGCCGCACCCGTGGCACCCCCTGACCAAAAATCCGCACGTCTCCCGTGCGGATTTTTTTGAAAAAATGTTGATCTCCCTATTGACATACCACGGAATCCGTGGTATAATAAAGACACTTAAGAGAGATACCCAAACAAAACAAAAAGGAGATCATCATGGAAAAATCTGAAATCATCGCTCTGGCCGAGAAAATCCGCAGCTCCGAGACCTGGGAAGACGAGGACCTGAAGGTCCTGTGCGAGGCCGCCGACATGCTGGACGCCTACAACGCCGCAGACGGAGAGACCTTTGAGCAGGTCGTTTACGCCGCCGCTGAGAAGCTCGGTGTCGAGATCATCTGACCAGCCCACCACCACATCACAAAGGAGATTACTACTATGACAATCAAAACCGAATCCAAAATGATCGACATCGCCCTCCGCCTGTGGCGCGGCGGCTGGAACGCGGGCTTTGAGCCTGACTGCTTCCAGGATCTGGAAACCAACTTCCGCTGCGACCACGAGTACGATTCCGGCTCCGACACCATCTTTGCAAGCGACGCCGAGGCCCAGGACCTGATCGACTGGTGGCGCGACGAGTGCAACAGCGCCAACTCCGGCAACGACGGCGAGTGCCTTCTGGCCCTGTCCGAGGACGAGATTGACCGAGGCGACGAATGGCAGCTGATTGTCGATGAAGAAGATCTGTAAGTACTGCGGCGCCACCTACGACGGCGATCCTGGTTCCAGCGCATGCCCGGATTGCGTCGCCGCCCAGAAGAAGACAACAATCCGGCCGAGGACTTGCCGCCAATGCGGGAAGTCCTTTCCCGGCGGCCCCCGCGCCTGGTATTGCCCGGATTGCTGCGCGGAACGCCGAAAGGACGCCGCCGCCCGGTACAGGCGCGGCGGGGCATCGCGACCCATCGGAAGCACAGACGTCTGCGAGGTATGCGGCGCTGAATATATCGTCAACAGCGCACGCCAGCGGTATTGCCCCAAATGTGCACCGGCTCGATACCGCGAAATTGATCGCCAGCATTCCAAACGCTGGAATGCCGAAAATACCACCCCGGAAGAGCGCAAGGCTGTCCGCACTGCGGCGAACGCCCAAATTCCCTGCGTTGTCTGCGGGAAAATGTTTGTCCCGACTGACGCGTCGATTACCTGCAGCCCGGAATGCAGCCGTATCAACCACAGCAATAATTGCGCATCGTGGGTAAAGGCAAACCGCAATTACTACAACGCCTACCAGCTTAAGCGCATCCGCGAGAAAATCGACGCGATGACGCCTGAAGAGTACAAAGCCTACCGCGACAAGGTCAACGCCAACGCCCGCAGAAACCACGCCGCCCGGAAGGCCAAGAAAAACCAGAAATAACCACCACCCGCCCCGGAGGTAACGAGGGCAGAAAGGACAATACCATGACCGACACTCAATTCGTCGCCTGCGTCCGGGAAGTCCCCGCCTACCCCGATATTGACGCCTACGTTTCCGACCTCGCCCTGCCCTCCATGTGGGGCGATGTTGAGGACGAGGATATCCCAGCCCAACGGCTTGACGACCTCCGCAGCATTTATCAGGCGGTTAACCGCACCGTCCGGGAGATTGTCTCCGCCTCCGGCCTGAGCCAGGCCGCCTTTGCCGAGAAATATTGCATCCCAAAGCGCACCGTTGAGGACTGGTGTCGTGGGGTCGCAAAATGCCCCATGTATACCCGCCTGCTGCTGCAGCGCGCTGAGGGGCTGTTAAAACTATGAGACAGGCGCGGGATCTAACCGGCCAGCGCTTCGGCCGCTGGCTGGTCCTCGGGGCATCTGCGCGCGGCAAGCGGTACGCCCGCTGCCTCTGCGACTGCGGGCGAGAAAAAGACGTTTCCCGCTCCGCACTGATGAGCGGGAAAACGTTGAGCTGTGGATGCGGGAGATCATTGTATCCGGCGCCGCCTCGTGCGCCAGAGGATACCCGTGGGAAGCTTGTCGGGCAGACTTTTGGACGCTGGACGGTGTTGGGGCCCGGGGTAAAAAACAACACCGTGAAATGTGTCTGTACCTGCGGGACTGTCCGTGATGTGATGATATGTCATCTTGTAGCTGGTCGATCTGCATCCTGTGGCTGCGGGCGGTACAAAGATACGATCAAAATCGAGGTTGGGCAGGTCTTTGGGTTGCTGACGGTTGAGACTCTCGGCCCCAAAGGGGGCACAGCTGTTTGCCGCTGCCGCTGTGGGAATGAGGTTACCGTCACGCGTTACGACCTGATCAACGGCGTATGCACATCCTGCGGATGCGTCCGGAGAGAGGCGCTGCAGCAGTATGTGCCCCAGCGCGAGCAAGCCATTACACCAATTACTTTAACCCTAAGCTACGACGGCAGTGCCTACCTCCTAAAAGAGGCCCGCTACTATGGGAGCTTGCAGATGTATGTCGACGCTATGATCCATAGCCAGTATCTCCTGCACATCCCTGAGTCTGAGCGGGCTAACGTCCTGGCCGACTGTTTTTCCGTCATGTCCAGGACCGCCGCGGATATTATTAAGGCGTGCGGATTGTCTGATCAGGCAATGGCTAACCGCTTTTGTATGGACATTTCCGTCCTGCGGGATTGGATTGCGGGACGGTGGACGCCTAGGATGTCAACGATGGTGATGTGGCAGCAGGCCCTCGGCCTGCTGACGATTGTGCCCCCGGAAGAGGGCTCGCAAGGATGACCGGTGTCCAATTTGGACACCGGTAGGAAGGAGAACACTATGCCAAACGCTGTGATCTATGCCCGCTACTCATCTCACGCCCAGCGGGATGCCTCTATTGACCAGCAGCTGTCTGTCTGCCGGGCTTTTGCCCAGCGGGGCGGCATCGATGTGGTGGACGTCTACACGGACCGGGCCCTGACCGGCACCAACGACAACCGCCCCGGCTTCCGGCGGATGCTGGCCGACGCCGCAAAGGGCGGATGGAACTATGTGATCGTCTACGCCCTGGACCGTTTCTCCCGGGACCGCTATGACGCAGCCACCAGCAAGCACAAGCTCAAACAGGCCGGGGTCAAGCTGCTCTCGGCAACGGAACCTATTGCGGAGACGCCGGCGGGCATCCTGATGGAGTCTATGCTGGAGGGTTATGCGGAGTATTACTCCCGGGAGCTGGCCGCCAAAGTCCGCCGCGGCCAGATGGACAATGCCAAAAAGTGCATGGTCAACGGATCTCTGCCGCTGGGCTATTGCAAGGGGCCGGATGGCCGCTATGCCGTGGAGCCCACGGAGGCGGCTGTCGTCCAGGAGATTTTCCGCCGCGTGGGGGCAGGGGAGCCTCTTGCCAATATCATCGATGATCTTAACAATCGGGGCCTCCGCAGCAAAAAAGGGCAGCCCTGGAATAAGTCATCCTTTAATCGGATGCTCGCTAACGAGCGCTATACCGGCATCTACATCTATCAGGATATCCGTATCCCCGGAGGCATCCCCGCAATTGTCACACAGGCCGAGTTTGACGCCGTCCAGCGGGCAGCCATCAGCAAAAAAAATCCTCGCCGTGCGGTTATGCCGGACGCCCCCATGTCTCGCCGCCGTCAGGACGGCGTCTATTTGCTGACCGGGAAACTTTTTTGCGGCGATTGCGGCAGCCCGCTGATCGGCGTCTCCGGGACGGCCAGAAATCAGAGCCTGCACCACTACTATGCCTGCAAGGGCCGGATCTCAAAAACCGCCCCCGGCTGCGGGCTGAAAAATATCCGCCGGGAAGACGTCGAATACGAGATCGCCGCCGCCATCAAGCAGACCATGCTCACCCCGGAGACGATCCAGGCTATCGCTCAGGCCACCTATGACTACCAGTGTGAGGCTTACGCCAACCCGGACCTGACGCTGCTGGAGGATCAACTGCAGGAGACCAACCGCGCTCTTAAAAATCTTATGAGCGCCATCGAGCAGGGCCTGTTTACCCCCACCACCCGGGACCGCCTCCTGGAGCTGGAGCTCCAAAAGGACAACCTCAATTCCCGCCTGGCCGTGGCAAAATCCCGCGCCGCTGATCTGCCGACCCGGGATGAAATCGTCGCGGCTCTGGACTACTACGCCAACGGAGACCTGTTCGATCCACTGTACCAGGAGGCATTGATCGACACCTTCTTGGTCCGCGCCTACGTCCACTCCGACCACTATGACATTTATTTCTCCCCGGACGCCAAAACAAAGACGGAGTTCCCAATCGGCTTTACGGATGCAACTAAGCCGACATTTGCGTTGCTAAACGGTTCGCATAGCCTCCCCGAGGGCCCACCATGAAACCGCCTGATTTATACAAAAATCAGGCGGTTTCTTTGCACTTATTTGAATTTGGAATGGATATGTACCATTTTGTATTTATACAATTTGATGGTTTGAAAGCAATTTTGACAA
>Ga0129316_1000273_pt1 | contig 32624 bp, 55 predicted proteins | sample Cm1ome_2_FD_94429 | JGI IMG/M metagenome (GOLD analysis project Ga0129316, IMG submission 94429) | Eastern black-and-white colobus group fecal microbial communities from Wisconsin, USA - Cm1022B metagenome | ecosystem: Host-associated > Mammals > Digestive system > Large intestine > Fecal...
AGATCTTCCATGTTAACAAATTCAAGGATATTACGCTCATTTTGTTCTTTTACCAACATTTTTATCACCCTATTTAATTATATCAAAAAAGGCCGCCTCTCGGCGACCTTTTTCGACAGTCTGGAGCTCCGCTACAAAGCGGGGCTTTTTGTGTTTTCAGAGTGCCAGCCGTGCTCGAGAAAAGCCATCGTGAAACATTTATCAACATCCATGTACTGTAAAAGTTCGGCCGAAAAGCGGTTTGCTTCGTCCTCATGGGAAGTTTTCGAGTAATAGGAGCGGCCCTCAAGCGAGAAAAGGCGATAGTGTGGGTGAAGTATTATGTGCGCAAGTTCATGCGCAACAACGGCGTTAGACTGCCACTCAGCGAGGTTTGCGTTTACAAAGATGAATTTACGGCGCAGGATTTTCAGCCAAAAGCCGTTAACCTGGGCAGGTGTATCGACGTATCTTATGTGAATATTCAGCATTCTTGCGATAAAAACAGGGTTGGCGGTGCCGTATTTTTTGACAAGGTTCCGCACCCGAAGAGGTATATTATATTTAGGCATGACGGCCACCTTATTTCCGTTTGTTCATGGCCTTAGCTTCATAAAAGGCAGCTTCGACAATGCGGAACATTTTTTCTTTATCAGCATCAGAGAGCAGACGGCCGTTCAAGGTGACAGCTTCTTCCTCAAGGATTTTTTTCAAGTCCTTGGGGATTTTTTTATTTTCAATGGTTGGTTCGGTAGAGTTGCCGAGAAGAAAATCTAAACTGACATTAAAATAATTAGCTATACGTTTCATTGTTTCAGTATCGGGGGTACGAATTCCGTTCTCATAGTTGCCGTATACTTGGCGGGAAAATCCCAGCTCCTTTGCAACAGCAGATTTTGTCATGTTTCTTTGCTCGCGTAAATATTTAAGATTCAACATTGTAATCACCTCGAATATATTGTAGCAACATTTTGTTTACAATAAAAGAGGGGAATCAAAAAGTTTAGAAAACTAGAAAAAGTATAATCATATAGTTGACAAACTCACGAGAAATGGTATAATAAACATGTAATCAGTTTGGTTACATAGTCCGAAAAATGAAATCATAATGCTTACAATGGAAAATCGAAAGGGGACGAAAAAATGAAATTGACTATTAACCAATGGAAAGAGTTGGAACTGTTGGCGGCTTATGATTACCGCGAGAAAGAAAAAGCCTACCGCCACGAACATGATTGCTTGGCAGGCAAGGGGCTTAATGATTGGGAGATTGACGCAGACGCATACGTAACCACTTTAAAAGAGCGTAAGCGGAAAGCCTATGAACTGTGGCAGGCTTTGGCAACTCAAACAATTTAAGGGAGGGCATGAAGATGACCAGCACAACAATGACACAAGAAAGAATCTTGAAATTAGCTTTCATGAAGGCGGTGCTTGATTGGGGTGAGTGCAAAGATAGAGCAGATAGACTTCCTGGCAATAAAGTTGCTGCATATAAGGAACAGCAAAAATGGAAAGAAGTTCAAGAGCTTGAAAAGATGCTCAAAGAAATCACAGAAGCTGAATAAAAGCTGATGACAAGGGCGAGAGCCCTTGTAAAGCTGGCAGGCAGACAGTTCAAACCCTGTGCCGAGAGCTTAAAAATTAAAAAGGGGGACGAGATATGAATTATTTAGTCTTAGTAAAAACTGTTGTAGATGACAACGGCAAGCGCAATGTGATTGAGAAAATCCCGTATGATGGAGAAGTTTCCTTGAAGTCAGCATATGAGCTGATTGGTTGCGAAATAATCGACATCAAAGAGGTTCCGTTCCATGCAATACCGTTCGACCGTGAGATAGTGTTCATGCCTGATATAACACTGATTTTTGATGTTGAATTCCTGCTGAAGCATAGCAAGCCAGTAGTCAACGAACTTGCAAGTATGGTTTTTGGCCAGCCTTTATGCGGAAACGTGTTGCTTTGTGAGACGAACGAAGAGGGGGAAAGCTTCCCGTTTGATGAAGCTCGCACATATGCACTTGTAAAGCAACTAAAAACACTTGGCAATCACGTTGATGAGATGAAGTTCACTGTCCCAAAGCCGGCAATGACTTTCATGGAGTTTTAAGGGGGTGCAGTCATGAAAGAGCCTAGAGATATGACGAATGAAGAGCTTCAGAACGAAGCGCTTCGCTTGACAAAGATTTTTAACAGCTCGCATGATGCATGGCATCGTCAATGTTTGGAAGCGCGTCTTGAAGAGCTGGAAGAAATTGCAGCGGCAAGAAGCATAGAGCTTTAAGGGGGTACAACATGAACAAGAATCCTAGAATCCGTCAACTGCTGAAGATTTATCACAAGGCAAGTTGAGAGCAAAACTGCTCATTTCCGAAAGCTGACGACGGGGAGGGTAACCTCCCTGTAAAGCTGCCAAAGGTGGTTCGAAGCCCACAAGGAAGCTTAGAAAGAAGGTGAAAGCATGGCCCGTAAGTGGCTCAAGGAACTTAGAACATCAAAGGGACTTACGCAACAGCGTATGGCTGATATGTTGGGTATGAGCCGCCAATACTATCACTTGATAGAAAGCGGCAACCGCAAGGCAACGCTTGATATTGAGCTTGCCGCAGAGATTGCCCATATATTCAGAATCAGCCTCAAGAAGATTTACGACAACGAAAAGGGGGTGCAGGCATGACTTTGCAACTGATGAGCATTAACCAATATGCAAAAAGCCGTGGCGTATCTGATAAATTGATTCGCCGTCTGATTGTCCAGCATGAGATTGCTGCAGGCCGTGTTGGCCGCAAGTGGATTTTGGACGTGGAGAAAGTGGATAATTACTTCCGTGAAATCACCACGCCGAAGCCGATGCTGAAGCATGATGCAGCGTTTGATTTTCATGCATCACTTGAAAAGATGCGCCGTGAGACAATGGAGAGCATCAAGCGGAAGGAGGTGAAAGCGGTATGAAAAAAATGTTGTTGGCAGTCATGGTACTTGCCGTAGCCGTGTTTTGTGCTATGCAGTGCGCTGTTATGTATGTTGCTAGCTTTGGTGTTGAGCGGCATACGCATATTGTACAGGTCGGCGAAACACTGTGGGGCATCTCGGTAGGCTACATGGATAGCCAGGACCGTTACAATGACGTGCGTGGAGTGATGTGCGACATTGAAAAGGCCAACGGCCTTACAATGGCAGGCAGTCACCACTTGCAACCTGGGCAGAAGCTCGTAATTCCTTTGTATGTAAAAAAAGACCGCCCAGCAAAGAACTGAGCGGCAAAGCAATTTATTAAAAAAACCAATTTAATTATAACACTTGAAAGGGGTTCACTCAATGGAGAATGCAGAAAATAGAACACGCAATTTGATTGGTGGTGCAGTCAGCTTTTTGCTGACCAACGAAATCATGATTGGCCACACAAGCAAAATGGGAAAATATGCTTACATTAACTTCAACACTTTCGCCGTTATGTTTCCGGATGCTAACGAATGGCGTATTGAATATCTCAAAGGTGTCAAGGCTCTTGCAAGAGCTCACGTAAACTACCAAGGCATTGAATTTATGGCTACTGAATGGTTTAGCAAATTGCTTGCCTGCAAGAAGCAGGCAGTCGAGAAGTATGGCCTGCCGTTTGATGAAATTGAATTTGCTGACAGCATTAAGGAAGAGGAGGAATAAGCTGTGAAATTGTTTGATATTGATGCGAGAATCATGGCGTGTGTAAAGATTGATGAAAAGCGCATGCTGGACACTGAAACAGGTGAGGTTGTAGACCTGGAAGCCATCGAAGCTCTTGAGATGGAGAGAGATACCAAGCTCGAAAATATTGGTTGCTGGTACAAGCAGCTGCTGGCCGAGGCAGATGCAATCAAGGCAGAAAAAAACGCCATGGCAGAGCGTGAGAAGGTGCGCCGCAATAAGGCTGAAAGTCTGAAGGGATTTTTAGGCCGTTACCTTAACGGCAAGAAGTTTGAGACTGCGAAGGTGGCAATGAGCTTCCGCAAGTCCGAAGCAGTGGAGTTCGATGCTTCCTACATGGCAGATGTGCCCGTGGAGTTCTTGAAGCTGCGTGAGCCGGAGCTCGACAAAACTGCGGTAAAGAAAGCCATTAAGGCAGGCGAGGAAATTCCTGGCTGTGCGTTGGTTACACGTCAGAATTTGACGATTAAATAAGGGGGCGAAGTGATGAGCGTTTATGAAAAATTGATGCTGGTGCAGGCCGAATTGAAGGTGCCGAAAGGCCAGTACAATAGCTTCGGAAAGTATAAGTACCGGAGCTGCGAGGACATTTTGGAAGCAGCGAAACCTGTGCTGACCAAACATAAGGCAGTGCTTAAAGTTGGCGATGATCTGGTATTTGTGGAAGGCCGTTTCTATATCAAGGCCACGGCAGTTTTCACTGATGTGGAGAGTGGAGAAGCCATTGAGAACACTGCCCTTGCCCGTGAAGAGGATAGTAAGAAGGGCATGGATGGCTCGCAGATTACAGGCACGGCAAGCAGCTATGCTCGCAAATATTGCCTGAATGGTCTGTTTGCCCTTGATGATACCAAGGATGCTGATATGGACCAATACTGCCAGCAGGTAGAGGCAGACAAGAAGAAGGCTGCCGTCAAAGAGCAGAAACAGCAGGTTACAAGTATTTGCTGTGGAGGCAAGGCACGCTATATCAACGGCACGCAGTTGCAGATTATGAGCAGTAATGGTGGTTGGTACAATGTGGAGCAGATTCCCACAAATAACCTTCGGGCAATGCTTTCAGATGCCGCATATCAAGACGTACGCAGCGGCATCGAAGCAGTGCTGAATGCGAGAAGCGTATAAGGCATGAAACCGATGTTTAAGCGCCGCCCCGTCAGATTGTATGGGGCGGCATTAAAAAGAGTGTGTGCGGAGGTTTACGAGCGTGACCGTGGGCAGTGCGTCAACTGCGGTCAGGCAGTCCCCGAGGGAACGAAGCCTCATCATGTAGTGTTCAAGAGTAAAGGCGGCGGTGATACCGCTGATAACATGGTTATGCTGTGCGTGGTCTGTCATTGGCAGGTGCATCATGGTAAACATGGCCATTATGTGCAGGATAAATGCAAGCGCATGCTGAGGTGGCTCTACCATGAAGTTTGATACAACGCAGGTTAACTTCTTCAACGGCTGCATAACAATCCCGATTCCGAAGCATTTAGGAAGCGCCCTGCAGGCCCTCATAGCGGCTGTGAGCAAGGGAAAAGTTTTACAGGTACAAATTACCATAAAACGCAAACAGCGTTCCCTAGATGCGAATGCGTACCTGTGGGCGTTGTTGGGAGAGATGGCCAGGGTTCTGTATACCGACAAGGACGAACTTTATCTGCAGATGCTGGAGCGGTATGGAGTGTTTACGCATATCATAGTCAAGCCGCAGGCGGTGGAGAAAGTGAAAGCCGAATGGAAGGCAGTGCGTGAGCTTGGTCCGGTTACAATCAACGGGCAAATGGGAATACAACTGCAATGCTACTTTGGTTCGCATACATATGACACAAGGGAATTTAGTTGCCTGCTTAATGGTGTGATTGACGAATGCAAAGGTTTGGGCATTGAGACTAGAAGCGATGCAGAATTGGATAGCATGCTTGAAGAATGGGGGCGAAAAGATGGCTGACAAGCGATATTATTGGCTGAAGTTGAAAGAGGATTTCTTTCAGGACGAAGCTATAGAATGGCTTGAAGAGCAGAAAAACGGCAAGGAATACTGCTTATTTTACTTGAAGCTGTGTCTGAAATCCCTCAAAGATGATGGCAAGCTGATTCGTACAGTGGGTAATTTGCTGATTCCGTACAGCACGGAGAAGTTGGCAGAAGCCACAAGGACAAAAGCAGATACTGTCATGGTGGCCATGCAGGTGCTGCAGCGTATAGGCCTGGTTGAGATTCTCGACGATGGTGCAATCAAGATGCTGAAGCTTCAAGATATGGTCGGGAGCGAATCGACTGCAGCTATTCGCAAAAGAAGAAGTCGTGAGAATAAAAAGCTGGATAGTGTGACATTGTCACAACTTTGTCCTTCGGATGTCCCTCAAAAAGTCACGACAGAGATAAGAGAAGAGAGTAAAGAGTATAGAGATAAGAGTAAAGAGATAAGAGAGAGTAATCTCATCGTTATCTGGGAACAAAATATCTCGCCCATTACTCCTGTAATTGCTGAAGAGCTGGAGCAGTTAAAGAAAGATTATGGCTTGCCGATAGTGTTGGAAGCCATAAAGGTTGCTTGTAAGAAGGGCAAGCGCAACATAGCGTATGTTGGTGGTGTAGCACGGAACATGTTTACTGAAGGCTGGAGCGAAGAAAAACAGCAGAAGCCGAAGCAGGAATACAAGAATCCGTTCGATGCTGCCTTTGGAGGTGAAAGCAGTGGCGACGATCACAAAGAGTGATGTAGAAACAACTGTCAGAGGCCTGTACAAGGCAGGCAAGGAATTTCCGCAGAAAGAGCTGTTTTATAGCGTGGACAAGGAACACAGAGTTCAAGAGGCGACAAGAATTATCCTGGAGACTGTCGACCTGTTTGTGAGAGTGTTCATTCCTCGCAACATCAGCCGTGAGCGGTGGCAGAAGGCCGAGGGGATTGCGATAGTAAGTCCGGAAAGAGTAATCTGCCCTGCGTTGATGCAGGCAGCCTTGAAGCAGGCAGAAACAGAGCACGTCGAAGCAACAATCAGCAGGAACGAAGAGGCAAAGAAGGAACGCCCAGCAAACTATGCTGACACAAAGGAAGGGCGGAGCAATGCAAAGCTGTTGCGCTGGACATTGAGCAGGATGCGTCAAGGACGTGTTTTTGGCCCGTATTGGCCGACAGCAAGGGAAATTGCAGACATGGCCGAGCAGATAGGCATGACGGCAAACGATGTTGACAATTACAATAAGTTGCTGTTGCGGATTTTCCTCAACGATGTGAATTATGGCAAGGAACATCCCGAGTTCATTTTGGATTACATCCCGTATTTTGATAAGCGAAGGGAAGTTTCCTTCCGTAAGGTGGCTTAGATATGGGAACGCCGATAAAAGACTATTCTGTGTACTGTGGGCATAAATACAACATGCTCACAGTGCTAGGCGTTAAGCCTAGGGAGCTTGATGCAAAGGGCAAATATAAGCCAGCACGGCTTATAGTGCGGTGTGATTGTGGCAGGGTGTATGATGCGGAAGCTGCAGCGGTGATACATGGCAGGCAGAAGGGTTGCATTTGCCAGCGCGGCCGCAAAGATTACAGAGAGCAGAACCCGTTAGTCCCCGAAGATTTTCCAGCATCACGAGAACCGCATATAGTGGAGCGGCTGAAACCGAAGTGGGAATGTACCTGTAACTTTGAGAGTGGCTGTTCCATCAATGAGCTGTGCGGTATATGTTGTTGGGAGTGCGACCGCCCATGCAAGATGTGCCAGAACCGCCCAGAGAAGTGTGGAGCGAAGAAGCGGAGGCAAAGAAAATGACAAGGAAAGAGCCAACAGTCGAAGAGCAGATAAAAGCAGAAACAGCAAGGCTCGTGCACAGCTTCAGTGAGTGGGAGCATATGCGCACAAAGGGATGCAGCGACCCGTTTTGGCCTGATGGTACGAACATGAATCTTGTTCGCAATCATATCATTAATGGCAAGCGCAGACTTGAAGAGTTGTGTGTGGGCATCCCGTTGCCTGCTGCATATTACACCCCGACACCCGAGGAAGTCGACGAAGATTACATGGCGCCGCATGGAGAGCATTACGAGCGCCGTATGAAACGTGGGATGGCGAATGTGCATCCTGGGATTACCACAAAGACACCTGCGGAGATTGAGAGCCAGCAGGAGCTGTTTTAAGAAAGTGAGGTACAAAAAAATGAAAATTTTTCTGAAGCCGTGCCCTGTATGTTATGGCCATACGGCCGCAATGTTTACGGAGGAAGGGGCAAAGGTTGTGCGTTGTGTTAACTGCGGCTGTGCATGTGCAGCGCAGGCAACAGAGGAAGCGGCTGCCGATGCATGGAACAAGCGCAAGACTTTAGGTGATCGCCGCTACACTAAAATCAAATACAGTGACAAGGGCGTATATATTGCCTACCAGCAGGGCGCAGGTTTTGTGAATGAGTACACGGCAAAATGCACTGAAGAGCCAGCACCGAATTTTTTGGAGGCATTGAAAGACCTCAGACAATTTGTTATTGAGATGTGCGAGCTTCCCGAAGATTATATTGACCGCATCACAGTTAAGAGTGTAAGTCTTAATTATGGTGGTGAAGCAGATACAATGGGCGCAACCATCAGTGCCAGCATGGAGCTTTACAACAGTAATGCGCCGTTGAACATCAACACGCCGAATAAGCCGGAGATGCCTTACAATCCCGACCAAGAGTGGGACGAAAAAACCTGCTTGACGGAAGAATGTGTTTCCGCCATCCGCAAGCTTGTATTGGTGGCCGAAGAGTATTTGAGCGGTGTGCGTCAGCAGACGTCTTTGTTTGAGGCAGAGAAAAATTCGGATCAAGGTGAAACAGGGCTGCTGAAGGTAGTATAAGGGGTGCAAAATGACTGAGTAGGAAAAAATAAAATTTGTTGATTCTGTGGTTGCATTGCTTAATGATTGGCTTTGCAGTGGTGAAAACTATTACCTGCAGCGTGCATTTGTGGAGCTTACAAGAGTGGCTCGCTGGAGTGAGGTCGAGGACGCAAATAAACAGCAAGTATTTTACATTGCTGAGCGCCGCTGGGGAGAGTATGAAGCTGCAGTCCGTGAGACACCCGAAGAGGCGTTGCAAGATGTGCTGGACAAATGCGACATTGAAAAGGGCGATATTGTGGATGTGCTCCGTTGCCGTAAAACAACATGGCTGCCATCAATTAACGTCGGTGCTCTGATAGATAATTTTGCTTTACAGGCTGAATCCCTGGAGGAAAATGGAACAGATGAATTTATTGACAAAATGATTGAAAGTCCTAGAGTTGCCAAAGCATTACTTGAATGCGACCTCAACGATGTGTTGCAGTTATGGTTTAAGGCGCAGAAGATTAAGCCGAGCTGGTACGAAAAATTGATTATTCCCGAGGGTGGTTATCAGTTTGACGGCAAGGAATGGGTAAGGATTGGAGATGTGTAGTTATGGAGTTTATAGGGTTTATTTGCCAGCAGTTGGACGAGCTGAAAGAACAGCTCAAAGCAAAGCATAAACAGTATTCTGAAGGTGATGCTTTGGCGAACTTTCGCCGTGGCGCATTGCTTAGTGGTGGGTCTGATAGTTACCCTGCGATGTATGAGGAAGCCAAAGCATACGCACGCAAGCATATTGCTCATGTGTATGCACATGATATTAATGGCATGAAGGTTGACGAGAGCTTGAAAGATATTGCTTTGTACAGTCTTATTGAGCTTTACATGGTTAAGCAGTGGGAGGCGGAAAAGAATGAATAAGATTATCCTGTTGGGCAGACTGACAAAAGACCCTGAAGTCCGCTACACGCAGAGCGGCAAGGTGGTTACGCAGTTCACGTTGGCAGTGGACAGACCATACGCTGCCGCAGATGGCAAGAAAGAGGCGGACTTCATCCCCGTTGTAATTTGGGGCAAGAGTGCAGAACTTGCAGGCAACAGCTTAGGCAAGGGACAGAGAGCACTTGTCGAGGGACGTGTGCAGATTCGTAGTTATGATGCTAACGATGGTTCTAAACGTTGGGTGACTGAGGTTATTGCAGACCGTTTCGAGTTCATTGAGCGTAAAGCAGATGCACAGCCAGCACCGCCAACACAGCCGCAACAACAGCCGAAAAGGGCCGAAGATTGGACTACAATGGGCAGTCAAGTATTTGACGAGGAAATTCCGTTTTGATTCAATCTCCATGCAAAGGCTGCACCGAGCACAGGGTTTCGTGCCACGCCCGGTGTAGCCGTTATGCTGAATACAAGCAGCGCAAGGACATGGCCGCAGAGGCTGAGCGGCTGTATAGTATGTTGCATGCTGCGAGTTATACAAAGATTAAGTCGCATGATGCTTATATAGCAGACAAGTGCAGGGGGAAGATTCACTAGGGGGCGAGGAATGGTTTACAGTAAATACAGAGCAAGAAAAACAGTGGTCGACGGAATCACCTTTGACAGCAAGAAGGAAGCGGATTTTTATTGCGAGCTGAAGATGCTGCGTATGGGTGGAGTGGTCAAGGATTTTGAGCGCCAGCATAAATTCGTACTGCAGGAAGGCTTCAGGCATCATGGAAAAGCAGAACGGGCAGTGACATATACTGCTGATTTTGTGGTTGAATATGCTGATGGCCGTGTAGAGGTTATAGACGTAAAGGGGATGCGCACAGATGTATATAAGCTGAAACGGAAACTGCTTTTGTACAGGCATCCCGATATGATTTTCCGTGAGGTATGAAGGGAGAGGAAAGAGTGAAAAGCAATAACCTGGTAGAATGGGTTTTCAGAAACGAATCACAGGTCCGCCAAGCCGTCTGGGAACGTCGGAACGATGCAGGGGGTACAAGTGGAGGGGGATGCGGAAAAGGTTGCTCTACGGGCGACCCTGTGGCTAATAGAGCCATCCGCAACACAAGCGAACTCCCGAATGTTGTTGTGTGTTATGGTGCAGGCCGTGTTTTTAATCTGAGACGTCCCGAGCGTTGGCTGAAGATGGTTGAGATTGTGCAGGAACATTATAACGGCGGAGTGCAAGGGGAAATCCTGGAACAGCTTTATAAGCAGGGAATGAGCAATGACGAAGTTATGGAAAATGTAGGAGTACGCAGAACAATTTTCTTCGTGATGAAGTCCGATATATTGGCTTTTGCTGAAGGTGTTGCCTGCGGTTTGGGTGTTTTATAGTTCATGGATTTTTCACAGCAAAAGTCCGTACTAGACAAAGGTTTTCTGCCGTAGTATAGTTATAATTGAGCTTAGAAGGTTGATACAAGTTAGTTGTTGATTCATTGAGTCTCCTTTCAAAAGGGCGGCCGTGTTCGGAATGTGATGCGGCCGTTTACCTGGTGTTGTGCTCGAGTGGGCAATGAGGGCAGGTTTCGCAATTTTCCTGCCGGAGGTTATCCCTTTTTCTCCTACATGGGTTCGAATCCTATCAACACCTCCAACGTTTAATAATGGCCGTAGGCTATAATAATAATATGGGATGCTATGGCGTATACAGGTTTTTAAACATTTTCCCTGTCGACGCAGTATCCCGCCAAAAATCAAAGCAATTTGCATTTTTTGCAAGTTGCTTTTTTGTTTGCACAAAGGGAGGCATAAACTGTGCAGATTGAGAGTATTAAGATAGCGGATTTAGTTCCATACGAGCATAATCCAAGAATCAATGATAAGGCCGTAGGTAAGTTGGCCAACAGCATAAAAGAGTTCGGCTTCATCAATCCAATAGTTATCGACAAGGATAATGTGATTATTGCAGGCCACACACGCCTGAAGGCTGCCAAGAAGCTGAAGCTGGAAGAAGTCCCCTGCATCCGTGCAGCGGGGTTGACCGATGAGCAGGTGAAGGCGTTCAGATTGGCGGACAATAAGCTGGCCGAGCTGTCAGAGTGGGACATGGAATTGCTGGAGCAGGAGCTGGCCGGGATTGTGGATATTGATATGGCTGATTTTGGCTTCCCTAATTTGGACATGGAAGAAAGTGCCCCCCCCAATGTACAACAGTGAAACAAAAATACCGCAGTATGAGGTGCAGGGGGATGACGTAACACTGCAAATGCTCTGCGATCACTGCAAACATGATGAACTTGTGGAACGCATAGAAGGTTCAGACGTTCCCGAGGATATTAAGGAATTTTTGAAGATGGCAGCGACAAGGCACTATGTTTTTAATTACAAGTACATTGCCGAATATTATGCCCAAGCGCCGAAGGATGTGCAGGAGCTGATGGAGGATTCTGCGCTGGTGATTATTGATTACGAGGACGCAATAGCGAAAGGCTATGTTGAGCTGTCAAAGACATTACAGGAACTTACCGAAAATGAGGAATGATTTCTGTATATTTATCTGCAGCAATGGCAGGGCAGGCAGCGTAACAACAATAAAGGCATTAGAAGGTTCGGGATATACGGGCGATTGGTATATATTGTGTGATGACCTGGACAGACAGCTTGACGATTACCGCAGGGAGTATGGTGCGGAGCGTGTGCAGGTGTTTGATAAAAAGGCAATGGCTGCCATTATTGATACAGGCACTAATGACAGTGACATGCGAGCGATTGTATATGCAAGAAATGCTTGTTTTGATGTGGCAAAGAGTTTAGGCTACCGCTATTTCATGGAGCTTGACGATGATATTAAGCGCTTCATGTACAAAAAAGATAAGCATGATGGGCGATTGAGGGAGAGACTGCTTCCGAACCTTGATGCTGTCATAGAATCCATGATCGGATTCATGGAAAGCACAAAGACAACAACTATTGCTATGGCACAGGGCGGCGATTTTATTGGCGGAATCAATGGCGGATTTTTCAAAAAAGGACTTGCAAGAAAAGCAATGAACAGCTTTATCTGTGATGTAGAGCGGCGGTTTTGGTTCTGCGGAAAGCAGAATGAGGATGTAAGCACGTATGTAACATTGAGCAACAGGGGTAAGCTGTTTTTCGCTTTCACGAAGTGTGGGATTACACTAGAGCCGACACAGAAGCTTGCTGGTGGCATGACTGAGGTATATAAAGAGAGCGGAGGCTATACGAAGCCGTTCAGTAGCGTTGTGTTTGCTCCCTTTGCGGTGAAGGTCCGTGCAATGAGTTCAAAGCATGCTAGGATACATCATGCCGTCAGCTGGAATAATTGTGCACCGTGCATCCTTGACGAAAGGTGGAAAAAGGAATGATTAGTGATAATAAACTGATTTACAACATGGAGAATGTGCAAAGAGGGCTGCCTATTACCGCAGATATTTTCTTGACAAATTACTGCAACAACCGATGCGGATATTGTGCGTATGGCCGTTGGAAAGAATTACAGACCGAGCCACGCTATATGAGAGCAGCGGACTTTGAAAAGTATATGTACAGACTGCTTGACCTGGGCGTAAAAGGCATGATTTTGACAGGTGGCGGTGAGCCTACAGTGAATCCCGATTTTACGCAGATTGTAAAGACATTGGAGAGCAACGGCGTAAATTATGGCATAAATACCAACTTCAACCGCTACTGCTACATGGAGCCTGTATTCGCAAAGATTTCCGTAGATGTATGGGACAGAGCAAGCTATAAGGCGGTCAGAGGTGTAGACAGCTTCGAAGCCGTTGTTGAGAATGTGCGCAGGTACAGACGGGAGCTGAAGCAGGCAGGGGCAAAGACGCAGCTTGTTGTTCAGTGTGTAGGCAAGAGCTGGATGGAATCAGCGGAGTTTTGGACATTCTGGAAAAGTGAGGACGTGGACAGGATTGTCATTCGCCCAGTAGAAAGCACAGCAGGCGAATACTATAATCAGCCGGACAATGAGAAAGAGCGAAAGCTGATTATGAGCTATTTGGCCAACATCAAGGACGAAAGATTGGTGCTGAATTACAAATTTGGCGCGGTAAGAAGGCGTTTCCCTTCCTGCGTGGCCAACAGCACACAGATAGCCATAAATGAGCGTGGAGAAGTTATGTATTGCTGCCACAAGCCGTATGAGATTGTAGGCCACGTGATGGACGAGGACATTTTGAAGAAGAAGCAGGAGTTTTTTACCAACATTGCAAAGTGTGACGTTCCTTGCAGATTGACAGCACCTAACGAGATGATGCTGAAGATGGCAGATGTGCCGAACGATTGGATGTTTATATAATGCTGAGAAAAGAGGTGGCAAGAATGGGAACGGGAAGGCCGAAGAAAAGTATCCCGATAGAACAATTTGAGAAGCTGTGCTTCATGCAGGCAACGGAAGCCGAGATTTGTGATTTTTTCGGGGTTACGGACAAGACGTTGACGAGATGGTGTAAAGATACCTACGGGAAATCTTTCTCCGAAATATTCACACAAAAAAGAGCAGGCGGCAAAATTTCCCTGCGCAGGAAGCAATGGCAGCTAGCGGAGAAGTCCCCGGCAATGGCCATCTTCCTCGGTAAAAATTACCTTGGGCAGAGCGACCAGCAGGAAATCCGTATGGCTGCCGAGGTTAAAAATCCATATGAAGGACTGAGCGACAGACAGCTACGGGCATTGGCAAAGATGGAAGGTGCTGAAGATGCGTGATGAAGTCCGGAAACGAATCGCCTTTGGTGCAAGTGTTGAGCTTGCCCGCAGGCGTTTTTTTGATTTCTGTCACTTGATGGCGCCGAGATTTTACAAGGAGCGCAGGGAGTACCTGCAGGAGATGTGCGACGTACTGCAAGAGTTTTACGCAGGCGAAAAGAAGGTGCTCGTCATGGACTTGCCGCCCCGACATGGCAAGAGCAGAACACTGCAGATGTTTGTACAATGGCTGCTAGGCAGGGACAACAGCTTAAAGGTAATGACGGGCAGTTATAACGAGGTATTGTCAAAGACATTCGCAAAGGGTGTGCGTGACAGCATCAACGAAGAAAAGGCAGATGCATTTATACCTGTGTTCAACGATGTATTTCCCAACGTGCGAATAAAATCGGGTGATGGAGCGGCGAACCTTTGGGGATTAGAAGGCGGATACAATAACTACCTTGCCACGTCTCCTAGCGGCACAGCAACAGGCTTCGGTTGTAATTTGCTTATCATTGACGATGTTATAAAGAGTGCAGAGGAAGCCTATAATGCATCAGCAAAGGAAAAACACTGGCAATGGTACACGAACACTATGCTTTCCCGTTTGGAGGAAGGCGGCAAGATTATCATAGTTATGACAAGATGGGCGACAGATGATTTGGCAGGGCGTGTGCTGGAGCAATACGGCGGCAATGCTGTGCATATCAACATGAAGGCGGTGCAGGACGATGGAAGAATGTTATGTGATGAAATACTGTCATGGGAGAGTTGCAGCGAGAAGAAAAAAGCAATGGGATTCGACATATGGAGCGCGAACTACCAGCAAGAGCCTATCGACATCAAGGGCAGATTATATAGCGGCTTCAAGACATATGATGGAGATCTGCCATTATTCAAGAGAGTTGCCAGCTATACAGATACTGCCGATACAGGTAGCGACTACCTGGCTAGTTATTGTTATGGTGTTACTTTCAGCGATGATGCTTATATCCTAGATGTGGTTTACACGCAAAAGGCCATGGAGTATACCGAGCCTGCGGTGGCAGATATGTTGTATAAGAATCGTGTGAAGGTTGCCGACATTGAGAGCAACAACGGCGGCCGTGGCTTTGCGAGGAATGTGGAACGGCTGTTGAAGGCGAAGGGAGGCAGCGTAACAAAGGTACGTTGGTTCACCCAGCACCGCAACAAGCAGGCAAGGATATTGAGCAACGCAACATGGTGCATGGAACATATTTATTTCCCAAAGGGGTGGCATAACAGGTGGCCCGAGCTTTACAAGAGCTTGACCGCCTACCAAAAAGAGGGCAAGAACATCCATGATGATGCTGAGGATGCTTTGACGGGTATATGTGAGAGCATCACAGAGAGAATTAAGACAACGCCGACAAGGGTAGATTTTTAGGAGGGCGAGAGCATGCGGAATGATAAGACGGAATTATATAAGTTGCTGGAGGATGCTTACACAGGTCGTGGAGGTTTTCAGACGGGTGAATATCTTGTAAGACACACGCGCGAGGATGTAGGCAAATACAATTTAAGGCAGAAGCTGAGTTATTATCTGAATTACATCAAGCCTTGTGTAGATGCACACGTTGCCCCTGTGTTTAAGACATTGGCTGTGCGTGATTATGAAGGCCCTGGGGCGACGGCATGGGAGCTGTTTGCAAGTGATGTAAATTTCCTGGGTGATGGAATCGACAAGCTGATGAAGAAGGCTGCATATAGTTCCAAACTGAATGGCGTGGCGTATATTGTAATGGACATGGCCGAAGGACTTGAAGTAAATTCATTGGCAGATTATGAGAGGGACAGAAACAACCTGCCGTATGCATTTGTTGTTGACGCAATAGCAGTCAAAGAGGTTGTGTTGGATAAGTTCGGGCGCATTACTAAATTTGTGTATGCTGAGCCTGATGCCGATAATGAGAATATCCCTGCTACACGCACTATGACGGCCGAGGGATGGAGTTTAAGAAGTAGCAAAGGGGAACGTAATGGGAGCTGGCATATCGGTTGTGTTCCCGTGGTTCCGTTGTTCAGCAAGGAGCACAAGACACATGATGCTTTCCCGACAAGCGAATTTGCAAGTGCCGCACGTGCAAACTTAGCAATTTTCAATATGTGCAGCTGGCTGAATGAAATTATGATGAATCAGACATTTAGCGTGCTGACGTACCCGAGCAGCGGCGCAGAAGAAAAAATTACACTAGGGACTAACAATGCATTGAGTTACCCTGTAGACAGCAGTCACGCCCCAGCATTCATTGCGCCCCCAGCAGACCCTGCGACAGTGTTGGCCACGCAGATTGCCAACCTGCAACAGGAAATTTACCGCATGGCCGTTGTAGTCAATGTGACAGGTTCGAGCAAGCTGCAGAGTGGGCAGGCCAAAGCATGGGACTACGAAGCGACCAATCAGATTTTGTCAGATTTCGCCGACACTGTAGAAAATGCCGAAATGAAGGTTGCAAGAATGTTTAGCATATGGACGGGGGTTGCACTTGATTACAAGGTGAACTATCCGAGCGACTTCAAGATTTCCGAGGTTGAGCAGGAACTTGCTAACGCAGAGGTTGCCAAAGGGCTGAATTTTGGTGATGGCTTTGACCTTGAAGTGTTTAAACGTGTGCTGACAAGTTATTTGCCGGAACTGAAGGCAGATGAATTTGACGTGCTGGTGGAAGAGTACCGCAACCTGCAGGAACAGCAGAAGTTAGATTATATTAACAGCGGTGAAGGCAATGGCGAAGAATAATCAAGAGCTGATAGATTTAATCAACAGGCTTAATGCGGAGTGGGGTAGGCAGGCAAATAAAGTTATTTACCGCCTATACGATTTGCTGCTGCAAGGCGTGAAGATTGATACGGCCATCAGTGCAGTAAGCAAAGAATTTCCCGAAGTGTTTAAGCTGGACAATGTGCGAGCAGGTTTGATTGAAGCAGCGGCGTATGGTTATGGTATTGTGCCTGGTGTTGTTGCTGGCGAAGTAAAAAAGGAATGGACGCGCAACCTTGCTGATGCATGGGACGGCAGCGGCATGAAGTTATCCGAAAAACTGCATGGAGCGGAGCAGAAGATGCATAATATGATTGTTGATACAGTCAGACAGCAGATGCGGCGAAATGCAGCGTGGACAGATGCGGCTCGTGCTTTGTACGATGGATATGAGCAGGGCGGGGATGTTGTGAGGGCGCAGGACCTTCCGCAGTATATCAAGCAAGTGCGAAAGGCCACGCTAGGCGACAGGAAAGCCATACAGACGCAGAAAAAGGCTTTAGGTAACATTGTAAGGCTCGGCAGGAATGGAGCGCCTAACAAGGCTCTCCGTGCGTCATACGTCCAACTTGTGAAGGCAGTGCAGGAAGGCACGGAAGAACAGCTGGAAAAGGCGATACAGGTAGCAGTCAATGAAAAATCACGCTATGTTGCGGAGCGCATTGTAAGAACGGAGATGGCAAGAGCATATGCAGACGGATTCTTGCGTAAGGCCATGGATGACGAAGATATTGTTGCAATAAGGTTCAAGCTTGGCACAAGGCACCCGAAGTTCGACATTTGCGACCTGTATGCAGGGGCAGACCTGTACGGACTTGGGAAGGGAGTTTACCCTAAGAACAGCGTCCCTAAGATACCAGTGCATCCGCATTGCCTGTGCCGCTATGTAGAAATCTTCATTGGAGAGATTAACATGAAGGAACAGGACGAGCGGGTGCAGGCAGGGGGGAACGAATGGCTGAAGAATTTATCAGAGGCTCGCCGTAAAGAGGTGTTAGGCATCAAGGGAGCTGCTGCTTGGGAGCGTGGCGAGGATTGGCGCAGTTATATGCGTAGCTATGTTGATTTCAGAGCGCCCGAAAGCAGGTTGGGAAATATAAACACTAAAGATGTGTTCCCTGATGTTAGGGTAGGGGAATATAAATATTTGGGTGTTTGTCCCAAAGAGCGCATTATGGATACGCTGAAGTTTTATGAGAACATATTCTTGCCTAGTGAACACGAGAATGCTATAATAATTGCTAAAGATGGTCGCACTTTTTATGTAAAAGGCAGAGAGGCAAACGTCAACATTAACGTACTGAGTGATGATGTGTTGCAAGGTGCATACATGACGCATAACCATCCAATAGACCAAACAAGATATTCGTTCAGTCAATTTGACCTAGGGGAATTTTTCAAGCATAAATTTTCCGTTTTAAGGGGATTTGACGAAGACTTTGCGTATGAAATAAAGCGCAAGCCTGGCACTTTGAGCGAATCCTATGATGAAATTTTGTACGAATTTAGTAAAGATGCGTATTCAAAGGTTTTAGACAAAAATTTTATTGAGGGCTTAGAAATCGATATGGATATAGATGGATACCACTTAATAAATGAAATTCTTGCAAAAAAATATAAGTACGATTATAGGAGAATGGCTAATGGTTACAAAAGAGGATAGGGCTAGGCAAAAGGCTGATGATGCTGCATATGTAGCTAAGCTGCCGGATGCAGAGGCTAGACAATTGGTTGCAGAGCATCTTCGCAGAAGAATGGAGATTTTTGAGAAATACGACCCATACCGAGACACTTTCCCTACAGGTTTAGATGGAGGCTCGCCGGACGAAAATAGGGAGTTGCGAGAAGAAGCAAAACGATTTACCAAGGCATGCAAACCTTACTTTGAAAGAAGAAAGGGAAAAGGAAAGTGACCTTGTAAAAATTACATGATTGATTAAGCAGATTTTGAACATTACGTTCGGAGTCTGCTTTTTTATATGCCTGGAGAGGCAAAAGGTGGGCGGAGGCCCGTATATACGGAGGTATAGAACATGGAATTAAAAGACGTTTACACCGCGCTTGAAAAGGTTGAGAATGGTGCAGAGCTTATCACTGCCATTAAAGCGGAAATTAACACACTGAACAACGAAGCAAAGAAGAATCGTATTGCTGGAGAGCAGAACGCAACTAAGCTGAAGAATGTTCTCAAAGCTGTTGGCCTGGCTGATGGCGAAGATGTTGTTGAGAAAGCAAAAGGCATGAAGGCCACACTTGACCAATTTGCCCAAGGCGGCAAAAAGCCTGATGAGGTTGCGAAGCAGATTACCACACTTACAAAGCAGGTTGAGACTGTTACTACCCAGCTCGCAGATATGACCAAGCAGGCAGACGAGCAGAAAGCAAAGTACATTGCAAGCCAAAAGATGGCGAAGGCAGTAGAGGCTTTGACAAAGGGCAATGCTGCAGCGCCGAAGGATATGGCAAAGCTGTTGCTGGACAATATCAAGGTTAACGATGATGATAGTCTTGCATATACAGGCGCTGACGGCAAAGATGTATCCGTTGAGGATGGCGTAAATAGCTGGCTGAAAGACAATGCCTGGGCAGTCAAGGTTAACAACAACGGCGGCGGCGGTGCTGGCGGTGGTGCTGGTGGTGGCACTGATGCTTTCCTTGAAGGTTTTGGAGCTTAAACAAAGAGAGGTATTAAGTTATGACTGTAAATTATGCAGAAAAGTATTCTACCAAAGTTGACGAAAGATTTACCCTGGGCGCTGTGACTACCCCTGCGGTAAACAACGAATATGAATTTGTGGGAGTAAAAACTGTAAAGGTTTATTCCATTGGCACTGTTGAGATGGGCGATTATACCCGTTCCGGTGCAAACCGTTATGGCACTCCGGCAGAGTTGGACGATACTTTGCAGGAGCTGACCTTGTCCCGTGATAGAGCATTTACTTTCACCATTGACAAGGGCAATTTAAACGATCAGATGCTGTTGAAAGAAGCAGGCAAGGCTTTGGCCCGTCAGATTGACGAACAGGTTATTCCCGAGCTTGATATTTATCGTCTGAGCAAGATTGCAGCTGGTGCAGGTACATCCGCCACCCCTGCAGTAATCACCGATAAAAATGCATATTCTGCGTTTTTAGATGGCCAAGTTGCGCTGACTGACGCAAAGGTGCCCTTAGCAAACCGTGTCGCTTATGTTACCCCTGCGTTTTACAAGTCCATCAAGTTGGACGCAACCTTTGTAAAGGCATCCGACATTGCGCAGGATATGTTGGTTAAAGGCCAAGTCGGCATGATTGATGGCGTGGCCATTATCGTAGTTCCTAGCACTTATATGCCGACAAAGACTGATTTTATTATTACCCATCCTGCAGCGTGTTGTGCGCCTGTGAAGTTGACCGAGTACAAGATTCACGATAATCCGCCTGGCATCAATGGTGCATTGGTGGAAGGCCGCATTTACTACGATGCATTTATTTTGACCAACAAAGCAAAAGCAATTTATAAGCATACTCACGAATAAGAGGTGACGTTATATGTGGTTGACTAATGGTAAAGAAACGTTAGAGCTTACTCATCCTGTGCAGATTGCAGCGTTCAAGAATAGCGGCTACAAAGAGTGCAAAGCACCGAAAAAGCGCGCTGACAAGGTACCCGAAGAGCCAAAGGAAGAGCCTGTAAAGGAAGAGCCTGCGCAAGATGAAGCTGAAGTTTGATTGTGACCTTGAAAAATTAGTCAAGGCATTTGAAGCAGCGCCGGAAAAGGTTCGGCAGATGGTTCGGGTTCAAATGAAGATGGCCGCACGTGACATTAAAGAGCATGCGGCCACTCATCATAGATACAAAACAAGGTCGGGCAATATGGAACGCTCGGGTGTAGAAACTGCGGTGGAGGATTCAAGGGCAGAAATATTCCTGTCCTCAGCAGTGCCCTACGGCGTATTCCTGCATGAAGGCACGAAGGCGCATAACATAGTGCCACGAAGTAAGCAGGCTTTAAGATGGGTGAATGGTAACGAGTTCATCTTTGCAAAAAAGGTGCGACACCCTGGCATAAAGGCCGACCCGTTTTTGTATTCAGCTGCAGAAAAGGAACTGCCGAAGATAGAAAAGCGCTTTCAGATAGCACTTGATAATTTAGCGGAGGGCTTGTAGTGGAGATTATTACACTTGATAACATTGCCGACAGGGTTTTGCTTGTCACGCAAGAAGATGTTGACGAAGCGAACGCATACCTGGAGAGCATAGCGGCGCGCTACGGCGTTGCACAGATACAACAGCCTATAAGTCATAATGTGAAGCGTTTGGGCGTTGCCTACGCCTGCTATGTGCGTGCTGTGGCCAGTGTTGGCACAGATGCGAGCGTGACATTTTACGAAAGCAGGCATGATGATGTATTTGCACAGAAGGCCGAACTGTATGGCAAGGAAGTAAAGATGCTGGCTGCCTTGATTAACGCAAATGATTTTACGGGTACAGGTGGCACTAGCCGTGCTACCATTAGCCTTATGAGAGGTTAACCGATGAGCAGAGCGAGAGAAGTTACAAACGCACTTGCTGACATTATCAAGGAAGCAGTGCCGGGCGTAAAATGGAACGTTAATATCGTAGGTGCTTCCGCTGGCAAAGGTGTTGAGGGTACAATTTCTTGCGATGAGGTTACCTTTGAGCAAGATGCGTATGATGTATGCACAGCAACGGCAGTTTATAGCATTTATGTGCTGGATATTAACGGAACAACTGATATTGATGATTTGAGCGACACCCTGTTTGAGGTGTTGCATAATAACGATTTAGGCGGCATGATTGACAACGGCTTAGTCAAGCGTATTGTATTTGGCGCAGTTGCCAACAATACAAAGGCGGTAGCGATGCTGTTGGAATATCAAGTCGAATATGATATGGAGGTATAACATGGTGGCTGTACGACCTAAAATGAAAAGTACCAGCGAAAAGCTGTTAGGCAAGAATGTGCTTGTATTCCTCAATTATGGAGAAACTGCAACTGAGGAAGCCCCTAAATGGACGCTGATTGGCGGCCAGCGCAGCGCAGATTATAGCGCAAGCGCTGAAGAAATTGACCTGACCGACAAGACCAGCGGTGGCTATGGCGATGCGGAAGCAGGCGTAAAGAGTACCGAGCTTACTGTAGAGCTGATTGTAAAGCCTACCGAGCCAGCAGTGAAAGAGTTATGGGCAGCGTTTGAGGCTGACGAGCCTGTACACCTGCTGAGATGGAGCAAGGGCGGCAGAAGCATTATAAACTGGTATAGCATTACTAGCATGGAAGAAACTGCAGCTCATGACGATGCAGCAATTCTGAGCGTCACTTTGAAGGGCAAAGGTGCTCCGAAGACGCAGGATGCAATGGAAGACCCGAGAGGCTAAGGGGTGGGGGCGGTATATTTTTATACTGCCCTTTTATTTTTTAGGAGGAATGACGAATGATTAAAAAGAGCGTAAATATTAACATTGGCGGCGAAGAACGAGAAGCGAAATTCACGATTGGAGCATTGGAAGAGCTGGAGGCAATGTTGCCGAGCCATAATGTTTTTTCTTTGATGCAGAAAGAACAATGGAGCGTTACCGAGATTATTGCCTGCCTGTATTGCTCTTTGAAGGTGTATGAAAGAGGCATCAGCCGCAACAAGCTGGATAGCTGGATTGCAGATTATTGTGCCGAGGTAGAAAACGGCATGATTGACCTGCGACTGAGAATGTTGGCGGCGCTGGGTATTTGTGGCCTGGTAGTGAGCGACAGAGGCCCGTTTGATGAGATTTTGACTGCCCTGGAGGATAAGGAAGAGAAAGCCGAGGGGAAGTAATTTCTTTTTCAGAGTGGCTTTCTAAAGTAGAGTGGATTTTCTACGCCATTCTGAAAAAGACTCCCGAAGAATGTGCATACATGACGCCGACCGATGTTATAAACATCTGGAATGGGTACAGGTGGAGACGGCAACAGCAGGAAAATATGCTGGCCGCATTGGTGACAGTGTATATTGCAAATTATGCTGGAAAGTCCTCAAAAAAGACTTTGAAGTTAAAAGATATATTCAGCGATGGGCGATTTGACGGACGAATAACCGATGATGATCGTGCATTTCTTGACGAGTTATATGGAGGGGGTGAGAGCGATGGCTAAGCAAGTTAAAGTTGAGATTACTGCAGACAGTTCGAGGTTTGAGCAGGCTATGCAGGGCGCGGCAAAAGCTACGAGCGATGCAGGGGCGAAGATTGACAACACAGGCAACAAGGCCAGCAACGCAGGCAAGAAATTTGACGATATGGCCAACAAGGTAAAGGACAGCGCAACAAAGGTCAACACTGCATGCGGCAAGGCAAGCAAGGCGCTTGACAGCGTGAACAAGTCCATAAATGCTATTGGAGCTGTGCAGGTGGGCAATTTTATTGCTGATATTGCCAAGGGAATTGTCAGCATGGGCGTATCTTGCATCAAGGCGTCAGCACAAATGCGTCAATACGAGATAGCATTTCAGACAATGCTTAAGAGTGCCAGCAAGGGCACGCAGATGATGAAAGACCTGCAGAAGTTTGCGGCTGATACTCCGTTTGACGTTCCTGGCGTTGTACAGGCAGGACAACAACTGATGGCGTTTGGCTTCACGGCGAAAGAGATTATCCCTACCCTGCGCACGTTGGGTGATGCTGCATCCGGTTTGGGCAAGGGCACTGCAGGTGTTCAGCAGATAGCCTATGCGATAGGACAGATTAGGACAAGCGGCACACTTAAGACGCAAGATATTATGCAGCTCACTAATGCCGGAATTGATGCTTGGGGAATGTTGGCCGAAGCATCCGGCAAGAGCATCTTAGAAATTAAAGAGATGACAGAGCGTGGCATGATTGACAGCTTGACGGCCGTAAAGGTTTTGACCGACGGCATGAATGATACCTACGGCGGCATGATGGCCAAAACCGCAGAAGAGATTACAGGCCTTTGCGCCAACATTGAGGAAACAGTGGGCATTACTGCGGCTGTGATTGGCGATTATCTTGTAGATGGGTTTGATATTAAGGCGGTTTTGAAGAGTGTAGGCACAGAGCTGGGCAATTTCACACAGGCCCTGCAGGCTGGCAGGGATGCAGGAAAGAGCTTTACAGATGTTATCAAGGACAGCGTTCCTCCTGCCCTTGTAGCAAGCATTGCGGCGGTTGGTACAGTGTTAGGTACTGTGCTTGTCGGTGGATTGATTGCGGCGGCTGCAGCAATGGCAACGTTTATCGGGGTGAGCCTCCCCGTTATTGGTGCGTTGGGATTGGTTGGAGCTGCCATTGGTGTTGTAGTTGTGTATTGGGACGAGCTTGTACAGGCCGTAACAATAGCGGTGAACATGGTCCTGCAGGCTGTTATAAAGATGGCCGAAGGTATTGTGATGCTGATTCATGCAATGGCAGACGGAGCTATTGAGATGGTCGGCGATATGTTTAATAAGTTCGCAGGATACTGCCCTGAGTGGGTGAACGATTTAAGAGCCTGGCTGAATAATGCTTTGAAGTATTTTAGGGATTTTGCACAGAAGGCTTGTGATTTCCTCAGCAAGGTGTTTAAGACCGCGCCGAAAGAGGTGCAGGGCAAGACGATCGCCCCAGCAGAGGAAGCCCCAGCACCGAAGAAGCCGAAAGGCACTGTAAATTTATCGGGGTTAGCAGTCCCAAAGGTAGGTTCTGTAGGTAGTGGAGGTAGCGGCGGTGGTAGTAGAGGTTTTGGCCAGCTCGAAAGCGAAGTCAACAGAGTTTCGGAAGCCTTGACCAGAGCAGGAAAGGCAACAAAGGACTTGCAAGAGGACTTCGACAAGATGAGTTTAGACATAGCGACTGCAGGCCTAAAGGGCAGCGACCAAGTCTTTGCGAAGATTGACCAAGAGAAGCAGGCAAGGATGAAGGCTGTTGACGAAATGTTGAGCAAGCAGCTGCAGGCGGTGCAGGAAGCAGAGGCGTTGAGAGCAAGCGCAGAGCGTACAGGCAATGCGGAAAGCATAGCCAAAGCAAAAGCATTGTACGATGAGCGAAATGCGTTGTATGCGGCGAGCCTTGCGCAAGAGCAGGCATTGAAAGATGCTATCGACCAGCAGGCATACGAAAAGAGCATCAGCCTTGAAACAGCACTGCAGGCAGCGAAGGCCGATATGAATGCTGCATTCAATGAGCAGGAACGAGAAAAGTTCCTGGAGTATCTCAATTCCGAGCAGGAGGCAAAAATGGTTGCCCTGCAACAGGAACAGGAGCTACGGCAACAGTTACTTGATTGGCGTATGGAGAGCCAACAGAACATGCTTGACTTTGAACTGCAGGCAGGCGAGACAATTAAGAATCAGCTTGCAAGTGGCATTGCTAATGTTATCACAGAGGGCGGCAAGCTGTCTGATGTGTTCAAGGACATCACGAAAAGCATTGTCAATATGTTTATACAGTTCATGATTAAGAAGCAGGCAGCGGCTGTGTTGGAGAAGCTGTTGGGTAAAAAGCAAGCCGTAGAGAATGCGGCAAACAGTGCGAAAGAAGCATCGGCGGCCGTCCCTGCAGCGGTTCAAAAGAGTATTGCCACATTAGGCCCGATAGCAGGTCCGCCAGCATATGCAGCGGCGACAGCGGCAATGACAGCGGCTGGCTTGGGCAGTATCACGGCAGGCAACATCATGCAGAAGGCAAATGGTGGCCCCGTGTTTGGTGCAGGCACAGGCACTAGCGATAGCATCCCTGCCATGCTTAGCAATGGTGAATATGTTATCAATGCAAAGGCCGTACGCAGGCTAGGATTGCCCTTGCTGAATGCTTTAAATAATGGTTATGCCATTGGTGGAGCGGTAAGCAGCGGTGGCGGTGGCGGCGGTACAGTGGTTGAGTTTAACAACTACGGCGACATTAACAATGGCACTGACTATGACGGATTGATGGCAGATTTTGAATATACACTTGCAATGGGTATGCGGGGGTGATTTTATGAGAGCAAAATATAACGATAAGGTGACTTATCCGCTTGTTATCAATGGTCAGCAGCTCCCGTACAGGTATAGCCTGGAATCATGTGCTGATTTGACAGTAAGAGCAACAGCTTCAAAACGTGGATATAGCTACGGCTCAACAATCACAGGCGACGGCTATATAGACGGGAAAAAGATTAAGCTGAGCTTTTTAATCAGCGGAACGAATCAAGCTGATTATGATTTGCGGCTGAATGAATTGCTAAGATTGTTTTACCAACAGGAATACACCTTGTCTGTGGGCAATGGCTTTTATAATGTATCCTGCATGGCATCCAGCAAAGCAAAATGGATTAAAGGCTATCAAGGGCAGCGAGCTGATGTTGATATTACGTTATTATTGGCCGACCCGTTTAGGTATGCAGACAGCGAAAGTAGCAAGGCAGGATATATCTTGCCCGATGAGGGAACAACAGTAACAATTATTAACGCAGGTTCTGTAGATACACCATTGAGCATTGCTTTAGTTCCTCGCACCGGAATGACAATGGCTGATGTGACGTTCAGACACATTGAGAGTGGCAAGACGATGCGTGTGGCTGACACATTGCTCACGAATCCTGTAGTATTGACTATAGACACCAAAGCAGGAACAGTGCGGCGTGATGCAAACAATGCTATCAATGCTTTCAGTGGCCATTTTTTGACTGCAAAGCCTGGGACGAATACCTATGAGATTAAAGGCAGCGAGGGCAAGGTGGTTATCAAATGGCGTAATAGGTGGTTAGCATGAGCAACATTATTTTCGGATCATGCTTATACGGCTCGTTTGTGTGGGGGGCAGGAAGCAAAAAGAAAACCACAAGTGGAGGCGGCACAGGCGGAGGCGGAACTGCAGGCAGTATCACGTATATCCCTGATGCTGTTCAAGTTATATTTTTCAACAGGGACGGAACAAAGACCGCCATATTTTCCAACGGCACAGAAAATAATCCGTTCTCGCAGCTGCAGTTTGAGCTTGCAAAGAATGGCTGTGGAAGCTGCACGATTACGTTTAAGCAGTTCCCTGCGTTTACGGAAATCATGTATGGCCAACGTGTAGATATTTATTTGTTCGGCGATAAGCGTCCTTGGTACAGTGGGCAAGTTTTGACACGTCCTGACAGCGGCGGCACTGCTACAGATTTTAAAATCACTTGCTACGGCTTTTTTGATAAGCTTAGCAAGGTGCTGATATTTGCCGAATACACTAACAGGGAAATAGCTGATATTGTAAGAGAGATTTGCAGGCTCGTTGAGCGAAAAACAGGCATCGTGTTTAACGGCAGCAAGATTTACAATGTCGGTTACCGCATAAGCAAGATTGTTTTCGATGGTGTGAGCGCAAAGGAAGCCTTGGAGCAGCTTTCCGAATTTGCGACTGATTTTGTTTACGGCGTAGATGAATACCACGAATTTTACTTCAAGCCACGCACTGACAAGATAAACGAAGAGGCTCGGTTTTGGGTGGGTGTGCATTTGAACAGTTTCCTGCCCGACCAAGATATAAGCAAGATAGTGAATTACGCTCGCATCAAGGGTGCAAGTGTGGACGAAGCAGGCGAGAGCTGGCTTGCATCAGTAGAGGATAAGCAGAGCCAAGAGCAATACGGCGTGTCTGAAGCGGTGTGGACATTACCAACAGCATACACAGCAGCGGATGCAGAGCGGTGGGGACAGTCGGAGCTTGACAAGGTGAAAGAGCCTAAGCTGTCCGCTAAGGTGGGCGGTGTAGAGCTTAATTACCCGAAGCCTGATGGTGTGTTTTGGGTGCGTAGGCTGTCCGTAGATGGTCAGGCATTGATTACAGACACAGACGGCAAGGCTCGTAAATATCCAATCACAAAGCTGAAATACACTGTCAGCGGTAATAATGGCATTGCGTGTGATATGGAGCTTGGGGAGCCGCCTGCGCCTCCCATCAGCAAGTATTTGCTGGATATTGAGCGCAATGCACGTAACAATGAATTGCTGCAGCAGGCGACGAATAAAACAGGAAAGGCGGCAAGTAAATGAGCGAACCTAGCAACATTAGAATCAATCCGTTCGTAGGTGACGGAGGAACAACAACCTACATCAATTTGACGGAAACGCATATCATTCCAAGTGTATCGCCCTATGTAATACGGTTGAACGAGGTTCCCGAGAAGCAGGACCCGAGCAACATCCGAGCAGTATGGGTAGACAGCTCAACAGGTGCAGTCACTGCATCAGCATTGACCGAGGTTGCGGCAACTCCTGCAGCGGGGGAGTTCCGCCCCGATTATGCAACCAAAGCAGACGGCAACGATAATTGGAACACGGGGCTTATAGAGTTTTCTGCCGTTGATGCTGGCAAGATTGTGCAGATTAGTTATACAGGCATGGGCACGTTGGCGGCGGTGCAGTCCAACAAATACCCTAGCTGGTACACTGACAGAGGTGATGGCAGTGATGGCGATTTTATTCCCGATGCTGATTGCACTATTGGCGGCGTGAAGAATTATAAAAGGGTATTTATCAAAGCTGGCGTGACTGTAAGCGTTAGTCAGCAATTAGTTATCAAAGCCACAGGCAGCGTTGTTATAGCAGGCACTATCAACGGCAACGGCAGTCCTGGAGCCAACGGCCAAGGTGGCGCAGGCGGCGCAATGGGCGGTAATGGCGGTTGGGCGTCTGCGGCTGAGGATGACAACAACCGCAGGGATGCTACGGCAGGACAAGATGGCACGGGCGGTGGTTATGGTGGTGCAGGTGGTGGAAAGATCTCAAGCAAAGGCGCTGCAGGCGGCAACTCACGTGTCAGCATAGGCATTGCTTATGGTGGCAATGGTGGCGGCGGTGGTGGTGGTGATGATATTACTGGCGGGAACACGTCTGGCGGTGGCGGTGGTGGCGCCGCTGGGATAGCAATTATTGCTCCTGAGGTCGCCTTATTGGAAGGTAGCAAGATTTCTGCAGATGGTGGCAAGGGCGAAGATGGGAACAGCTACTATACTGCTCCTGGTGGTGGTGGCGGTGGTGGAACAATTAGCATTATCAGCAACACTATAAAAAATAGTGGCGCTGTTAGTGCCGCTGGCGGCATAGCTGGCCAAAAAGGTTGGAAGGATTTTACGGCAGCTGTTGATGGCGAGGCTGGTACAATCACGATAAAACAACTGGGGGCGTTATAAATGATTTGTATAGTCGACCAAAACAATAAAATAATAAACATTGTCAATGCACCTTGCCCGATAAAAGCCAACGAACGAGTATATTATCCATGGTGTAGCCTGTGGGAGCAATACACAGATTCCGAGCCATTGTGGTACGCCAAACAGCGCAAGTTGTATGACGTTACACAGTGGACGGCATCCAGCATCACGGGCGGTTTTGTAAGCGAGGCAAGTGGTGCACCTGTACGCTATGACAGTGACAAGGAAACGCAACTTACCATGCAGGGCATTGCCTTGAATGTAGAAACACCATTATTTGCAAAGAAGTATCCCGATGGCTGCCCAGTGCGTGGCATTGCTGAGGGTAAGAACAGCAAGGAAGTGTTTTGGCTGAAGCCGTCACAGGTTATGCAGTGGATGGCTGACCTGTCCATGCATATAGGTTCATGCAAGCAGGCAGGATGGGTAAAACAGGCTGAAGTAGATGCTTGCAAGAGTGTTGACGAGGTGAACGCCATAACTTTGGGAGGTGACGAGAGTGTTCCGAGTGAATGGTAACAACATCAGCTTAATCCGAGGCGATAGTGGACAATTTAGCATCACTGTTACCGACATGAATGGCAAAGAAGTTGCGTTAAACGATGATGATGTTTTAACTTTTTTTGAAACATCGAATTTATCGGACGGAATTACAGCATATATAGGAAGTGAGGTCGAAATTTATGGCGAATAAAAACATTTCTAAGGTTGTTTACGGTGGCAAGACATTAATTGATCTGACCGCCGATACCGTTACTGCTGACAAAATTTTAAAAGGTGTTACCGCCCACGATAAGAGCGGTGCTATTATTACAGGCGCATGCACATACAACGCTGATACCTCCGATGCAACTGCGGCAGGTGCAGAGATTTTGAGTGGAAAAACAGCCTATGTCAACGGCGTAAAAATTACAGGCGAAATGAAAAACAACGGCGCTGTCAGCGGTGAAATTAGCAAAAAGGCTGACGAATACACCGTGCCCATTGGTTATCATGACGGCGCAGGCAAGGTTAAAATCAGTGCAACTGAGCAAGCGAAAATTATCGCTACCAACATCAGGGCAGGAGTATCGATTTTGGGCGTTATCGGTACAATGTCCGGCGCCGAAGACGTCAAGGCGCAGGCTAAAAGCGTTATCCCTAAAACAACAGCGCAGACCATCCTGCCGGACAGCACACAGGGATTTAATTACCTGTCACAAGTAACCGTTAACGCAATCCCTTATAACGAATCAGACAATCCGCAGGGCGGATTGACTGTTACAATCGGCTAAGGAGCGTAGGAAATGGCAGTAAATAAAATTATTTATGGCGGTCGCACGCTTGTTGATTTGACAAGCGACACCTAAACAGCAAGTGCAGGAGTGTAAGACGATGGAAGAGCCAGAAGCTATAAAATGGGAGTAGTATGGTGACTTTACAAGAGCTAGGAATAATTAGCGGATTGATGGCGTTTTTCTTGACGTGGATAATTTTACCGCTAGTGAAAAGTAATGCACCTGCGCAAGAACAGATGCGGTCGATGCAGGTCGGCGTTGACAAGTTGGCAGGGGCGGTCGAAAAGCTGTGTCAAGAGGTAGCCGAGAACAACGAAGAGCTTGCAGGCAACAAAGAGCAGCTGCATACGTTGTTCGTGAATACTGATAAATTAGAAAGACGCATGGACAATTTGGAAGTAAGATGCATCAATTGTCCTGCGAGGAATAAGTGAAGGGAGTGAAATCCGTGAGAAAACTGATTAATATGTTCAAGAAGGATGACACAGCCCTGTCTATAGGCCGTGTCTGTGCCGTAGGAACGTTTTTGGCGTTCATAGGTATTAGCGTATACCTTGCAGTAATCGGGCGCACCTGGGGCAACTATGAGGCCTTCAGCGTTGGTTGCGTTGGATACATCATTGCGCAACTTGGCAATAAATATGTCGAGATGCGTGGCGTGAAGATCGGAGATAAAGAAGGCATGAAGATAGGAGATAGGGAAAATGGCTAAAGTGTTTTTGAATCCTGGGCACTGCCCTGATGTGGATAGCGGTGCAGTAAATTATTCGTATGGAGTCACCGAAGCCGCCATTGTTAAAGAAGTGGGCGACATGGTAGCAGATTATTTGCGCAAAGCAGGTTGCGAAGTTGAGCTTTTGCAGTCCGATAATTTGGCTGGAGAAAATCCAAACTATCCTAACGTATGTGCATCAGCCAACAACTGGCCTGCAGATGTGTTCGTAAGTCTGCATTGCAATGCTGCAGCGTCGGAGCAGGCCAACGGAACAGAGTGCTTTGTGTTCAGCCATTGGAGCAAGTCGGACAGGTTGGCAGCGTGTATCCAATCTCAAATTGTGCACTCCTTAGGAACATCCGACAGAGGCGTAAAGGTTGGCCCGAGGCTGATTGTACTGCGAAATACTACAATGCCTGCTGTGTTGGTAGAGCTCGCCTTCATCAGCAATGACGCAGACTGTGAAAAGCTCATTGACCAAAAAAGAGATTTTGCGGCGGCTGTTGCAAGAGGCGTCACCGATTTTTTGACGGAGTAAAGGCAAGCCTAATCGCAAACTTGTTTTTGTAACAATGCTTGATTTTGGCGTCAAAAAAATCACAAAAACGGTCTCAGTGGACACCCTGCTCACTGAGACTTTTTCTGTTTTAGGTGTAATTGTTCATGGAGCACGTATGTAGTGCCTACCGCCTGCCTACGTGGCTATAAAGCGGAATTATAGGCCTATAGAAAAAGCGTTAAACTATTGGGAGAATTTAGCATGAATAATATAAACAGCAAAAAAATAATAATTCTTGTAATCATAGTAGCTATAGGGTTTTTAGCGGTTATCCACAGGCACTGCAGACAGCAGAATAGCGATATTATTAAAATTAAAACGGGGCAAAAAATAGAGGATAGCGTACAACTTTCAGAGGGACAAAAAAAGTCCATAGCAAAGCAGGTTGAAAAAGTCCACTATGATAAGACAATTTCGACAAGCATGGGAAACGTGGATAAAGTCGCAGAAAGTGAACGCTCTTTCAGAAAAGCGGATAAGGCGGTTATCGTTGGAGATATGAGCAAGCCAGCAAGCACGCCCGTAGAGCTGAAGCAGTATAATATTTACGCCGCCCCGAAGGTGTTGCGTACTGTTGGGGTAAAGGTTGGCCGTGACAAAAAAGCAGAAGGCGTGTCGCTGGAAGTAAAGAAAAGAGTAAGCCAAAAGGGGAAATATATCGGAGTGCGTGTGGACTATGATTGGACAGAAAAACAGCCTGCGGTGTGGGCAACGTATTCATGGTAAAAGAAAAGCGGCCTGGTTAGAGGCCGCATGGCAGAAAATCTCGGGAACAAAGTGGGAACAGATACTTGTTTTTTAGGGTATATTTTGGGATGTTTCGGCAAGCCTATATAATAGGAAGATTTCCGCTAGTATTGGCAGTATAAGGCCTTGCGAACAGGTGACGAAATATGCGATTACACATTCCGGGACAGTATGTATATTTAAATATTTTAAATTTAGAATATTGTTTGTACGATACTAATGGCAAAAAAATCATGTTACTTCAACATAGAACGCAAGGCTATAACACAAATGAGGAAGAAC